>Ga0209988_10001610_pt1 | contig 14734 bp, 14 predicted proteins | sample N075metaG_FD_183115 | JGI IMG/M metagenome (GOLD analysis project Ga0209988, IMG submission 183115) | Deep subsurface microbial communities from Kermadec Trench to uncover new lineages of life (NeLLi) - N075 metaG (SPAdes) (version 2) | ecosystem: Environmental > Aquatic > Marine > Ocean trench... | reverse complement strand
GATCTTCTTGCCTTCGGACTTCATGCGCAGGAGATCGGTGGTGGTGACCGGCCGGGATTCAGACATGGGCGCCAAGTTCCGCGAGTTCGCGCTGCCAGAAGTCACGATTAGGAAGTTCGGGATGAGGGATGGTCAGTCGGTCGTCGGTAACGCTTCGGTCGCCAAAGTATACGATGTCGAGGTCGAGTGTTCGCGACGCCCACCGGTCGTCGCCCCGGGTGCGGCCGGCGTGGTGTTCGATGGCCAGGCAGGCGTCGAGCAGCTGGTGCGGCGTCAGCGTCGTCTCCAGCAGCACCATCTGGTTGAGATAGCGTGGCTGGTCACGGCCGTCCAGCGGGAGGGTCTCTTCCACCCGGCTTGACGCCACCAATGTGGTGTGCGGCAGTCTCCCCAAGGCGTCCCTGGCCGAGACCAAGTGCGCGGCGCGGTCGCCCAGGTTGCTGCCCAGGGCCAGGAACACCGGGGTGGCCGGAGTAGTGGCGCTCATTGGCCTACGGCGAAGTGTTTGGTGATGCGCTGGAGATGTTCGGCCACCTGGCGCAGTTCGCCGATGGATGCTTCGAGGTTTACCTGTCCCCGCGAGGCCTCCGCCGCCCACTGAGCCAGCGAGTCGGTCTCGCCCCGGGTGCGCCGGGAAATACTCGCCAGGTATTCGATCTGGTTCTTCAGATCGCTGAACGGACCTTCCTGCGCGGCCGCGGTGTCGGCAATCCGGCGGGCGTAGCCACCGGCCTCTTCCGTCGAGGCGACGATCTCATCGAGCGCCTGCGCGGCGTTGCTGCTCAGTTGCTCCACCCCCGCGACGACTTTCTGGCCGCGGTCCATCTGCGCCGAAATGTCCGTCACCTGGAGGGAAATAGCGCTCACCAGCCGGCCGGCGTCGCGGGCAGCGGCGGCGCTCTGCGCGGCCAGGTCTCTGACCTCATTGGCCACCACTGCAAAGCCCTTGCCCTCGGCGCCGGCACGGGCGGCCTCGATGGCGGCGTTCAAGGCGATGAGGTTGGTGAGGTCGGCGATTTCCTGAATGGAACCGATGAACCCGGTGATCTGCCGAGTGACCGTCCCCAATTCATTCACCTGGGTGGCGCTCTCGGACACGAAAGCGTGCAGCTCGACCAGGCGGCCGATCGCCTCCTCGATCGTCTGGCGGTTGCTCGCCGCCACCTCGGCCGCCCTGCGGCTCACGTCGGAGACCTTGACGCCTTCCTGGGCCACTTCACGCGAGGCTTCCGCCAACCTTCCGGTCGCCTCCAGGCCCGCGGTAACGAAGGCCTCCTCCTCGGCGATGCCCGACCGTATGGCGCTGGTGACCGAGGTGAGCGCGCTGGCCGAATCCCGGAGCGATTCCGCGATCCGGGCCATGGCCTCGACCTGGGTACCGATCTGGTCAACGGTAGAGATGAGCGGGCGTCGCAATTCCGCTATGTGGATCGCCGTGGCGATCTGGCCAGCCAGACTCGACATGGCCGCCAACTCGCGCTCCCGGTACACATGGCGCTTGTGGTGCTCCATCTCGAGGGTCCCGATCATTTCCTCGCCAAATCTGAGCGGCATGAACACCATGCAGCGGACCTGCGGGTCGGGCTCACGGATGCGCGCGTCGCGCGTGGTGTCTTTGATGACGAGGGTCTCGCCCGACCGGACCGTTTCGCGCCGTAAGGCGGCGAGGTCGGCAGGCGGATCTCCCCGGCCCGGGCGCCCGGACTGCGAGCGGTATGCCAGGCTGAAGTCGCCGTCATCCAGGCGGTAGATTCGCATATCTCCCCAGTCGAGAAGCCGGTTGGCCAGCCGTTCGATCTGCTCGAACGAATCCTGGAGGGCCACGTTGCTGGTGACCGCCGATTCCATCATGTGGACCTTGTTCAGATCCTCGGCGGCAATGGCTTCTTCGATGATCTTCTTGGTGAGCAGGCCTACGAACCCGAGCACGAACACCACCGCGGCCCAGCCGGTCGGGGCCAGCGAGGTGATAGCCGCGATGATCACGATCGACGCCAGCAGGGTCAACAGGTACGAGACGATCTCGTAGCGGAGGATCAGCAGCCGCTCCTCGCTCTCGAGCTTGCCCCGCAGAAACATGGTGAAATAGAACAGGCTGCGTGAGGCAAAGAAATACACGCCAGCCAGGGTGATCGCCGCGGGCAGCAAATCGACCGACAGGGAATGCACGCCGGTGATCTCGACCACGGCCGCGTAGGCGCCGAACGCCGCCACGAACGCTATGATCTCCCGGCCGGCGTTGACGGCGGACGCAAACGCCGGTTTCCGGAGCCAAATAGTGTCGGCCGCGACGATTCCCAACCCCAGGCCGAACACCACCGGGCCGGGACCCAGGGCTACGGCGCCGACCAGCATGGGGATGGCGTTCTGGTTGAGGTAGGAAAACTTGCTCAGCCGCACCGGCGCTGCGCGCAGTACCGCCACGGTGATGAGAACCAGGATGGTCCCGATCGGGTAGGGTGCGAACGGGGCAGAGATCAGGAGCACCGCCACGAACAGGACCGCCCCGGACGCCACCAGCACCCGGGCGTAGTTGGCCTGGATCTGCCAGATGGTCTGGGTCATGGGCCCACTGCGTTGCTGGGAACCGGACCGTCCACCGCGGGGGTCAAGCCCATGAGCCGCGTGTCTCGACTAGACAAAATAGTCACCTACCGTTATGCCGTAACGTTCCGGATTGGTAACCTTGACGATCGACCGGGCGAAGACCCCGCTGCCGTCGCGCTCGGACAGATCGACCGTATCGCCCGGCGGTGGCACCGCGCCACCGTCCTGATTGATCACCACCTTGAGCAACGGCCGGTTGAGCTGTGACGCGTCCGGATTGGCCTGCGCCACGATGGCCACCTCGAAGGTGTCGAGAATCACGCAGGTTCCCACGGGGTAGACACCCATCAGATTGATCAACGCCTTGACCATCACCTTGTCATAGCCCCGCCGGGGGTTCTCCCACATTTCCCGCAGGACCTCGTCGGGCTGGATGGGAATCGTCTGGTAACTGCGCCGGGTGGTGGCCGCGTCGAACCCGTCGGCGACGGCCACCAGTTTGGAGAAGATGCCCAACTCGCGGGGCCGGCGCGACCGGGGGTACCCGGTCAGGTCGATCTTCATGTGATGCTCATAGGCCACGAGAATGGCGCGGTAAGGCGTTTCGTCGTACCCGCGCATGCTGAACAGAACGAGCGCCCCGGCCCAGGGATGCTCCTGGATGATCCGCCACTCGTCCTCGTCCAGACTCGTCGTCTTGTTCATGACCTCGATGGGCACCCGCGCCTTGCCGACATCGTGCAGCAGCGCCGCAAGACCGAGGTCGTAGAGCTGCTGCTTGGTCAGCCCGATCTTCTTCCCCAGCGCGATCGAGAATATGCAGACGTTCACCGAGTGGGTGAAGGTGTATTCGTCATAGTCCCGGAGCGTCGTCAAGCCAATGAGCGAGGTTTCGTTGTTGAGAACCTGGTCGACGATATTTTGGACGGCACGCTTGACCTTCTTCAGGCTGGTAGCCCGGCCCAGCCTCACACCGTTGACGACTTCCTTGGTGACGGCCACCCCGTGCGAATACGTCCGCTTGGCCAGATCGAGGGCCAGTTCCTGCTCGTCCAGATCGTGGGTTCCACTCCGCGGCTCCACTACCAGGTTCTTGACGGCGGCCCGCGCCAGCCGCTCCTGCAACTCGGCCAGAAGATCCTCGGGATCCTGCCGGGTCGACAGGCTCAGGAGTAGGCTCAGGAACACCTGCCACTCCCGCCGTTCTACCTCGGGACCGATCTGCAGCGTGCCGATATCGAAGGTGCGGAAGAGTGAGAGGATCTGGCTGAAGGACGCGTAGTTGTCCAGTTCCAGCCGGAGGCGCGTCGAGTTGACGAACATGAAGTCGCCGGCCATGCGCACCTCGATCTCGCCTTCAGAGTCGAGCAGTTTGCGCGTGCTGTTCATCAGTTCGTCCAGCGCCTTCTGCACCGTCTCGTTCTCGACCGGGTACAGCTTCAGGCTCCGGAGAGCGGCGTACAACGACAGCAACAATCCCCGGCCCCCATGGCGAAGGAACGCCTCGTCGCTCTCCTGGCGACCGGCGCCGGCAGCGACGGCCCCGGTCGGGTGGGTGGCGTCGTCGGTCATGCGCCCATGGCCTTGATGGCTGCGGCGACGGCGTTGCGGACCTGTCGATCGCGGTCGTTCACCACCTGGGTGAGCGCGGCCCGCGCCTCGGGGGTCCCGATACGCCCCAGCCCCAACGCCGCGCACATGCGGACCTCAGCGTTCCTCTTCCGCCGCAATATCCCCCGTGGCAGGAGCATGGCGCTGAGCGGCGCGACTCCTGCAGGCCCGGCAATGGCACCGTAGGCCTCGAAGAACGCTCGTTTCTCACTGAAGTCCAGCTCCTTGAGGCGTTTGCCCAAGACGACGTCTTCGATACGACGTTGAGCCCCCTTGTAGCCCCGTTGCCCGACGATCTTGACGGCGGCCATGCGAACCGCCCGATCCTTGTCGGCCAGCCCCCGCTCCACCTGTGTCATGGATCCGGGTGTACCGATGCGCCCGAGAGCCTCCACCGTGGCCTGGCGCATGGCCGGGTCGTCGTGGTCGAGCACGCTCCCCAGACCGGCCACGGCGGAGCCGAGTTCCAATCGGGCACACAGATCGACGACCCCGGCCAACGCTTCCGATTCGTGCGACCGAAGCAGGCGCAGGACCTCCTGCGGGTGGTCGGTTGCCAGTTCCTCGGACAGGCGTTCGATAATCGACCGAACCGGACCCGAGGCCAGCCGCGGAAGCCAGATGACGATGGTTTCGAGCGCCTCGGGGCGGAGTTGCTTGAGCAGCACGCCGACGTCCTTCTCGTTGGGGGCCGTGCCTCCCTCGTCCAGCGACTGAAGCAACTGGCCGACGATGGCGGGCTCGCTCAACCGCCGGTTGAAGTCCAGCAGCCGCTCCCGGTGCTCGGCCGACACGGTCTCTTCCGACTCGGCCAGCACCTGGGTCTCGCGCAGGATAGCGGCGCACGCCTGAAATTCACCCGCGCTCAACAAGTTGGGGAACAGCGCTTCCAGGATCTGGATCACTTCCCCGTGGACCTCCTCGCGCGGATTGAGTTCGAAGATATCGAAGACCGCGGCCATCGAACTGGCCCGCAGATCGCACGAATACTCCCGTTCCAATTCGTCCCGGAGGTACTCGACCTCGGTGTCGTCGAGGAAATACAGCGTGGAATCGAACTCGTCGATGTCGATCATTCCCTTGGGACGCGATTCGTCCGGAGGGGACCCTTCGGCGACATCCTTCTGTACCTCTTCCTGCAGCTCCTCAGTCGGGGCTGTGGGCGGGCCCACTACCGCCGTATCGAGAGCCGGGCCGTCGCCGAACAGCTCGGGAAACCGATACTTGATGTGATCGAAGTCCTTCTCCCACAGCAGAGTCGACAGATCATCACCGGCGTCCGCCGGGAGCAGCTTGGCCTGATTGACGATCTGTAGAAAGGTGATGATTTCCTCTTCCTCGCACCCCCGGGACAGCGTCAGAATTCGCATGCCGTCCTTGTACAGCGTCCACGCCAGGCTTTCGGTCTTGTTCAATTGCTGATAGACGACCGTCTCCTCCCAGATGAAGTCCGTCTCATCGACAGTGAGGATGATCTCGTCCGTGGCGTTCCACACCGGGGCGAAAGCGTCATGCACATTGCCCATGGCGCGGTAGTAAATCGGATTGTTGGGGAGGTACATCTGAAACGCGCGCTGGGCCTTGACCAGCGTGCGTAATAACTCCTCGACTTGCGAGGGAGGAAGAATGATCTCGCTGTCCGACACCGCCGTCAAATGGTCTTCTCCGGGCTTACGGAATGACGCGACTCGATCCAGGTGCCAACATGGGCGGCGCATCGTCGGGGCAACAGCGACGCGTCCGTAGGGGCGACGCATGCGTCGCCCTTACCGCCTCAACGATGCCCCGAGCAATCCCGAAAATCTCTCCGCACCGGCGGCCGGCACCCGAAGTTTAAATCATCCGCGCGGCGAAAGTAACTCGGTCTCCCGGAATGACCAAACCCTCCACCGAGGCCATGGACCCCAGACTTCCCCTCTTGCGGTTCGGCTTGCTTTCGGGTACTATTCTTCGGGATATATTCGGGTTCAACAGACCAGGGGTTGGCCATGACTCTGACACGCCGTCAAAGCGAAATTCTACAGTATCTCAAGGCCCACATCGACGACCACGGCTTCGCACCCAGCTTCGAGGAAATCGCCGAGCAATTCGGCTTCGCCTCCCTGGCCACCGTGCACGAACACCTCACCAACCTCGAGCGTAAGGGGTATATCACCCGGCAGTACAATGAAAGCCGCTCAATCCAGGTGCTCCCGCCGCGGGGCACCGCTTCAGCCACCGAGGTGCCCCTGCTCGGCAAGGTGGCGGCGGGCATGCCCATCGAATCCCTCATGCATGACGAGACCATTGCCGTCCCCGAAGAAATGCTCCCCCGCCGGGGGCCCAACTACGCCCTGCAAGTCCAGGGCGACTCAATGATCGACGAGCACATTCTCGACGGCGACTACGTCGTCGTCCACGGCCGCCAATCGGCCCAGGACGGAGAAATGGTCATCGCCCTCGTGGACGGCAACGAGGCCACGGTCAAGAAGTTCTACCGTGAACCCGGCGGCTGGATCAGACTGCAGCCCGCCAATGCTGCCATGCCGCCCCTGCGATACCAGGAGCGGGATATCCTTATTCAGGGCGTTGTTGTGGGGGTTATCAGGAAATATTGATAGCGGGGGCAGCCCAAGGGTTTTTGTAGGGCCCCTTCTTGTCAAGCTCAGCCCTACCACGTGTCCGCGGCTGAAGCCGCGACTCGGCCCTGTCGCTAAAGCGACACGACCATCGCCGCCCAATCACCGACCGCCTGACCGCCTCTCATCCTACCGCCCGCTACCGCCTTACCGCCTTACCGCCCTACCACCCACCCGCCAATCCCAACGCTGACAAGGACTTGCCTACCTTCCCACAGGGGCAATTTCCGGGTAGATTTCGGGCAATGACCCGGACGTTTCTCGCGGTGGTGCAATACGACGGTGGCGATTTCGTCGGCTGGCAGCGCCAATCCTCGGGTCGCACGGTGCAGGGCGAGTTCGAATCGGTGTTGACCCGCCTGACCGGGGACAGGATCGTGGCGCACGGGGCGGGACGCACCGATTCCGGGGTACATGCCCTCGGCTTGGGCGTCAGTTTTACCGTGCCGGACAAGTGGACCACAGCCGACCTCCATCGCGCGCTCAACGCACTGCTCCCGCGAGACTGTTGGGTCGAATCGGTCCGGCGGATGCAAGACGACTTCCACGCCAGGAAGTGTGCCTTGGGACGCCGGTACTGGTACGACGTTGGTTGCGATGCGGCCGCGTCGTCGCCGTTCCGCCGTCGCTACGAGTGGGCCCTGGGACGGCCGGTCGACCACGCACGCCTGGCGGCCGCCGCGTCGGTCATCGAGGGGGAACACGATTTTGCCGCCTTCTCGGTGCGGGGCACGCCGCAACGGCATTTCCGCTGCCGCATCGAACAAGCTCGCTGGGAGCAGCGCGAGTCCGGCCGGGGGGGAGTGGATGGGATGCGGTTCCACGTTGCAGCCGATCGCTTTCTCCACCACATGGTACGCATGCTGGTCGGAACCATGATCGACATCGGGTTGGGGCGCCGAGCCCCGGGAGACATGCACGAGTTGCTAGCACAAACGGACAACGGCACGACCAGTCCACCAGCGCCACCTCAGGGGCTGTTTTTCGTCGCAGCCTCTTACTCGGAACGCTGGTATTGGGAGTCGGCCGAATGAGTCGGGCACTCCGACGCGTGGCCTTCCTGGGAGTCGTCCTGTCGATCGGTTGCGGTGATCCCAGCAACGGTCTGCAGATAGCGCCCGATTCGATCGCGGCCCAGGCTACGCCCGTCTCCCCCTCCCCGCAGGACCTCGGCACCTCGCGCCACACTGCCATCGTCGACGCGGTCGCCCGCGCGGGTCCTTCCGTCGTGTCAATATCGGTAACCTCGCGCCGGCGGGTCTCCTCGCGGTCCCCGTTCGACAACTGGTTTCTGCCGCGCCGCTCGGAGCGCCTGGTGCTGGGGTACGGCACTGGGTTCATCATACGGGCCGACGGTCTCATCATCACCAACCACCACGTGATCGATGATGCCGAGGAGATCGTCGTCACCCTCACCCACGGGAACGAGTACCAAGCCGAACTGATCGGCGAAGATCCCGTAAGTGACATCGCCCTCCTCCGGATCGACGGGACCGACCTGCCGGTATCCTCCATCGGCCGCAGCGCCGACCTCCTCATCGGAGAGTGGGTCATCGCCCTGGGCAACCCGTACGGTTACCTGCTGGGCGACGCCGAGCCGACGGTCACCGCCGGCGTCGTCAGCGCCACCAGGCGGAATATCCTCCCAACCAGTAACCGTCTGGGGCTGTATCTCGACATGATCCAGACCGACGCGGCCATCAACCCGGGGAATTCTGGCGGCCCGTTGGTCAACGCCCTCGGCGAAGTTATCGGTGTCAACTCGTCGATCTTCACCAGCAGTGGCGGGTCGATCGGCATCGGCTTCGCCATTCCCATCGAGCGGGCCATGCGAGTCGCGGACGAACTCCTGCACAATGGGAGCGTTCGCCGGGCGTGGACCGGACTCGAGGTGGCGGGCGCGGACGCCATGCGTGACTGGAAACGGCAGGGAGGCGTGCTGGTGATCAACGTGGCACCACAGGGCCCGGCAGCCCGAATCGGCATCGGCCGGGAGTCGATCCTGACCGAAGCCGGCGGCCGGGTGCTGCGCACCTATCTAGATTGGGAAGCGGTCAAGCTAGGATTGCACGTGGGCGATTCGGTACTCATTACCTTCCACGACGACACCGGGCCCCAGACGAAAATCCTGGTTGCCGAGGACCTGCCCACGGTTATCGCCGAGCGGGTGCAGGTCCTCGAGGCCCTCGACCTGGTCACGGTCACTCCCAGTATCCAGTCCGAACGCGGCTTGCAATCCGCATCCGGAGCGTTGATCCTGTCGTTGAGCGACAAAGCCAGTCAGATGACTGGGCTCCGGGCCGGCGACGTGATCCTGCGCATCGGGCGCATCGAGACCAAGACGGCGCAACAGGTGAGCGAAATCCTCCAGACCCTGCGACAGGGGCAACGGTTCCGCTTCGTCCTCGAACGGGGGGGCAGCTTCCTCTACACCGACCTGGTGTTCCGATGACCGACGACCGGTACCAGTCGCCACTCGGCACCCGCTACGCCTCCGCGGAAATGCAACGGTTGTGGGGTTCCCGCCACCGTATCGGGATCTGGCGGCGCCTTTGGCTGGCCCTGGCCGAAGCCCAGCAAGAACTGGGCATCGACCTTCCTGACGCCGCCCTCGACGACATGCGGGCCCACCTCGATGACGTCGACCTCGCCGCGGCGGCCGAGTACGAGCGCCGGTTCCGCCACGACGTCATGGCCCACATCCACGCCTTCGGCGACCAGGCTCCCGCGGCCCGCCGTTACATTCACTTGGGCGCCACCAGCGCCTTCGTCACCGACAACGCCGACCTCCTGGTGATGCGCGACGGTCTGCGGTTGCTGCTGGGACGGCTGCTGACGGTGATGCAGGCGCTGGAGCGATTCGCCCACACCCACCGGGCGCTACCTTGCCTCGCCTACACCCACTTCCAGCCGGCGCAGCTCACCACCGTGGGGAAGCGAGCCACGCTGTGGCTCCAGGACTTCGCGCTCGACGCCGAGGAAGTGTGCTACCGGCTCGAGCACCTGCGCCTGCGAGGATGCAAGGGGACGACGGGGACCCAAGCGTCGTACCTGGAGCTGTTCGACGGAGACCACCAACGGGTTCGTGAACTGGACACCAGGCTCGCCGTCAAGATGGACGCGGTGGGGACCTTCGCGGTTACGGGACAGACCTATCCCCGTAAGTACGATGCCATGCTGATCAACGCCCTGGGTGGCATTGCCATGTCGGCCGCCAAGTTCGCCAACGACATCCGGCTCCTGCAACACGAGGGTGAACTTCTGGAACCGTTCGAAACCGAACAGATCGGTTCCAGCGCCATGGCCTACAAGCGCAACCCGATCCGGGCCGAACGCATCAGCGCGCTGGCGCGGCACGTCCTGGCCCTGCAGAGCGATCCGGCGCACACGGCCGCAACGCAGTGGCTGGAGCGCACGCTCGACGACAGCGCCAATCGGCGTCTGTCCCTCCCGGAGACCTTCCTGGCAACCGACGCGATTCTGGTGCTGGTCGCCAACATCGTCGACGGCCTCGAAGTACGGGAACCGGTGATCGCCAGGCACGTCGCCGAGCAGATGCCGTTCATGGCCACCGAGCGTTGGCTCATGGCCGGGGTCGCGGCCGGCGGCGACCGGCAAGCCCTCCACGAGGTCATTCGCCGTCACGCTCTCACGGTGGCCGAGGACGTGAGCCGTGGCGAGCCCAATGACCTGGTTGAGCGCCTGGCGGCCGATCCGGCGTTCACCACCGTCCCGGTCGAGATCCTGCGCGCCGAACTCGACCCCGAGCGGTACATCGGGCGGGCCGCGCAGCAGACGGAAAACTTCATCGTGGAGTTCCTCCAGCCCCAGCTGGCACGGGCCCAGGCACTGGCGCAAACGGCCCCGGCGGCCGAGGTGACCGTATGACTCGGACCGCGACTCCCGGTCTCCCGCTGCCGCTCGTCAGACGAGGCAAAGTCCGCGAGGTCTACCAACTCGATGCCGACCTCCTCCTCCTCGTGGCCAGTGACCGAATCAGCGCCTTCGACGTGATCATGCGCGAGCCGGTGCCCGACAAGGGTATCGTCCTGACACAATTGAGTGCCTGGTGGTTCCAGCAATTGGCCGACGTGGCGCCGTCGCACTTCGTGACCAGCAACACCGACGACATCATCGCACGGCACCGCGGATTGGAGCCGCACCGGTTGGACTTGGCCGGCCGCACCATGCTGGTGAAGCGGACCGAACCCGTGCGATTCGAGTGCGTCGTCCGGGGCTACCTCGCCGGGTCGGCCTGGGCCGAGTACCGGACGGACGGCACCCTTGCGGGAGAGCCGCTTCCCGAGGGGCTGGTAGAGAGCGGCCCCCTGGCCGAGCCAATCTTCTCCCCCGCCACCAAGGCGGAATCGGGACACGATGAAAACGTTACCTTCGCCACCATGTCCCAGGCACTCGGCACGGAACTGGCAAACCGGCTCAGGGCAGTGAGCCTGGAGTTGTACCACGCCGGCCGCCAACTGGCCGCCAAGGCGGGCATCATCGTCGCCGACACCAAGTTTGAGTTCGGCATCGACGACCGCGGGCGGCTCCTCCTGATCGACGAAATCTTGACACCTGACTCATCCCGGTTCTGGCCCGAGGACGAGTACCAACCGGGCGCCGCGCAGCCCAGCTTCGACAAGCAGCCGGTGCGGGACTATCTGGCAGGGCTGCGCGATGAGGGTATCTGGAACGGCCAGGCGCCACCACCACCTCTCCCCGCAGAGGTGGTCGAGTCGACCGCCCAGCGGTACCGGCACATTTACCAACGCCTCACCGGCCAGCCGCTCGAGGCTACCTGATGCGCATTGCTCCAGAAGGGTATCCGTTCATTGCCGTCGCCTGGGCCATCCTCCTGGTGCTGGCGGCCGGCGGGTGGTGGATCGGCGCCCTCATCTGGCTCCCGGTCGCCGTGTGGGTCGTAGCTTTCTTCCGCGATCCGCAGCGGGAGGGCCCGCGAGGGGACGAGTTCCTCATCGCTCCGGCGGACGGGAAGGTCGTGAGCGTACTCCACTCGATCGACGAACCCGATTTCCACGGCCAATCGGTCGCCCGAGTGGCTATCTTCATGAACGTGTTCAACGTGCACGTCAACCGCTATCCGGCGAGTGGGACCGTCACCTACCGCCACGACAATCCGGGGCGGTTTTTCAACGCGGCGTCGGAGAAGGCCAGCTTGGAAAACGAGCAGAATTCGATAGGCCTGGAGACCCCGAGGGGCAAGATCCTGGTACGCCAGATCGCCGGCTTGGTGGCCCGACGCATCGTAACCGATGATGCCGAGGGAGCCCGCGTGACCCAGGGCCAGCGAATGGGGCTGATCCGGTTCGGGTCGCGGGTCGACCTGTTCATCCCCCAATCCGCCAAGATTCTGGTGTCGGTCGGCGACCGGACCAAGGCCGGAGAAACGGTAGTGGCCACATGGACTTGAATCGCCGTCGCCGTCGCCCGCGGGTACGCAGCGCGGTGGTCGTGCTGCCCAACGCGTTTACCCTGGGGAATCTCTTCTTCGGATTCTGGTCGATGGTCTCGGCCACCCGCGGCAATTTCCTGTGGGCAGGGTGGTTCCTGGTGCTGGCCGGTGCCATGGACATGATCGACGGCCGGCTGGCGCGGCTGTCCCGCACCGACAGCCGGTTCGGGGCGGAACTCGACTCGCTGGTCGACGTCATCTCGTTCGGTGTGGCTCCGGCTATCCTCATGTATCATCTGGTGTTCGCCGATGCCGGGCGGTTCGCCTGGATGCTGAGTTTCGCCTACCTGGTCGCCGTGGCGGTACGACTCGCCCGGTTCAACCTCGCCTCCGACACGCCATACACACCGTGGTTCACGGGTCTCCCGTCCCCCGCCGCCGGGATGTTGCTGGGCGTATACTATCCGTTCTCCCAGACTTCGTGGTACGCCGTCACCCTTGGCCGCTTCAACGAGCAGGTGGTCCTGGTCCTGCTCATGCTGCTGTTGTCGGTCCTGATGGTGAGCAACGTCCGCTACCCCAAGCTGCCGGGCATCGGGTTCCGCAGCGCTCGTGGACGCTTCGGCCTGGTGGTGAACGTCGGCATCTTGGCTGGGGGCATTCTGGTCCCCGAATACTTCTTCTTCACGTTCGGTATGACATACGTGGTCTTCGGCCTCGCTCGAGCGACCGTTCAAGGACTCATCGAGCACGGTGAAGCCGAGGAGCGGCTACCCGTGGAACAGGAAGCCCCACCCGCCCAATCCCCCACCGCCACCGGGAGGCCCTCGCCCACCCGGCGATTTTGACCGCATGAGGAACCTGCCATGAACTTTCGCGCCCACATCCGGGTGATGCCGCGGGACGGCCTGCTCGACCCGCAGGGGCAAGCCGTAGAGAACGCGCTCACCGAGTTGGCGTTCGACGGTGTCTCGAGCGTCCGCGTCGGCCGTGCCATCGAGGTTGGGGTAGCGGCCGACAGCCTCGAGGACGCCGAAGACGCCACCCGGCGCATGTGCGAGCGGTTGCTGGCCAACCCCGTGACAGAAGATTTCCTGATCGAGGTCGATCCGGCATGATGCGCGCCGCGGTGGTGCGCTTTCCGGGCAGCAATTGCGACATGGACGCCCTCCGGGCCGCGGAACGCGCCGGATGCCGGGCCTACTTCGTGTGGCACCGTGACGACGACCTCCAGCAGGCCGACGTGGTTCTCCTCCCCGGAGGATTCAGTTACGGGGACTATCTACGCTCAGGCGCCATCGCCCGTTTCAGCCCCATCATGCAGGCGGTCCGGCGCCATGCCGCCGACGGCGGACCGGTGCTAGGCATCTGTAACGGCTTCCAGATCCTGTGCGAGGCAGGCCTCCTCCCGGGGGCGTTGCTGCCCAATGCCGGATTGACGTTCGTGTCCCGGCCCGTTCCCGTTCGCGTGGAAAACGTCGCGACACCGTTTACCACGGCCTACCGCAAGAATGAGCTCGTTCATTTCCCGGTGGCGCACGGTGAGGGACGTTTCGTGGCCGCGCCCGACACCATCGAGGAACTCGAGGCCTCGGACCGGGTGGTACTTCGTTACGCCGATGGCGGCAACCCCAACGGCTCTTCAGCCGACATCGCCGGCATCTGCTCTTCCGACGGGAACGTCGTCGGGATCATGCCGCATCCCGAGCGCGTTGCCGACCCGGCCATCGGGGACGATCCCGGGCACAAATTTTTCTCGTCCCTGGCCGCGTGGCGTGCCGCCGCGCCCGATGAGCCGATCACCACCCCGGCCTGACACTCAACCCACGTGAACCCATGAGCACCGACAAACCCAGCCGAACCGAAGAGGAGTACTTCACCAAGCGCGACATCGAGCTCCTCCAGCAGAAGCGCCACCAACTGGAAGAGGAGGCCGACCGCACGGAACGTCAGCAGCACTTCATGAAGTGCCCGAAGTGTGGCGCGAGCCTGCGCCCTGAAGAGTTCCACGGTGTCACCATCGACCGGTGTCCCGAGTGCGATGGGCTCTGGCTAGACCGTGGCGAGATCGACAGCCTCATGACCGACACCGAACCGGGGTTGCTGGGCCGGGTGTTCGGCGACCTGACCGCCGCCCTGCGCGAACGCAAGTCCGACGACCGGTAGCAAGACCATGACCAAGACCGTGGCCGCGCCGCCGAAGAACCTCCCGGGCGAACCGGCCGTGACTTTCGCCTTGGCTGAGGAACACAACCTCAACCAGCTCGAGTACGACCGGATCGTCGCCATGCTCGAGCGAACACCGACCTACACCGAGCTGGGCATCTTCTCGGCGTTGTGGTCCGAGCATTGTTCCTACAAGCACTCCCGCCCCGTGCTCAAGGAGTTCCCCACCACCGGCAAACACGTCATGCAGGGACCCGGGGAGAATGCCGGCGTCATGCGCCTGCCCGACGGCTGGGCCGTGGCGTTCAAGATCGAGAGCCACAACCACCCGTCAGCGGTTGAACCGTATCAGGGAGCCGCCACCGGGGTCGGGGGCATT
>Ga0209988_10001609_pt1 | contig 14735 bp, 10 predicted proteins | sample N075metaG_FD_183115 | JGI IMG/M metagenome (GOLD analysis project Ga0209988, IMG submission 183115) | Deep subsurface microbial communities from Kermadec Trench to uncover new lineages of life (NeLLi) - N075 metaG (SPAdes) (version 2) | ecosystem: Environmental > Aquatic > Marine > Ocean trench... | reverse complement strand
AGCCGGTGTTGAGCACACCGACCCCGTCTCCGTCAGCCAGAAGCATCGTAAGTTGCGCCGTATGATTTTTCGCCTGCACGGCCTCGAGCACCATGTCCCGCACACGGTGTAGCGCGTCGAGGCGTGAAGCCCCGCTCCGGACGGCGGCAACGGCGAGTAGGAAAAGTGTTTCGGTGTCGGAAGAGCCGGCCAGGTGCCCGTAGAGGTCGTCCGGGAGGTGGGATCGCAATGCACGCATATGACTGGCCCGGAAATCTTCGACGAACCCGTTCAAGATGAAGCTCCACCTCCCGTAGGTCAGCGGCTGATTTCCCCCCGCGATTGGGATGCCGGGCGTGGCATTACGAACCGCGGCGATGATGGTCGTGGAGGAGACGCTCTCGAGGAGGACCCGAAGGTTCTGGTCTTGCCAGATCGGGCGGGCACCCCCGGCTCGAATGGGCGTGGCGCCCCTGTACCACACCACCCCGTATCCATCGGCGTTGACGTGGCCGTGAAGTAGCTCCCTCGGGGCGTAGCTCTGCTCGAGGAGCGGGTGCGTTCCACCGAACACCAATGCATCGGCCCCCTGAAAGGCCGTATCGGTAGCGTGGCACGCCCTGCGTCTGCCCGGACACTACGAAATGCGCGCGGTAGGTCGCAACGGCGGTGTCCGGTGGATGCCTACGTAATCCGACGCGCATGGCTACGTAATCTGACGTATGGGTACCTCGAGGGGCTTCCGGTATCATCGAGCACAACTCTGAGGCTCCAAACGGTGATAGGAGCTAGGCGAACTGAAAACAGTTTTTTGCTCGCACCTTTTCTCCGCCGTAATTTGTCGCGGAGAGTCGACTCCCGCATAGGAGATCTTGCCATGAGCATCAGGCTACCTGTCTGGACGTTGAGCTTCGGCCTGGTCTTGGCCCTCGCGCCCTTCTCCCTCTCGGCCCAGCAAGGGACGCTGACCGGAACGGTGACCGACGAACTGAGCCGTCGCGTCGTCCCGGGGACTGAGATACAGATCCTTGGCGGGGGACAGACGCGAACCGTGCTGGCCGACGCTCAGGGCCAGTACAGGATAGAGCTTCCTGCAGGGAGGTACGACTTGGTCGTCGAGCGGGTTTTCCCGTTTCGCAACGAACGCTTCAGCAATGTTCGGGTCTCGCCAGGTGAGACGAATACGTACGATCTCAGCCTCACTTCTGACGCTTTGCCGGTAGTAGGCATCAACGTCACGGTGGACCGGTCGTCCGACCCCGGCAACCGCTCCCAGACGACCTTTAACGTGGAGGCTCGCGATATCGTTGGCCGAGCCAACACCAACCCGACGGATCTCCTCGCCCGCAGCCCGGCGGTCGACATCATCAAGGCCGGAATCCAGACCGGGCACGTGGTCGTGCGGGGCTTCAACAACATCTTCTCAGGCGCGCTCCACATGCTCACGGACTACCGCGTCGCGGGCGTGCCGTCCCTGCGCGTGAACCTCATGCACTTCATGCCGCACATCGATGAGGACCTCGACAGGATCGAGGTCGTGTTGGGGCCGAGCTCGGCGCTCTACGGACCGAACACGGCCAACGGAATCATCCATTTCATCACCAAGTCCCCGCTCGAGAGTCAGGGCACAACGGTGACGTTCGGGGGCGGTGAGCAATCCGTCTTCCAGGGTTCACTCAGGTCGGCGTTCCTCCTGAGCGACAACTTCGGTTTCAAGATCTCGGGCGAGTACATGCGGGGAGACGAGTGGAACTACACCGACCTCACCGAGGAGGATGGCCGACTGGCCAACATCGCCAACCCCGCCTTGTGCGTCGCCGACAAGGTCACGCGCGGTCTCAGCCCGGCGGACGCCACGATAGCGTGCGAGCGGCTCGGCGTGCGCGACTTCGGCGTCGAGCGGTGGAGCGTGGAAGCGAGGGCGGACTACCGCTTTGCCGACGACGGGACCATCGTGGGGACCTACGGCCGCAATACCTCGTCCGGCATCGAGCTCACGGGCCTCGGAGCCGGTCAGACCTCTGAATGGGTCTCCGACTTTTTCCAGGCCCGCATCAGGAAGGGTCGCTTCTTCGGACAGGCGTATTACAACAGGAGCGACGCGGGCGACAGCTTCCTGTTGCGCAACGGTGTGGCGCTCGTGGACCAGTCGACACTCTTCGGGGCGACGGTCCAGCACGGTTTCACGCTGGCGGAGGACCGCCAGGAATTCACGTACGGCGGAGACTACTTCGCGACACGACCCGATTCGCGGGGCACGATCTACGGGTCGTACGAGGACGACGACGCCATCAACGAATGGGGGGGCTACCTCCAGTCGAGGACCGCGCTCAGCGACCAGCTCGACTTCATAGTGGCGGGTCGCCTGGACTCGAACTCGCTGTTGCCGAGCAACGTGTTCTCCACGAGGGCGGCGTTCGTGCTCCAACCGAAGCCGGGGCACAGCATTCGCCTCTCCTACAACCGGGCCTTCTCCACGCCGACCGCTCTGAATGCCTACCTGGACATTTCGGGTGGTTTGGCGCGGGGGGACGCCGGGCTGCTCGGTTACAGCACCCGCGCGTTCGGAGCCGGATTGAACGGATGGTCGCTCCAGGAGTCGGTCGGGACGGTGCGTGGCATGCGTTCGCCGTTCAACCCCGCAGGCGCGGGTGGGGCGGCCGAGCTGCTGACCGCGGACGCCGGAACGCTATGGCAGATGTCGATCAACGCGCTGGAGGCGCTGGGCGAAATCGACGCGGCTACGGCCGGGCTGCTGCGGACGCTTCCGTCCCCTACGAACAGCGACGTAGCGCGCCGGCTCCGTGACGCCAACACCGGGGAGTACCAGCTGTTGGCCGGGGCGTTTCTTCCGGACCTTCCCGCCATCCGCGAATCGTACACGGAGACGCTGGAACTGGGGTGGACCGGGCTCCTTGCCGACGACCGCATCTCGATCACCGCGGATGTGTACATCATGCAGAAGAACGACTTCGTGTCACCGCTTGTCGTCGAGACACCCCTCATTTATCTGCAAGAAGATGATCTCGTCGCGTACCTGACCCCCTTCCTGACCGCCGTCCTGGGTCCCGTCGCGGGACCCGCGCAGGCCGCGGCTTTGGGGGCGGGTGTCGCCCAGATCCCGCTGGCCGTCGTCTCGTCCAACCAGGTGGGCGCGCGGGGCGCCGATCTGATCGCGTCGTACCGCAACGTCGGTGACATCACCCTTTGGGGTGCGGACTTCGCGTTCCAGTTCAGCCTCACGCCCCGGTGGATGCTGGGCGGTTCCTACTCACACATGAGCGATGACTACATCCAGGTCACCGGCGGGCTACCACTCGCGCTCAATGCGCCCAAGGACAAGGGGTCGCTGAGCCTGACCTTCCGTGACGTGTTTTCCGGGTTCAACGCCTCCGGGGGTGTCCGCTTCACGAGTTCATTCCCAGCCCAATCGGCGGACTTTCAGGGAACCGCATGTATCACGGGCGGGGGCGGTCTCTTCGAGGAGAACTGTGTCGACACGTACGCCATCTTTGACCTCAACGCGGCGTACGAGGTGCCCAACACGGCCGCGACGTTGCAGCTCTCGGTAAGCAACGTGTTCGACACCGCGTACCGGTCTTTTCCCGGCGTACCGAAGATCGGGCGCCTCGCGATGGTCCGTGTGAGATACGAGCTCTTCTGAAGCGGAACCGTGGGAGCCCGTAGCGGGGTATGGAGCGGAGCCTTTTCCAGGAGCGGTTCTGTGAGCGAAGCCTCGGCCAAAAGCAAGGTCACCCTGCGGTGCCCTTTTTGCCTGACTCTCAACGAAGTCAATCTGGGCAAGACGGGCGACCGACCGAAATGCGGCGACTGTGCGAAGCCGCTCCTCCTCGACCGACCCGTCAGGGTCAGCGGGGAGGATTTCGAACGCACGGTACTCGGCTCGGAGGCGCCCGTGCTGGTGGATTTCTATGCCGACTGGTGCGCTCCGTGCAAGTATGTCGCGCCCTTGATGGATGAGCTCGCCCAGACCCATGAGGGGAAGTTACTCGTGGTCAAGGTCGACACGGATCAGGCCCCTGATCTATCCCAGAAATGGGGCATTCGCAGCATCCCCACCGTGATCCTCTTCAAGGAAGGCGAAGAGGTCGATCGGAGCGTGGGCTTCGAGCCTGAGAAGCTACGGAGTATGGCCGAAAAGGCGGTAAAGCCAGCTTGACACCAACTTTACCGCGGATGATATTACCGGCGCATAAACGCCCGAATCAACCGGGTATTTATCGAATGCTGTCGGGTCCGGGAGTGGTGTAAGACGGCTCGCCGTCACCAGCGCTTTGGCGGGAAGTGGCTGGTTCCGCTCTCGACCCGCGTTTTTTTATGTGTACGTGACGCGAAGAGGCAGTCATGGCTTTGAAGGTGGTGCTCGCATACTCCGGTGGACTGGACACGTCCGTCATCGTTCCGTGGCTTCGTGACACCTACGACGCCGAGGTCATCTGCGTGGCGGCCGACGTGGGCCAGCCGGGCGGTCTCGAAGGGCTCGACGAGCGCGCCAAGGCGACCGGGGCCGCAGAGTTTTACGGCGAAGACCTGCGCAGGGAGTTCGTCGAAGACTTCGTATGGCCCACGCTGCGCGCGGGAGCCGTCTACGGTCGCAAGTACCTTCTGGGCACCTCCATGGCGCGTCCCATAATTGCGCGCCGGATGGTGGAAGTAGCCCGTGAGGTGGGTGCCCATGCGCTTTCGCACGGCTGCACCGGCAAGGGAAACGATCAGGTTCGTTTCGAGCTGACGTTCACCGCGCTCGCACCGGACCTGCGTGTCATCGCCCCCTGGCGTGAGTGGGATCTGCGTTCGCGTGAAGATCTGTTGGCGTATGCCCGTGCTCGCGACATACCCCTCGTAGGCGTCGACGAAACGAAACTCTATTCTCGGGACGAGAACATCTGGCACATCTCGCACGAAGGCGGTCCGCTCGAAGATCCCGCCTTCGAGCCGGATGAGTCGATGTACCGATGGACCACGGCTCCCGAGGCTGCGCCGGACACACCCGAATACCTGGAAATCGGCTTCGAGCAGGGATTTCCCGTGTCGGTCAACGATACGGCGATGGACTCGGTGCCCCTCCTTCTGGCCCTCAACGAGATCGGCTCACGGCACGGTGTGGGGAGGGTGGATCTGGTGGAGGACCGGTTGGTCGGGATGAAGTCGCGTGGCGTATATGAGACGCCAGGGGGGACGCTTCTCTATACCGCGCTTCAGGAACTCGAGCAGCTCACACTCGATCGCCGGGCTCTTGCGTTCAAGGATCAGGTTGCGGCGCGCTACGCGGACCTGGTGTACGAGGGCTGGTGGTGGACCCCGGAAAGAGAGGCCATCGACGCGTTCATGGACGTTCTCATGAAACGGGTTACCGGGGTGGTGCGCTTAAAGCTCTACAAGGGCTCGGCCGCCGTGGCGAGCCGTAGGAGCCCCGAGTCGTTGTATCACGCCGGACTCGCGTCTTTCGGTGAAGAGGCGACGTACGACCATGCCGACGCCCAAGGGTTCATCAAGTTGTTTGCGCTCCCTGCGCGGGTCGCAGCGGAGCGGGATAGCAGCAAGGGCGGGAAGAAGAAGGGCGGCGAGGACAAGCGCAGCGAAAACAAGCCCGGCGGCGAGAGCAAGCCCAGCGAGAGCAAGGGGGCGCAGAAGAAGAGTGCTCCCACCGACACGAACGAGGCCGTGACCGAGATGGTGGAGTCCGCCGGCCTCAAAACTCCGGCGGGCTGATCGCCGGGCCCGCCCCCCTCTGGAGCGGCCGCATCGAGGGCGCTATGGCGGGGGCAATGGTTCCTCTCAACCGGAGCCTGGATGTGGACATTCGCCTCTGGCCCCAGGATGTCCGGGGTAGCCGGGCCTGGGCTCAGGCCCTGGTGAAGGCGGGCGTTCTGGAGGACGACGAGGGGGTCACGCTCCTCGAAGGACTCGAGCGCGTGGCCACCCGCCTTTCGGATCGTGATCACTCCGAGGAGCCGGATGAAGACATTCACTCACTAGTGGAGCGCCTGCTTCACGAAGAGGTCGGCGACGTCGCGGGGAAGCTCCATACGGGTCGGTCGCGTAACGACCAGGTGGCGACCGATTTGCGCCTTTGGGGCATTCAGATGACGGAAGCCCTCGGGGTCGCGCTGATGGAGGTGGAAGCCGCGCTTCTGGATTGGGCGCGGGAATCCGTCGACCTCATTCTCCCCGGATACACTCACCTCCAACAGGGCCAACCCGTGCGGGCCGCGCACTGGGTTCTCTCGCACTTCTGGCCGCTGGAGCGTGACCGTACAGCGCTGCACACGGTGAAGGCTCAAGCGAGCGTCTTGCCGCTCGGATCGGGTGCGATCGCGGGATGCCCGTTTCCGATAGACCGTGAGTTTCTGAGGGAGGAGTTGGGATTCCTGAGCATCTCCGAGAACAGTATAGACGCCGTCAGTGATCGCGACTGGGCGTTGGGGCTCGCGTTCGTGGCAGCCCGCCTGGGGATTCATTTGTCGCGCCTAGCGGAGGATCTGGTGCTGTTCGGATCGAAAGAGTTCGGGTTCGTCCGGTTGTCCGACGGGTTCAGCACAGGATCCAGCCTCATGCCCCAGAAACGAAACCCCGACGTGGCGGAACTGGTGCGGGGAAAATCCGGTCGGCTGACCGGGAATCTCGTGGCGCTTCTGACGGTCTTGAAGGGACTCCCCACCGGCTACAACCGGGACCTCCAGGAAGACAAGGCCGCGCTCTTCGACTCCGTGGACACGCTCACCCTCGTGCTGCCCGCCATCGAGGGTGCCATCCGCGGTGCCGAGTTTCAACCGGACCGCATCGAGGCCGCGCTCGACCCGCAGCTTCTTGCCACGGATTTGGCCGACTATCTCGTCCGGGCCGGAGTACCCTTCCGGAGAGCGCACGAAGTGGTCGCGACCGTCGTGCGGGTTGCGGAGGACCGGGGTATTCCGGTGGACCAGCTTCCGCTCGAGGCGTTCCAGAAGGCACATACCGCCTTCGGCTCCGATGTGCTCGAAGTGTTCGATTGGGAGCGCTCGGTCGAGGCCCGCGAAGCCCCGGGAGGAACAGCCCGAAAAGCCGTCCTGGCACAGATCACGGCGGCCGAGGGCTGCCTCTGAGGTCAGTCTTTTCCGGTTGGACTCTTCAGCGTCCTTCCTGCCGCCACGGCAAAGGGAGCCAGCCCGGCCATGAGTGAATCGAATTCGTCGAACACCAAAGATTGGTCCCCGTCGGATACGGCCATCTCAGGGTCGGGATGGACCTCGATGATGAGACCATCGGCGCCGGCGGCGATCGCCGCGTAGGAGAGCGCCGGCACCAGGTCCCGCCGTCCCGCCGCGTGGCTGGGATCGGCCACCACGGGAAGATGCGTCTCCTTCTTGAGCACGGGAATCGCAGCCAGATCGAAGGTGTTTCGCGTCGAGTCCTCGAAGGTCCGGATGCCACGCTCGCAGAGCACCACGTTCATGTTCCCTTGCTTCATGACGTACTCGGCCGCCAGAAGAAGGTCCGAGACCTTGGCCGCCATCCCGCGTTTGAGAAGGATCGGTCGGTGCAGCCGCCCGACTTCGGTCAGCAGGGAAAAATTCTGCATGTTTCTGGCCCCGATCTGGAGTACGTCCGCGTACTTGGCGACCAGGTCCACCTGGCGCGTATCCATGACTTCGGTCACCACCGGGAGTCCTGTCTCGGCGCGCACGTCCGCGAGCATCTTCAGGCCCTCTTCGCCGAGGCCGTCGAATGCGTAGGGGGAGCTCCTCGGCTTGAACGCTCCGCCGCGCAATGCGGACGCTCCCGCAGCTTTTACGTGCCGTGCCGTATCCTGGAGCATGGTGAGGCCCTCGACGGAGCAGGGCCCCGCGATGATCGCGAGGGCGTTCCCTCCGATGGTGCCGGTGCCGAGCGGAACCTCCGTGGGCTCCTCGTGGACTTGCCGGTTCGCCAGCTTGTAGGGCTTCATGACCGGGCGAACGCTCTCGACCCCCGGAATCGAGAGCAGGGGCACGTTGGCCAGATCCTCTTGTTCTCCGATGCAGAGGATGACCGTTCGGTGCTTGCCCCGAATGAGGTGCGTACGGGGCCCTAGAGACTCGATTCTTTCCCGGATATGGTCCAGTTCTTCGTCGGTCACGCCGGGGCGAGTAACAATGATCATGATCTTCTCAGTTTGTGAGTGATGGCCTGCTTCCCAAGTTACGGCCACGAAAAAAGGCCCCCGACCAGGAGTCGAGAGCCTCAGGACAAAACGCGATCGCGCTCAGCGCGCGCGCATCAGTCGCCGGCTCCCGAAGGGGGCCAGCCCGTAAAGTAGAAAGCCTGATTTCTCTTCGCGTAATTCATGGGCTGCAAGCTGTGCTTCCGGCTACTATGAGTCAAGAGACGGTCTGGTCCGTGGCCCCCGGCGTTCATAGATTCCGGCACAAAATTCGGCCCTCCGGTACCTCTTTCTCACGTTGGAGGATTCATACAAGCCCACGATCGCTGCGGGTGCGCAGCCCAAGGTCACGGCGGGGTTTTCGCGCTCCGTCCTCGATGAAGTCGACCTGCCCCTCGGAAAGCGCGTACGCCTTCGTAGACTGCTCTATGGCCGGGGCCAGGGGTAAGCAGACCTGGGGATCCGAGTGGCGGACGTGAGTCGGGTGGCGGACGCTGACTCCCTGAAGAGGGCGGTGGGCATAGCAGCGGCCGAACTCGTGGACAGTGGAATGCGGCTGGGATTGGGCACCGGATCGACCGTGGCCCACTTGTTGGTCGCCCTGTCCGAGAGGCTCCACGCCGGTGCGCTGGTCGACGTCGTGGGAGTACCCACGTCTCTGCGCACGGCTCGGGAAGCCCGCGACCTGGGCATTCCGCTGACCTCCCTCACCGAAACTCCGGTTCTTGATTTGACGATTGATGGCGCGGACGAGGTCGATCCCGATTTAAATCTGATCAAGGGCCTCGGGGGCGCGCTTCTCCGCGAAAAAATGGTGGCTCAGGCCTCCGGGCGCTTGGCGATCATGGTCGATGACAGCAAGATGGTGCCCGCTCTGGGGACGCGGGGTCCCGTGCCGGTGGAGGTGGTGCAGTTCGGATGGGAGATCCACGCGCCGTTCGTGAAATCGTGGGGTGCCGATCCTGTGCTCCGGTTGGGGGTGGACGGAGAACCGTTGGTCACGGACAATGGCAATTACATTCTCGATTGCCACGCTGGCGGCGGGATCGATGACCCCAAGGGTTTCGACCTGGCCCTTCACGGAAGAGCCGGGATCGTGGAAACCGGGTTCTTTCTCGGAATGGCCACCGAGGTGTTGGTGAGTGGGCCGGCTGGCGTGAAGACGCTCTTGAAGGGAGATAGCACCGCATGACGGGAGACCACGCGCCATGACGGTCCGGATCGCTCCGTCCATCCTCTCTGCGGACTTCGGACGTTTGGCGGAGCAGGTATCCGAGGCCGCCGAAGCGGGAGCGGACTGGATTCACGTGGACGTGATGGACGGCCACTTCGTGCCGAACCTCACCATCGGGCCGGCGGTGACGTCTGCCGTACGGGACGCTACGGACCTTCCCGTCGATGTCCACTTGATGATCGAAAACCCCGACCAATTCCTCTCCGCCTTCGCCGAGGCTGGAGCAAACTACATCACGGTTCATCAGGAGACTTGCCCCGACCTCCGCGGAACCATTGAGCGCATTCGCAAGCTCGGCGTAAAACCAGGCGTGACGCTCAATCCCGCCACCAGCCTGGAGACGCTGGCTGAAGTCATACCCGAGGTTGATCTGATGGTGATCATGTCGGTGAACCCCGGTTTCGGTGGGCAGGCGTATATCCCGGAGAGTACCCAAAAAATCAGACGGCTCCGCGCGATGCTCGATGAAAACGGTGCGGACGGTGCTCAACTCGAAGTGGATGGGGGCATCAACGTCGACACCGCGGGTCAGGCGAGCGAGGCGGGGGCCTCGGTGCTGGTGGCTGGGGCGGCGGTATTTCGGCATCCGGATGGGATCGCGGAGGCCATTCGGCTGATTCGACGTGCGGCCGCAGGACGTGCCGCCGAGGAGGTTGGAGCGGACCGAGCCCAGTGAACGCGCCGAGCCCGCCGACCCTCCTCGCGGTGCTTGCCCACCCGGACGATGAGGTGCTCTGTGCCGGCACTCTCCTCGCCCAACGCGCTGCCGGCTCGAGGGTGGTGGTACTCTGGCTCACGCGAGGGGAAATGACCGACGCCTTCGGCCCCTTACCCGTGGCTGAGGTCGCCGAGCGCCGCATGGAGCTGGGCATGCAAGTGGTGGAGTGTTTGGGCGTCGAGGGACGCTTCTTGTCGTTCCCGGACTCGGCGGTCCAGGCGACACCCGAGGCGGGTGCCGAGGTCGCCCGGGTGATGGCGGAGATCCAACCCGATGGCCTCCTCACGTGGGGCGACGCCTGGGCCCGAGGGTTTCGGCACCCGGACCACCAGGCCACGGGGAAAATCGCCCGCGACGCGGTCAATTATTCACGCATCTCCGGGGTGGTCGCGCCGGCGCAACCCCACAGAGCGTTCTGCCCCATCTTCACGATGCGCGGTGCGCATTCCAGCCTCCCAACCGTCGCGCTTGACGTGAGTGGGTATGCGGACAAGATATTTAAGGTAGCGGAGATTTATCGTCGGGCGATCGGCTTCGGGGCTCCTGAGTGGCTCGAGGGTCGTCTTCGCTCCGCCGGAGAACGATGGGACCGAGATCTGGTCGAGGAATTTGATGCTTGGGAAACCGGGTCCGGACTGGTCGATCAACTTTTGCCCCATAAACCAGGGCCATTCTATCATCACCCCGAGAGAGAACTTTGAACCCGTTCGTGGCGCGTCCGCCGTGCGCCAACGCCAAACCCCTCGGGCGGGAAGAAGCTGAACCGAAAACCCATGGCCATAGATCCCAATATCATCGACCAGGCCGCCCTCAAGAGGTTGGAAGACTGGGGCGGTACCAAGCTTTCACATGAGATCGTGCGACTGTTTCTGAAAAACGGTCCCACACGGCTCGACCAGATTCGTGAGGTCATGGACGACGAGGACCTCGAAGTGCCCGAACGGGGTGCACATTCTCTGAAGTCCAGCGCTGCCAACGTCGGTGCGCAACTCCTCCAAGAGGTCGCAAGTGACCTTGAATCGGCCGCGTCGGACGGCGATCTGAAACGCGTTCGCGAACTCGTTCCCAATCTCGAGGAAGCCTTCGCGGAGGCCGTTCAGGAGCTGGAAGTGATGGTCAAGGAAGATGGGAATGAAGCCTAAGATCGCGGTGGTCGAGGACAACATGGACAACCGTCTCCTCGTGCAGGCCATTCTCGAGGATCAATACGAGATCTCCGAATACGAGAATGGAAAGGAGGTGGTGGACGGCCTGGCCGATAATATTCCCGACCTCGTTCTGCTCGACATTTCTTTGCCGGGAATGGATGGTGCGGAGGTACTCGAGTGGGTGCGCTCCCAGGAGCGGTTGAAGGACCTCCCGGTTATCGCGCTGACGGCCCATGCCATGTCCGGGGACCGGGAGAAGTACCTCGAGATGGGCTTCGACGAGTACGTGACGAAGCCGATTGTCGATGAAGAGGTTCTCATGGGGGCCATTGAGCGCCTGCTCGCCGATTCAACGTGAACGGATCCGGCTCCGACGGCTCCGGAGTGCTGCCCGACCACGGTAGCCGTCTGAAGCCTTTCGAGGACGTGGTGGAAGCTCCGCTCGCGGAACCCCGTGAGTTGGAGGGATGGCGCGAGGATTCGATGGTTTCGGTCGGTTTCTCCGAGGCGCCCGCCAAAGAGCGATCGGCCACCGTCTACTGGCTGATCCTCGCGGTTCTCTTCGTCGGGGCGAGCGTCCTGAGACGCTTCCCCTTCGATGACAACGAGGCCCGCCATGTCATCTGGGAATTCATCAGTACCACGCTGGCCCTGGTCGTGGGGAGCCTCGCTCTCGTCCGTTTCTACAGTAAGAAACAGGAAACCTTTCTGTTCATCGGGACCGGCTTCCTCGGTACCGGACTGCTGAACGGGTACCACGCCGTCATGACCTCGGCGCTCATCACCGGCGGGATGACTGGGCTCGAGGCCGCGGACCGGGCCGCGTGGACGTGGACGGCCTCGAGGCTGTTCTTGTCGATGTTCCTTTTCGGGAGCGTTTTTCTCTGGTCGGACGACTCCGAATCTCAGCGATCCCACGTCAATGAACTTGCGGTGTACGTCATGGCGGCCGTCTTGACCACCGCCTTCTTCCTGGTGTTTACCTTCTTTCCCCTACCGCCGGCATATTATCCGGAGTACCTAGTGTGGCGGCCCGCCGAGTTCATCCCGGCGACGTTCTTCTTCGCCGCTTGGGTGGGTTACCTCCGCCGTGGGGAATGGCGCACCGAACCCTTCCAGTATTGGCTGCTCATCTCCCTCATGGTCAGCGTGTTCCTGCACGGGATGTATATGGCCTACGCGACGAGCGAGTTCGACGGGATCGCCGATGCCGCACATCTCCTGAAGATCGGGTCCAACGTGTGCGTGCTGGCAGGGCTGATGATCAGCGTTTTCGTGACGTTCCGCTCGGAGGCGTCGGCACTGGAGACGGTGCGCCAGACCAACCTCGCGATGGCTCGCGAGGTGGAGGTTCGTGCCGAGGCCGAGCACCGGCTTCGCGACTTCCTCGACAACGCGAACGACCTCATTCAAATCACCGATTCCGAGGGCTCGCTGGCCTACGTCAATCGTGCGTGGACGGCCACCTTCGGGTTCGAGGAAAAAGCTGTCACGGGAAACAGCATGTACTCCTTGCTTCGCCCGTCCAATCGGGACGAGCTCGAGACCGCGTTTCGGAAGCTCACCGATGGAGGCTCCATGGAGCGCTTCATCTCGGAGTTTCATACGGCTGATGGCGATCCTGTCATTTGTGCGATCAGTGCGAACTGCAGCCGGGTCGACGGCGAGGTCGTGGCGGTCCGCTCAATCATCAGGAACGTCACCGATACCGTGATAGCCGAGCGGGAGCTCGCAGGGTCACGGGCGAACCTCAATGCGTTGGTTGAAAGTACCGGTGACGTGATCTGGTCCGTGAACTCCGATCACGCGCTCATCACGTTCAACGCCGCGTATGCTCTGGCGGTGGAGGCACGCACGGGTCGTGAGCCCAGCGTGGGAGATGGTCCGGAACAACTCTATCCGAGCGACCAGGCGATATGGTTCCAACAGGCCTATGACGAGGTGATGAGGACAGGGCGCCAGACCAAAATCCGCTCCGAAGAGATGGATGGCGAGCTTCGGCACCTCGAGTTGTTCTTCAGCCCGATCAGAGACCAGGAGGACTCGGCTGGCGTTGTGGTGTTCGGGAAGGATATCACGCGGAGGAGGAGGGCCGAGGTGGATCTCGTGTCGGCCAAGAACGAGGCGGAGGCCGCGAATCGGGCCAAGAGCCATTTCCTGGCGAACATGAGCCACGAGCTACGTACGCCGCTCAACTCGGTGATCGGTTTCGCCAACATCCTGCTGAAGAACAAGAAAAAAAATCTGAAGTCCTCGGACCTCGGATTTCTGGATCGAATCCAGGTCAATGGGAAACACCTACTCGGGCTCATCAACGAGATCCTCGACTTGGCCAAAATCGAATCCGGGCGGATGGAGTTGGACCTCATGATGGTCGATGTCGCCAGCCTCGCCCATGAGGCGCTGGCGCTCGTTGAGGGTCAGGTTCGGAGCCGTGAGGCGGAGGTGAAGGTTTGGGTTGAGGCTCCCGACGCTGCGGAGGAAATCGAAACAGACCCCGCGAAGCTGAAGCAGGTCATCGTGAACTTGGTAGGAAACGCGCTCAAGTTTACGGAGTCGGGGGAGATCTCGGTCCGGCTCGAGGTCGATGAGGCGACGGGCAAGCCTACGAGCCTCTCCGTGATCGATACCGGCATCGGGATTCCCGAGGACCGCCTGGGGGCCATCTTCGAGGCATTTCAACAGGCTGAAGCAGGCACAGCTCGCCAGTTCGGCGGCACGGGCCTCGGCCTCGCGATCTCGCGCTCGATGTGCCTCCTGATGGGGTACGACCTCACGGTCGAGAGTGTGGTGGGACAGGGGACTACGTTCAAAATTCTGTTCCCGGAATTCGGAGGCGCCGCGAGCCGCGCCCAAGTTGCTCTCGCCGCGGCCCAGGAGTCATCGAGGGGACCCGATGGAGGCGCAGTCTCGCCCGTGACGGTAGGTTCGGTCGCTGGGGACGAGGAGGAAGACGCGCCCGCTCGCTTCGAGGAGCGAACTGCCGCGCATGCCGGTACTACCGGATCGAAAGCCGCCCGGGGTGAAGTCAAACGTTTCAAGGTGCTGGTGATCGACGACGACCCGGACTCGCTCGTGCTCATGGAGGACTACCTGGCCGATTTTGGCTGCGAGGTCCTTCAGGCCGCGTCGGGAAGAGTGGGGCTCGAGATGGCCCGGACGCATCGACCGGACCTGGTGACGCTCGATCTGCACATGCCTGACATAGACGGTTGGGAGGTACTGCGGACGTTGAAGGCGGAGCCCGAGATAAGCCATATTCCGGTCGTCATCGCGAGCGTCGCGGCCAACGAGGGCCAAGGACGACTCTTCGGTGCCGTGGATCTGCTGACGAAGCCGATCGAACGAGCGGATCTCCTACGTGTGCTGTGGCGGCAGCTCGTCAACCAGCATGGACGGAGGGTACTGCTCGTTGACGACGATCCTGAGGTTCAGGCCCTGCTCACGCAGGGATTGGCGGTGGATGATCTGGAGCTCCACTGTGTTTCGAACGGAGAAGAGGCCCTTCTCTTT
>Ga0209988_10001608_pt1 | contig 14744 bp, 14 predicted proteins | sample N075metaG_FD_183115 | JGI IMG/M metagenome (GOLD analysis project Ga0209988, IMG submission 183115) | Deep subsurface microbial communities from Kermadec Trench to uncover new lineages of life (NeLLi) - N075 metaG (SPAdes) (version 2) | ecosystem: Environmental > Aquatic > Marine > Ocean trench... | reverse complement strand
CGTCTCGACGACGGTCGCACGCTCGATTCGATGTGCGGCCGATGCGGAGGTGGTGCCGGCGCTGGCGGCCACACGGCGACCCTTGAGATCCGCCGGCGTTCGCGGCTCGCCGGCCCCGGCACGGACAAGAACGGCCAGGCAGGTGACAAAGTACGGCCTGGTGAAGCCGTAACGCTTCAGGCGATCCGGCGTGATTCCCGTCGTGGCCGCGACCACGTCGTATTGCCCGTGCTGCAATCCGTCGAAGAGGGCCGCATACGACTCAGCACGCTCGAAGCTTACCTGCATGCCGGCGCGTTCGACCGCCTGCCGGGCGAGCTCAATGTCGAAACCGGCCAGCGAACCGGACTCATCGACATAGTGAAACGGCGGGAAGACGGCGTCCGTCGCCACGCGGACCGCCGGCGCCGTGGAGCAGCCCGGCTGCATCACGGCGACAGCGACAGCAAACACCACGGAAATACTTCTCATCGCTGCAGCGTACAGGCAGGTGCCTTTGCCCGCCGGGGGATGATGCCCGATGAATGTGGGACTTGTCGCTATACTCGCGGCACGGAGTAACGAATGGAATTCTGTTTCGACAATGTCCAGGACAACGTCCTGATCGTGAAAGCCACCGGCAAGCTCAACTCGAAAGCGGCCGGGCAGTTCCGCGAGTCGATCGGCAAGATGGTCGAGATCCGGCTGTGGAACATCATCGTTGACTGCAGCGAACTCGATGACCTTTCCATCTACGGTCTGTGGGTGCTGGTGCGTCTGCACAGACAGGTGGAGGATAAGCACGGCGACGTCAAGATCGCCTCAGCAAGCGGCTGGATCGCCACCATGCTCTGCCGGACGCGTCTGAACGGACTGTTCAAGATCTATCCCGACGTCCCCAGCGCCTGCGAGGCCTTCAAGAAGGTGAAGAAGACGCCGCTGATCCTGAGGTAGCCAGCCGGGCGATCAGCGACTCGTCCACCCACGGCAGGTCGCGGAGTTTCTTCTTGAACGATTCCGGCATCGGCTTGCCCTCCTGCTCGAAGGGCGGCCGGCTCTTCCATCGACGGTGCATCCAGAGGTAGTCCCCCGGGTGCTCGCGTACGAAACGCTCGATCGCCGCGACATAGCGGGCCGTGACATAGAACAGCGGGTCCGGCCGGTCGGCCCAGTCCTCGGGCCGGATGATGTCCACCGTGGCGATCTCGTACTCGAGGCTGTAGGCCCCGATACGTCGCCCATAGCCGCAGACGACGGGAAGATTCAGACTCACGGCGAGCAGCCCGACCGTCTTGGGGGTGCTCGCCAGGCGGCCGAAGAACGGCACGAACACGCCACGCGGGCCGCCGTTCTGGTCGCCGACAAAGCCGACCGCCTCACGGTTCTCGAGGGCTTCGACGATGCGACTCTCGGCGCGGTCCCATTTCTCGATGACATTCATGCCGTGGGTGCGGCGAACACCCAGCAGCCAGTCGTTGATGAGTACGTTGTCCAGCGGCCGGACCGTCACGGCGATGGCGTGGCCTTCGAGGCTCAGGAAGTACGGGATCGCCTCCCAGTTGCCGAAGTGACCCGTCAGGAGCAACATCGGTTCGCGGGCGCGAAGGAGTTCCAGGGTGCCGTCCGACCCCTTGCGGACCAAGTGCTTTTCGTAGTTCTCGGCACGGATCCGACGCGGCATGAAGACCGTCTCCACGGCGAGTTGTGCAATCCGCTGGTAGCTGCGGCACGCGGTCCGGGTGACGCGACGCTCATCCCACTGCTCGAACGCGAGTCGCACGTGCTCCATCGAGCGGCGCCGATGTCTTCGATCACAAAGGAACAGCAGTCGTCCGGCCCCGGCGGCGATCAGAAGACTCACGCGAACACCCAGCAGGTACGTCAGACCCACTACGACGCGAAACGCCAGGTACTGCGACCACTTGACGAGGGGACCCTGGTTCTGCGACAACGGACCTGCTCCCTGCAACGCGTCCGTTCACGTTCGTTGCGAAGTCCAGTCTTTCTGCCAGCCCCAGTTGCGGCTCCACGAGACAATCGGGACCGCCGGCTGACGGGCCAGGTGGGGCTGCTCATGCACTCTTGTCAGCTCGACCTGTACGTCGTTCCAGAGCGCTTCCTCGACATCCGGTTCGCATTCGTCATTGATCGCGGCGAGCAATCGGATCAATGTGGACGGATCCGGAAGTACCGGAAGGAGCTCCTGTCCAAGCCGGACCAGTTCGCGACGGGCCTTGGCCGACTGCATCTGTCGCGTCGACGGTGACAGGGCACTGGCCTCGCACCATGAGAAGTACTCGTCTGCGGCCTTGCAGGTGGCCTCGATCATCGTGTGAATCAGCATGTTGGACATACGATCGCTGACGTCCCGCATCCTGTCAACAGTCACCATGGGCGATTGTGGACGGTCCGCCGCCGCGGCGTAATCATTACATACAACCCAACATCACGCCGTAGCCTCTCTCAGATCCACCGATAACCATCGATCATCGCACCCGACACCGACGGGCCCCAGCGTGCTATCGTGCAGCGCCATGAACGTCGACGGCACACACTACCGGACAATATGGCTCGCTGACGACGGCTGGACGGTCAACGTGATCGACCAGACAAGGCTCCCGCACGAGTTCCAGGTGCTGCGGCTGGAGACGGTCGGCGAGGCCGCGCGGGCAATCAGCACGATGGTCGTGCGTGGAGCGCCCTTGATCGGCGCAACCGCTGCATACGGCATGTGCCTGGCGATGCGGGCGGATACCGGCGACACGGCCATCGACTCCGCTTGTGCTCAACTGGCGGCAACGCGTCCCACGGCGGTAAACCTGCAGTGGGCACTGAGCACCATGCGTAACGCATTGACCGGGTTGGCCCCGAAGGATCGCGTCGACGCGGCGTACCGGCTTGCCGGCGAGATCTGCGATCAGGACGTGGCCATCAACCGCTCCATCGGAACCCATGGCCTGGAGATCCTTCGCGAGTTGTCGAGTCGGCGTCGGCAGGCCGACCGTCTCAACGTACTGACCCACTGCAACGCCGGGTGGCTGGCGACCGTGGACGGGGGTACGGCGATGGCCCCTGTCTACATGGCCCACGATCAGGGGCTGCCGGTACACGTGTGGGTGGATGAGACACGACCGCGCAACCAGGGTGCCGGGCTGACCGCCTGGGAACTGCAGCACCACGGCGTGCCCCACACCGTCATCGTGGACAACGCCGGCGGGCACCTGATGCAGCACGGACTGGTGGATGTGTGCATCACCGGCACCGACCGCACGACCGCCGCCGGCGACGTGTGCAACAAGATCGGGACGTATCTCAAGGCGCTCGCCGCGCACGACAACGACGTGCCGTTCTACGCGGCAGTACCGGGGCCGTCGATCGACTGGTCGATCCGTGGTGACGCATTGCAGATCCGCATCGAACAACGACCGGCGACGGAGGTCTCGCACGTCACGGGTCGCGCCGACGACGGCTCGATCGTGAGAGTGCAGATCACCCCGGACGGCACACCCGTCGCCAACCACGCTTTCGACGTCACCCCCGCGCGGCTGGTGACGGGGCTCATCACGGACCGCGGCGTCTGCGCCGCGAACAGAGAATCGCTGCACGACCTTTATCGCAATGCAGAACCGGTACTCGACAGCTGACGCCGAGGCCGCCGTCGCCCGCTACGCCGACGACGGCGTCAATCGCGACCTCGCCTTGCGGGTGTACACGACGCAGCTGCTGGGTCGCGACCCGAAGCTTGTGCTGCACGGCGGCGGCAACACGTCGGTGAAGACCGTCGCGGCCGACCTGCTCGGCAAGCCGATCGACGTCCTGTGCGTCAAGGGCAGCGGCTGGGACATGGGCGACATCGAACCGGCGGGGCTGCCGGCGGTTCGCCTGGAACCGCTTCGCGAGCTGTCGGCGCTCGAAACGCTCACCGACCAAGACATGGTCAATGCCCACCGCACGAACCTGCTGAGCAGCGACGCACCGACGCCGTCTGTGGAAACGCTGCTGCACGCGTTCCTGCCGCACGCCTTCGTCGACCATACCCACGCCAACGCCGTCCTGTCACTCACGGACCAACCCGACGGCCTGGACCTGTGCCGCGAGGTCTACGGCGACCGCGCGATCGTGCTTCCCTACATCATGCCGGGCTTTATCCTGGCCAAGGCCGCTTTCGAGGCGTACCAGACGCAGCCCGAGTGCGAGGGCATGATCCTGCTCAAGCACGGGATCTTCACGTTCGGGTCGACCGCTCGCGAAGCCTACGACCGGATGATCGACCTGGTGTCGCTCGCCGAAGCGTCGCTGGCCGCCGCGGGCCGCACTATTCGTAACGCCCCGGACCTTGCGGACGCCGTCGCACCAGCAGCACGGGTCGCCCCGATCCTCCGGGGACTGACCGGTCGATTCATCATGGCGTTCCGCACCGGCGATGACATCCTGCAGTACGTCAACGGCGCAGAACTCGATCGTTACGGCCGCAGCGGCGTCGTGACACCCGACCACGTGATCCGCACCAAGCCGTGGCCGCTGATCCTGCCCGCTCCGGCGCCCGATGACCTGGCGTCGTTCACGGCCCTGGCACGCGTCGCGGTCGAGGGGTACGTCACCGAGTACCGCGCGTACTTCGACCGCCACAGTGCCGGGCAGAAGCCGCTGGACCCGATGCCGCGTGTCGTCCTGGTCCGGGGTCTGGGTCTGTTCACGCTGGGCAACTCGGCCCGGTCGGCGTCTGTCACAGCCGACGTGACCGAAGCGTCCATGAACGTGATCGCCGGGGCCGAGTCGATCGGTCGCTTCGAGAGCATCACCGAGGCCGAGACGTTCCAGATGGAATACTGGTCGCTGGAGCAAGCCAAGCTCGGCAAGGCTGTCGAGTTGCCGTTGGCCCGCCACGTCGTTGTGATCACCGGCGGTGCCGGCACGATCGGGTCGGCGATCGCCGCGGCGTTCGCCGGGCAAGGCGCCGAGATCGCGTTGCTCGACGTCGATGCCGAGGCGGTCGCCGATCGTGCCACCGCGCTGGGCTGCCTGGGCCTGGCCTGCGACGTGACCGACGCGACGGCAGTCAACGCGGCGTTCGATCGGATCTGCGAAACCTACGGCGGTGTCGACATCGTGGTCTCCAATGCGGGCGCCGCGTGGCAGGCCCGTATCGGCGACGTCGACGACGACCTGCTGCGTCGCAGCTTCGAACTGAACTTCTTCGCGCATCAGAACGTGGCCCGGGCGGCAGTCGCGATCATGCGTGCCCAGGGCTTCGGGGGATCGCTGCTGTTCAACGTTTCCAAGCAAGCCGTGCAGCCGGGGCCGTGCTTTGGTCCCTACGGTCTGCCAAAGGCCGCCACGATGGCGCTGGTGCGGCAGTACGCGGTGGACCACGGCCCTGACGGCATCCGCTCCAACGGCGTCAACGCCGACCGCATCCGCAGCGGTATGGTCAACGACGCCTTGATCACCGCGCGTGCCGAGGCGCGAAACGTCAGTGAAGCCGAATACATGGCCGGCAACCTCCTGGGCCGCGAGGTCAGGGCCGAGGACGTCGCCGGTGCGTTCGTTGCGCTGGCGTTGGCCCCGGCGACGACCGGTGCCATTCTCACGGTTGACGGCGGCAACATCGCTGCGGCGCTTCGGTAGGGCGTCCCACCGACGTATACAATGTATCTGTCATGTCGGAGTTCCCTGACACGTCCATTGCCCATTGCCCGCATTGTCTTGAAGAGGTCGCGGAGCATTCGCATTTCTGCACCGCGTGCGGTATGCCGATCACATCGCATTCCACGATCGGTCCCATGGAGCAGGTGTGGGCCCTTGGATGGCTCGTCAACAGGCTGCTGAGCCAGCGACCGACGACGTTCGCGGTTGTCGGTGTCTGGTTTCTGGCGCTGCCGTCGCTGGTGATGTTCATGGGCTTGCCGATCGCCCTGGCGTTGGCCGTGACAAACGGTAGCGTCGGCGACGCGATGATCGGTGTGATCTCGCTGGTGATTGCGGGGTGCTATGTACTGCTGGCGGTCCGAGTCACGCTGTCATACCTGCGTCGACGAACGCACATTGATCGCGACCCACGCTAGGCCCGCCCCGGCAAGCGCGTAGACGCAGCACATCCACGAGATGGCCTCCATCGTGACGCCGGCGTCGATGAGCCAGCCCATCGTCACCGGGCTTCCGGCGGTGCTGACGACCATGATCGCCGTGGCCATCGCGCGGATCGCGCCGAGGTGACGGACACCGTAGACCTCCGCCCACATCGATCCGACAATGGTGCCCGCCAGGCCCGAGGTGATGCCGGCCAGCACCATGAACGCCGGCGCAACGAGCATGTGCCGGCCCGTCGCCAGTACGACCAGGCTCGCCGCCAGCGGCAGCAGGTAGACCGGCAGCAACTTCGTCGCACCGACCCGGTCCACCAGCGGCCCGGCGAGGAGCCCCGCGGGCAACTGTGCAGCGGCGAACGCCGCGAAGCATGCGGCGAACCAAGTGAGAGTCCAGCCCTTGGTCTCGACCAGGTGCACTTGATGGAAGAACAATCCCGTGACGATGAAGCCGGGCGCCATGATCCCCGGCAGCAGCAGGTAGAAACGCAGGTCGCGGATCACCTCGGCACGCGTCCACTGGCGACCACGCATGTTGCTGCCGGCAGCGGCGGTTGCGAGATGGGCGCGGTGACGCTCGGCATGTCCGCGCAAGAGCCACAGCACCAGCGGGATCACGAGGACCAGGAGCCCCGCCGAGATCACCAACCACGTCTGCCGCCAGCCGATACGCTCCATCACGACCACCGCAAGGATGGGCAGCACCGCCTCGCCTGCCGGGAAGCCCATCGCCGCGACGCTGAGGGCCTTGCCGCGGCCCTCGTCGAAATACCGCGCCATGCTCGTCATCGCCGTGTGGCTCAGCAGACCCTGGCCGGTGAGCCGCAGGAGGTAGATGGCGATGACCAGCACCGCGACGACCGGAGCGATCGCCATCGTGAAGCACGCGGCCACGAGGCCGGCGCAGAGCACCACGCTGAACAGCCGCAGATCGACCGTATCCAGCTTGCGGCCCAGCCAGATGATCGTCAGCCCGCTCGCCAGCGTGGCCAGCGAGTAACCAAGCCCGAATTGGCCGTGCGAGAGGCCGAACGTGCCGCGAATCTCGTCTCCGAATAGCGAGATGAAGAAGGTCTGGCCGAATGACGAGAAGAACGCCAGAGCGAAGCCGAATCCGAGGAAACGAGGGTGCGCGGCGACGAACCTGAGATAATTCACCCCGGCAGGCTATCATCCCCGCCCATGCTTCACCCGGCCGACCCGAATCTGCGAAACGTGGCGATCATCGCCCACGTCGATCATGGCAAGACCACGCTCGTGGACTCGCTGCTGGACTGTTGTGGTTCGCTCGATCGCCGCGGTGAGGTGACCGACTGCGTGCTGGACACCGATCCACTGGAACGCGAACGGGGCATCACGATCTTCTCGAAGAACTGCGCGATCACCTACTCGCCGGCCAAGGGGCCGCGCGCCGGGGAGACGTTCCGGATCAACATCATCGACACGCCCGGTCACGCCGACTTCGGCGGCGAGGTCGAGCGTGTCCTGAAGATGGCGGACGGCGTGTTGCTGCTCGTGGACGCCTTCGAGGGCCCGATGCCGCAGACGCGGTTCGTCCTGAGCAAGTCGCTCGAGTTGGACCTGCCGCTGATCGTCGTGGTCAACAAGTGCGACCGGCCCGACGCTCGGCCTGACGCGGTCGTCGACGAGGTGTTCGACCTGTTGGTGGCGATGGAGGCCGGCGATGACCGACTCGACTTCCCGGTTGTCTACGCGTCCGGCCGCAACCGCTGGGCGGGCCTGGAACCTGCCGCCGACGGCAAGGACATGACGCCGCTGCTGGACACGATCATCGAGAAACTTCCTGGTCCGGTCGGCTACGCCGACGTACCGCTGCAGATGCTGATCACGACCCAGGAATATTCCAGGTTCGTCGGCCAGATCGCCATCGGACGCGTGTTTGCCGGGGCGATCACCTCCGGGCAACCGGTCACGATCTGCCAGGCCGACGGCGGCACGCGGATGGCCCGGGCACAGAAGCTCTACCGCTTCGAGGACCTCGGCCGCAAGCCGACGGACATCGTTTCCGTCGGCGACCTGTGCGCCGTCGAGGGGATCGGCGACTTCGAGATCGGCGACACCATCGCGTGCCCGGACATGCCCAATCCGATCGCCCGTGTCGCAGTGGACGAGCCGACGCTGCACATGCTGTTCCGGATCAACGACTCGCCGTTCTCCGGAAAGGAGGGCAAGTTCGTCACCTCGCGTCAACTCTCCGAGCGGCTCGATCGCGAGCTGCGGTCGAACCTGGCGCTGCGGGTGGCGCCCGGCGAATCGGCCGACGAGTTCCGTGTTTCCGGCCGCGGACTGCTGCACCTGGGCATCCTGCTGGAGAACATGCGTCGCGAGGGATACGAGCTGTCGGTCGGTCGCCCCCAGGTCATCGAGAAGACCATCGACGGCATCGTCTGCGAACCGATCGAACTGCTCACCGTCGACGTCAACCAGGCGGGCATCGGCGCCGTGATCGAGCTGCTGGGTATCCGTGGGGGCGAGATCAGGTCGCTCGACCAGCGCGGCGATCGAATGCACGTCGAGTGCGAGATCCCGGCACGCGGCCTGATCGGCCTGCGCAGCCGGATGCTCACGGCGACCGCCGGGGAGGCCATCATGTACCACAGCTTCCAGCGGTACGGGCCGCGGCGGGCCAACGATCATCGACGGTCCAACGGCGTCATGGTCGCCACCGAAACCGGCGAGGCCAAGACATACGCCCTGGTCAACCTCTCGGTGCGCGGCGTCATGTTCGTCAAGCCGCAGGACCCGATCTACGCGGGCCAGATCGTAGGGGAGAACAGCCGCAGCAACGACATGGGCGTCAACGTCGTCAAGAACAAGGCGTTCTCCAATGTCCGTGAGTCCAACAAGGAAACCACCGTGGTGCTCGACGCGCCACGGCAGGTGTCGCTGGAGGCCGCTCTCGAGTACATCGAGTCCGACGAACTGGTCGAAATCACGCCGACGTCGATTCGGCTCCGCAAGCGTCTGTTGGACGAAGGCGCCCGCAAGCGGGCGGAACGTTCCGGTCGGTCCCGCGCTGCGGCCGTCTGAGACTGGCAGGGGGAAGATGACGGGTCTCCGCGGACCCATTCCGACGGCGAGGATGGTATGCTTCGGCTGTTGTTTCCATCGAAGAACAGGCACAAGGGCGAATTACTCATGCATCGATCATTGCTCATCCTGCTTTTCTCTGCGTTGCTCATAACCAGCGGCTGCGGCGGGGGACCGTCCGAGGCCGACATGGAAAAGCGTGTCCGCGCGCCGTCACTGTCGGAAGACCAGGCCCTTGACAAGGCCAAACAAGCCGTTCGGCAGAATGACTCCTTCGCCGACTCCGCCGACTACGCGATCAAGCCGACCGGCGAGAGCGGCTGGACGATCACGGTCACCGGCAGCGGGGGCGAGTTCCGGCTGATCGTCCTGGACGAACAGGGCGAGATCCTGCGGTACGAAGGCAGTTAGGGGCCCCTTGGACTGAGCGGGTTATGGGGCCGACGATCCGTCACTGAATAGAGTGCGGCGACGATCGGGCCGATCTAGCCCGTATGGCTGACAATCAACTCGATCGCATTATCGATATCGCGCGGGGCGTGGCCCCGGCCGGACCGCGCGAGCGTGAGAATCGCGAGGCCTGCCGGATCCCGTACACCGGCACCGTGGCGATGATCATGATCAGGCCCACGGGCACGATGACCGAACCGATCCTCGTGACCTGTGAGAATATCAGCACCGGCGGGATCGCCTTGTTGTCCGAACAAGCGCTCTCCGTCGGCAGCCGCGGCGGTCTGCTCATCATGCGGTCCGACGGCGAGTCGGTCGTGATCGGTACCCGTGTCGTTCACGTCAACGACCGACGACCAGGCGGCTTCGAGTGCGGTATTGAATTCGAGACCGAGCCGTCGGTCGTGACACTGCTGGACTTCCAGGACATCGCCGGCGACCTGCCACAGATCGGCCACGCCAGAGCGGCGTAAGGCTGGTAGCATCACGCCTCGTGAGCGCGAGCGTGATCGAGATCGAACGGTTGACACGGCGCTATGGCTCGCGCACCGGTGTCGAGGGCGTGAGCCTTCGGATCGACGCCGGCAGCCTGTTCGGCTTCCTCGGTCCCAACGGCTCCGGAAAGACAACGACGATCCGCGTACTGCTCGGGTTCCTCCGTCCGACCGAGGGGCGCGCGAGCCTGTTCGGCCGCGATTGCTGGCAAGCGGGCCGGCAGATCCGACAGGACGTCGGTTACCTGCCGGGCGATCTTCGTCTTTACCCTTCGTGGACCGGCCAACAGTACCTGAAACTCTTCGGCCAGATCCGGCGCCGTGACATCGCGGCCGCGGGGGGGGACCTCGCCGACCGGTTCTCACTCGACATGGCGGTGCCCGTCCGGAAGATGTCACGGGGCATGCGACAGAAGCTGGGACTGCTGCTGGCGCTGGCTCACGAACCACAGTTACTGATTCTTGACGAACCGACGGCATCGCTTGACCCGCTGATGCAGGAGCAGTTGCTGCAGTTGCTCCGCGCGCTCGCCGAGAAAGGCCATACGGTCTTCTTTTCGAGCCACACGCTCAGCGAGGTCGAGCGCCTCTGCGACCGGGTCGCGATCGTACGCGAGGGCCGCCTCGTGGCCGACGAGACGCTGGAGACGCTTCGCGGCCGCGCGCGACGCCGGTTCACGATCCGGTGGGTCCGGCTCACCGACGCCGCGGACGTCAAGCCACCGCCGTTCCTCGCCGTCGACGAACGCCGGAACCGTACATGGGACGGCAGCCTCACCGGCGAGACACCCCAACTGGTCCAATGGGCCGCGACGCAGCCGATCGAAGACCTCACGATCGGCCACCCGGACCTGGACAGCCTGTTCCGCCGGTACTACGCCCATGGCCCGGAGGCCGACGCGTCATGAACCGGGGACTGCTCGCAAAGTCGATTCGGGAAGCAACCCTCGTCACGGTCATGCTGTCGGCGGCGCTGATGCTCATCGAGGGGATCCTCAGCTACGTGTTGCCGACCGTCATGCAGGACTTCTCCGCCACGCTGCTGCAGCTGCCGTTCTTCCGGACGATCATCCAGGCGTTGCTTGGCGCCGATGTCGGCGACCAGCTGGTGCCGCAGACGTTCGTCGCCATCGCGTGGGTGCACCCGACGGTGCTGGCGCTCGTGTGGACACAGGCAATCGTTTTCTGCACGCGTGTGCCGGCCGGCGAGATCGACCGCGGCACGATCGACATGCTGCTGGGGCTGCCGGTGTCGCGGTGGCAGGTGTACGTCGCCGAGACCATCGTGTTCCTCGGCAGCGGGCTGGTCATGCTGCTGATGGCACTGATCGGTCACCGGCTGGGAATCATGTCGGTCGCGGCCGAGGACAGACCCGGCATCGGGACGATGCTGGTGATCGTGGCGAACCTCTATTGCATGTTTGCAGCGGTTGGAGGACTGGCATTCATGGTGTCGGCAATCGGTTACCGGCGCGGGCGGGCGATCTCGGTCGTGTTCGGCATCCTGATCTTCTCGTTCATGCTGAACTTTCTCGTGCAGTTCTGGGCACCGGCCCGCGTGTTCGCGTTCCTGGGCGTGCTGAACTACTACCAGCCGCTGCCGACAGTGCGGACCGGCGATTGGCCGATCGGCGACATGCTCGCGTTGCTGACGTTCGGAGCGGTCTTCTGGACAGCGGGGGGATTCTGGTTCGCGCGCCGGGACATATGCACGGTGTAGGTGGACCGGGAGCTGTCGGCTACTTGCCGTATTGCAGGATGTACTGCTCCAGCTTCTGCTCCTGCGCCGCCCCGAAACCGGAACTCCGGTAGAGCAGCCGTCCGTCTGGACCGATCACGAAGAACGCCGGGATGCCCTGCACGCGGTACCGCGGCGCGACCGTGCCGCCGTCGACCAGGATCGGGTAATCAAAGCCCGACTCGCGAACGAACTCGACCGGATCCACCCCGATACGCTCCCGGCAATTGATGCCGAGGATCGCCACGCCACGATCTTTGTAATCGTCGTGCAGCCGCTGCATCGCGGGCATCGCGTTCTTGCAGTGGGGGCACCAGCTGGCCCAGAAGTCCAGCACAACCAGCTGACCGCGATAGTCGGTCATCGAGTGCTCGACGCCGTCACCGTCCTTGAGCGTCCAGTCGGGCGCGATGTCGCCGATGCCGAACGGCGACGGGGGCCGGCGGCCCATCAGCTCGAGGCTCGTTCCCTGCGGTGTATCAACCTTGAATGTATCGGCATCGACCTCGATGCCGGTCACGATGTTGCTGATCGAAAGGACTTCATCGACGTCCTTGCCCAGCGCGGACTTGAAGCGTCGGATCCGCTTGACCGGGTAGTGGGTCTCGCGGTCGAAGTACCAGGTGATCTCGGCGGTCTGCTCGGTGAACTTCAGTTTCACGATATCGGCCGGGCGCCCATCGACGTCGGCGGTTCCCATCATCGAGAACTCCGACGCCAGGCGGCTGGCCCGGAGCGGGTCGACGGTCAGGAAGTGCCAGAGGATCAGCGATCCGAATTCGCCTCGCAGGAGACCTTCACCGCCGTAGCCGGCGTCGGCCTGGAGCACGACACCCGAACCGACCAGGTATCGCCGCACGACGGCGCCGTCGAAGGCGATCCTGAAATGATCGATCTTCTGCACGCCCCGCCGGACGACCTTGCCCGACACGGCGACGCGGCCGGACATGACCAGGCCGGTGTTGTCCTCGAACTTGGCCAGTGTGACCGTACCGCTCACAACACGCCGGCCGGTTTCGGACCGCATGTCGAGTCGTGCTTCGTACGTCACGGTGGTCACGGTGCGCATCGCGTCGGCCGCCATGTCCAGCAGCGCCGCGGCATCACCGGAGGCCTCCTGGACCGTGACAGCCCCGGACAGCATTGAGATCGCAAGAGCGGCGTGGACCATCGTCTTCTCCTCGTCGACGTTTGATGTCTCATAACCCCCCCGTATGCTCGGCGGGACGGCTTGGATCGTTTATCCTACGGGAGGATCAATGGACAGGTTCTTCATCATCCTCGTGGCGTGTCTCTGGGCAACCGCCGGGCCATCGGCCTGTCAGAGCACGCCCGATGGCGACCAAGAGCTCCGGAAGCTGGCGGCAGCGACAGCCCGCCTCGACGCCAATCCCGACAGTGAAACCGACCTGATCTGGGTGGGTCGCCGTCTGGCCTACCTGGGCCGGTACAGCGAGTCGATCGATGTCTACACCCGGGGGTTGAGCCTGCACCCGGACAGCTACAGGATTCGACGGCACCGGGGGCACCGCTACATCTCGACGCGACGATTCGACAACGCAATCGCCGATCTCCAACTCGCGGCCGAGTTGAGCGCCGATGTGCCGGACACCGTCGAGCCGGACGGAATGCCAAACGCCATGAACATCCCGACGAGCACGACGAAGTCCAACATCTATTACCACCTCGGGCTGGCGTTGTACCTCGAGGGCAGGTTCGAGGCGGCGTTGGAGGCCTATCAGCGGTGCAGGGACTTCTCGAACAACAACGACATGCGATGCGCGACCAGCTACTGGCTGTACCTGACACTGCGACGACTCGGCCGTGACGGCGAGGCGCGGGCGGTTCTTGAACCCATCACGTCGGACATGGAGCTGATCGAGAACTTCGCCTACCACGAGTTGCTTCTGCTGTTCAAGGGTGACATGTCGGCGCGGCAGATCCTGCACAGCGATGCAGAACCCGGCCCGATCGGTCAACCCATCGACGACGCCACACGTGGCTACGGCGTGGGAGCGTGGCACATGGTCAACGACCGCGACGAACAGGCCCGTGGAATCTTCCGACTTGTCGTCGAGGATTCGGCGTGGGCGGCGTTCGGACACATCGCTGCCGAAGCCGAGCTAGGCCGCTAGAGGGCCACTGTTTCACAGACGATGCGGGGTCTACGACCCATAATCCGCGTTGACTTGTGGAAGAAAGTCGGCTGGCGTAGAGTTTGGCCTTGGAAAGAGGTCCGGGGGACGTCAGGAAACCTATCCTTCAGCTTCCCTGAGCGATTAAGTCTTGGGATGCCGGCCCGCGCAGTCGGTATTCCCTGAAAGGAGATTACACATGAGACCCGAGCACCGGTTCCTCGCGATGAGGTCCACGGCCGCCCTGGCGGTTGTTGCAACATTCGGGATGGCCACCACGGCGTGGAGCCAGAACGATCAGATGCCGTCCAAGCACGCCGCAACGGCGAAGTCGGACAAGAATGGCGGCGACAAGGAGAAGCCCGAATTCCCGAAGTTCGAGGACGTAACCAAGAAATACAAGAAGGTCGTGTCGACCGCCGACGGCAAGAGCTTCTACACGTTGTACACGCGTGAGAAGGACGGCCAGGTGCTCGCCGAGCTTCCGCGGAACTTCGAGGGCCAGAAAATCTTTATTGCGTACACGATCTCGGGCGGAGACCCGTTCGCGGGCATCCAGCTCAACGACCAGTACGCCTACTGGAAACGGTTCGACAAGAACCTCGCGCTGATGGAGCCCAACTACGAGGTTCGCACGACCGGCGACCGCGAGTCGAAACTTGGCAAGGCCCGCGTGTTCACCGACCGCGTGCTGCTGCAGGTCCCCATCGTCACGATGGGCCCCGGCGGCGGGCCGGTCATCGATCTCGATGCGCTCATGGTCGGCCAGGCCGAAAAGTTCTACGGCCGACGCGGTCGCGGACTCAACAAG
>Ga0209988_10001605_pt1 | contig 14751 bp, 15 predicted proteins | sample N075metaG_FD_183115 | JGI IMG/M metagenome (GOLD analysis project Ga0209988, IMG submission 183115) | Deep subsurface microbial communities from Kermadec Trench to uncover new lineages of life (NeLLi) - N075 metaG (SPAdes) (version 2) | ecosystem: Environmental > Aquatic > Marine > Ocean trench... | reverse complement strand
GCTCAGGCTTCTTTGCTGTCGTGGCAGGTCACAGGCGGACTCGTTTCCGCAGGCCTGGTGTTGTACGCCATTTCAGCCCGCAGGCGGGCCCGTTCGCATAATCAGGAGTAATGTCATTCACTGGTGAGAAAAATTGTTTTGAACTAAGCTAAATCAACGAATCAGGAGTAATCGGCTCCGCGCCAGGGCTGAAACGCGGCAATCAGTATGAATCGTCGTCGTTTTTTCCAAGGCTCAATTGCAGCCGCAGTCGCTGCTTCACTTTCGTCCGGCCAGGCATTTGCTGCGGTCTTACAGGCTCTGACCCAGGTCACATCGAGCATCAATGCGGTCACCGGCATTGGTGGCGAGGTAGTCCTCGAACAGGCGGCTGTCCAGGAATTGAGCGACAGCCTGCGCGGCAATCTGCTGCTGACCGGCAGTGAGGCTTATGACAAGGCGCGGCGCGTCCTCAATAAATCGATCGACAAATACCCGGCAATGATTGTGCAGCCCTCCGGCGTGGCCGACATTCAGAATGCGGTGGTGTTTGCGCGCGAACGTGAGCTGCTGGTTGCCGTGAAATGCGGTGGCCACAGCTTTTCCGGTAAATCGACCTGCGATGGCGGCATGCAGATCGACCTGTCGAAATTTCGTGGCGTCAGGGTCGATCCGAGGTCGCGTACAGCCTATGTCGACGGTGGCAGCCTGCTTGCTGAGCTTGATCACGAGGCAATGGCACAGGGACTGGTAACAACTGCCGGCACGGTTTCTCATACCGGGGTCGGCGGGCTGACACTGGGCGGAGGATTCGGCAGAGTGGCGCGCCGCTTCGGACTTGCACTTGATAACGTTACAGGCGTGGACATCGTTACAGCCGATGGCCAGCTCCGGCATGCGAGCGCAGATGAGAATCCGGAACTGTACTGGGGCGTCCGTGGCGGTGGCGGTAACTTTGGCGTCGTTACCTCTTTCGAAATGTCGTTGCACCCGATGCAACGACAGATCATCGGTGGCGACGTGATTTGGCCTCTTTCCGCAGCCAGAGACGTGATGCGGTTTTATTCTGATTACGGAAAGACGATTCCGGACGACCTGTATCTTGACCTGGCCATGATTGCTCCGCTGCAAAATTCTGATGCGATCATTATGCTGCATGCGTGCTATTCGGGTCCCGCCGATCGCACAGATAAGGTGCTCGGACCAATTGGCGAGTTTGGCAAGCCAATCGCGAACACCATCAAACCCATGGACTATGTTGCGATTCAAAGTAGTTGGGACGACACCGATCCCCGTAACGACGGTGAATATCTGAAGTCAGGGTTTACCAGTGAGATCACCGACGAGCTGGTCGATGCACTGGTCGATGGTTTCGAGCCGCATCCGGACCGGACGACACAGGTATTTTTCCAGTGCTCCGGCGGCGCGATCGCACGTGTACCGGCCGACGCCACAGCGTTTGCTCATCGGTACGCGAGTCACACTGTCTTCACCGTTGTTTCATGGAAGCCGGGGGTCGATCGCGATCCGCATGTCCGCTATATCCGCAATTACTGGAATGAAGTCGATCCTCATACTCGCGGCTTCTACACCAATGAGGTCGCAGACGAGGCACAGACGGTTGTCAATGCCAACTACCAGGGGAACTTTGATCGCCTGCTCAGGATCAAAGAACAATACGACCCGACCAACCTGTTCCGGCTGAACGCAAACATTCGCCGCACGGCCTGATTGCCCCGTTGCGCCCCGCGAACCGGTAGTTCCGGTCGAAGGGGATTTTTCGCGGGAATATCGCTAACCTGCAAGCTTGCAGAACGGGGCTGTACGTTTGGGCAGATACTCATATTTTGTAATTATCGCTAACCTGATTGCGCTGGCATCCAGCCAGTTGCATGCACAGGATATCGTTGCACCTGCAAAGTCTTTTAGCGCAGTACGAACGGACACGGCGCCGGTTATCGATGGTCATCTCGATGAACCGCTATGGCAACGCGCGACGGTCATCGACGACATGCATGAAATTCGCCCGAATGAATTTGGCGAACCGTCCGAGGAAACCCGCTTCTACGTTATCTACGACGACGACGCCATGTACATTGGCGCGGAGTTTCTGGACAGCGATCCGGAGCAGGTCGTCGCACGAGTGCTGCGCCAGGGAGACTGGTCGGAGGGCGACGACGGCCTGAAAGTCATTCTCGATCCGTTTAATCAGGGCCGCGCCGGCTACGTGTTTTACGTGAACCCGCATGGCGTTCGCGCCGAAGGCCTGTTTCGCAACGTCACCGAGACCAACTGGGACTGGCAGGGCATCTGGCAAGCCGCAGCCGGGCTGAATGGTCAGGGCTGGACAGCCGAAATCGCCATTCCTTTCAAGACGCTCTCGTTCGATCCGGCAAACGAAACCTGGAGCATCAACTTTAACCGGAAGATCGGGCGCCGCAACGAGGAAATTGGCTGGGTTTCCTACAACCGGGTGCAGAATCCGGCTAACTCCGGTGAAATCAGGGGCCTCACCGGCCTGCAACAGGGGCTTGCCCTGGACATCGTGCCCGGGCTGCGTATCTCCGATTCGAGAGATTACATCGGCAACCATTCGAGCTCCGATTTCGAGCCGTCACTTGACGTATTTTACAAACCGACCCCGGCACTGACCGCAGCAATCACCATTAACACCGATTTCTCCGGCACCACGGTTGATACGCGTCAAATCAACCTGACGCGGTTTTCCATTTTCTTCCCGGAGCAGCGAAGTTTTTTCCTGCAGGACAACGATATTTTCGAATTCGGCCGAATCACCAGTGGCCGCGGAAACCGGGGCGGTATTCCAACCTCAGCACAGGAAAACGGCCGGCCGTTTTTCTCCCGCCGGATCGGCTTGAGCGACGATGGCGAGGCGATCGATATCGAAGGCGGACTGAAACTCACCGGTCGTGCCGGGCGCTGGAACTTCGGTGTTCTGAACATCCGGCAAGGCGATTACGTTACTTTCGACGATAACGGCAACGTCGATCAGGCTGTCGATGCCGTGAACCTGTTTGTCGGACGGCTTACTGCTAACATTCTTGACGAATCCACCATCGGCGCCATCGTTACCAGCGGTGATCCGACTTCAAACACGGACAACACGCTGGTGGGCGTCGATTTCCAGTATCTGAACACGCGGCTTGCAAGTGGCAAGACACTGGAAGGCGCCGCCTGGTATCAGCAAACGGACACGGACGGCTTGGGCGGTGACAATGCGGCATTCGGTTTCAGCCTGAAGGCCCCGAATACCGAGGGCTGGATTGGCAGCATCTCATATCGCGAAATTCAGAAGAATTTCAAACCGATGCTGGGCTTCGTCAGCCAGAACGACGTTCGGGATATTCTTTTCGACGCATCGTACAAATGGCGGCCTGAGACTGGTTTTTTTCGCTCGATTACCACCGGTATGCGAAGCGAGTTTACTGACACCCTCGATGGCACACTTGACAAACGAATCATCTATTTCGACGCATTGCGGCTCGAGACTCATACTTCGGACACCTTCAGCACATTCCTTCGTTTTGACAAAGAACGAATTACCGAAGACTTTGAAATCTCCGCGGGAGTCATCATCCCGCCAGGTACCTACTCGTGGAGCCGCGCCTGTATATCCGGGAGTTCCAGCTCGCACCGCGCAGTCAGCTATGTCGGTTGGGTTTGCCCCGGCGACTTTTATGACGGCAAAAGAAATAGCGTCGGATCACGTCTTAACTGGCGCCCGGATGAGCACCTCAACGTCGCCCTGACTTATGAGTACGGAGATATCGAACTGCCAGGAGGCAGCTTCATCACCCGCTTGATGACGGCACGGGCGGACGTCGCGTTCACGGCAACCTGGTACTGGGAGAATTTCGTCCAGTACGACACCGTGTCCGACAGTATTGGCATCAACAGCATCATGCGCTGGATCCCGCAGGCCGGGCGGGAAATGGTGCTGGTCGTCAACAGGGACTACGTGGATTTCGACGACAGCGGAGATTTCAGGACCTCCACCGGCGACATTGCTGCCAAGATCAGCTATACATTTCGCTTTTGATCATCTCTGATTTCTTCGAGAAAAACTCTGTAGCTATTTGAACAATAATACTATTCAAAAAAACCCGTCGGCCGACGGTGCGCAGGGTGGCGTCAAATTTACCGATTGCAAAATATCCTGTTAAACTGATCCGTACACTTTGACACGCATCAACAGCGTCGTCAGAAAGACAGTAAAACAAGCTCAAAACTTTCTGGGGGGACAGTTCAATGGGTAGAGTAATAGCGTTACTTTATGGCGTCGTCAGCTACGCCATATTCTTTGGGGCCTTTCTGTACTGGATCGGCTTCCTAAGCAACATGGTGGTGCCCAAGGGCATCGATTCCGGCGTGGAAACGGCCATGGCGACCGCTTTAATTATCAATCTGGCGCTCCTTGCCTTGTTTGGCGTGCCGCACTCGGTCATGGCGCGACCAGGATTCAAAGAGCGCTGGACCAAAATCATACCGAAGTCGATCGAGCGCAGTACCTATGTGCTGATCAGCAGTGCAATACTGATCCTGCTCTACTGGCAATGGCGGCCGATGACCGGCGTCGTTTGGATGGTCGAGGCAGCCTGGGCGCAATACCTGCTCTGGGCGGTAATGCTCGGCGGCATCGTGATCGTGCTTTTATCGACCTTCATCATTGACCACTTCGATTTATTCGGGCTGCGCCAGGTCTGGTTCAATCTTCGCCAAAAAGCGCATTCGCATCCAGGGTTCAAGGTTACGTTCTTTTACAAGTTCGTACGCCATCCACTCTATGTGGGCTGGATCATGTCAATGTGGGGCACGCCCAGCATGACGACAGGGCACTTCTTGTTCGCTGCCGGCCTGACGACGTATATCTTAATCGCGATTCGCTATGAAGAGCGTGACCTGGTGAAATTCCTTGGCGATGACTATGCCAGGTACAGGGAAAAAGTACCGATGATCATTCCGACAGTCGGCAAAGGACACGACACGGTCAAAGGCGGTGGTGCGACCAGCGGGGATCCCCTGCCGCATTAAAGACGACTGCCCGAAGCCCTGGCAATCGCCCGCTTAGGAAGGGCTCCTACAGAATAATGCGATGATAATTAGCAACTTGTAGGAGCCCTTCTTAAGCGGGCGATATTTCCTTGAAAGTGCGGCAAGAACACCATTCGTTAATTTTCGGCCGCCAGCGCCTCGAGGCGCGCTGCCTCAAATTCATCGCCCTCCACCCAGCGGGGCATGTCGTCTGCGTTCGCAATTGCCAACCCGGTCCAGTAGCCGAGTAACGCATCGGTAATCATGCCATCGAAGTTCCAGCTGTCATCATATTCGTCGGATGGCTGGTGATAATTTACGTCCGTGTAGTGGTTGATTTGCTGCCTGCCCCAATCCGGCGGACGGTCGACGAAATCCATGCCAGGATCGAGAAACGCGGCAGGGACGCCAATCCTGGCAAAACTGAACTGGTCTGATCGGTAGAAGTAACCACGATCGGGGAACTGATCGGGCTTGACCACTCTGCCCTGCTCCGCGGCTATCGCTTCTACCAGCCCGTCAATGGTCGACTTGCCAAGCCCGATAAACGTCACATCGTGCGTAAGGCCCCAGATATTGCCGCCATCGTAATTCAGATTTGCGGCGATCCTGCCGGCAGGAAACGTCGGATGCTCGGTATAATATTTTGAACCGAGCAGTCCCTGCTCTTCCGCGCCAACCAGGGCAACCAGTATTGAACGACGTGGTGCTTCGGGCAGCGCGCTGATCGCTTTGATGATAGCCATCACCTGCGCCACACCCGCCGCGTTATCCATGGCGCCGTTATAGATCACATCGCCTGCATCGTTCGGCGTGCCAATGCCGAGATGATCATGATGCGCAGTGTAGATGACCACTTCATCCTTCAATTCGGGATCACTGCCGGGCAGGAGGCCGAGTACGTTGGCTGATGACACTTTGTTGATCGACACGTCCATGCCGATTGACGTTGTGACGCCAAGCGGTACCGGTTCGAAGTCCCGGTTGTCGGCAGCCTCTCTCAGGGCATCGAGATCGTGGCCCGACATCGCGACAAGTTCACGCGCAGCACTCTCGGTGACCCACGCCGCTACCTGCAACCTCGGTTCGTCGCCAGCGGGCAGTTCGAATTGCTCGCCGGTCCACGACGTTTGTACCACCTGGAAGGGATATCCTGCCGAGGGCTGCGTGTGAATGATGATTGCACCCACAGCTCCCTGGCGCGCGGCATTCTGGTATTTGTAATCCCAGCGCCCGTACCAGAGACGCGTTTCGCCGGCAAACAGGTCCGGGTCCCAATCCGGATCGTTGTTCATGATCAACAGCATTTTGCCGGTCAAATCAACGTCTTTGAAATCGTTCCAATCGTATTCCGGCGCCTGTATCGCGTAGCCGACGAACACCAGTTCCGCGTTCTCGACCTCTGCACGATCAGACTGCACACCACTCGAGACGATAAAATCATCCCATTGCTTCAGCGTCAGCGAACTGTCCTGCCCTGCAAACGACCACTGGGCAGGTTGATCTGACGTGATACCGATCAAATCAAAAGGCTGCTCCCAGGTACCGTCGGCTGCACCGGGTTCAAGGCCGAGCTTGCTCAGCTCCCCGGCCAGGTATTTCCTTGCCGCCACATCACCGCGACTGCCGGGCCCACGGCCTTCATATTTGTCGTCAGAGAGCTCGCGCACGTAGCTGCGCATCAGATCCGCGGTAATCTCCCGGGTCGCGGCTGCTGTTGCGTTACTGCCGCTTGCTTCCTGAGACACACTGCCACTGGCTGGTCCGGCGTCCGGTGCCGCGCGTTCTCCGCACCCGATGAGGCAAAACGAGATAAGTACGGCAATACCTGACAAATGATAGGTTGCTTTCACGAATTTTTCCTTTGATATCAGCGTCGCCGCTGCGCCTTGTCGTCGTGTCAATGAACGGCCAGGGAATGTTGGAAGATTTCGGCAAGGAAAAGTTGCAGGCTTTGCCACGAGCGCCGATCTGCATCTGCGTTATACACCGTTCCCATTTCCGGGTCGGCAGCGGCCGGATTGGTAAAGGCGTGCATTGTGTTCCCGTAAGCGTGGATCTGCCAGTCAGCCTCCATCGCGGTGAGTTCGCCGGCCAGTGACAAAACCTGGTCTGGCGTGGCCATCGGATCATCCCAGCCATGCATTACCAGTATTTTTGCCGAGATCTTGTTGCCGCCTGTATTGCCCGGGGGAGTGAAAAGTCCATGAAAACTGGCGGCACCCAGTATGTCCGCCCCGCTCCGCGCGAGGTCGAGCACGCATAAACCTCCAAAGCAGAATCCCATCGCGGCAACCCGCTCCGCATCCACATCCTTTTGCTTCCTGATGGACTCCAGTGCGAGATGCATGCGCCGCTGCAACATGGCCCTGTCATCGAGCAGCGGTTGCATGAGCGCCCGATTTTGTTTCGGGTTCGCTCCTTTGACCCCTTTGCCATAAAGGTCCAGCGCGAATCCGACGTAGCCAAGCTCGGCAAGCTGTTCGGCCTTGCTTTCCTCGAATTCGCCCCGTCCCGCCCAGGCGTGAGAGACCAGGACACCGGGCCTGTGGTTACTGCTCGAATCGTCCCATGCCATGTAAGCCTCAAGCAGGATATCACCATCATCGTATTCGACCTGCCGTGTCTGAATTGCCATCTTGTCCTCTGCCAAATCCCGTGCCCCATGTTAGGCAGATATTACTTGTAATCAAGGTCGCACCCCACTATCGTTAACCTTTCGGTTAACTATAAATTTTATGCGGCCAACCAGCCAGCAGCTCGACCAGGTCTTTTTCGCACTCGCCGATGGCACCCGCCGTGGCATCCTGGCGCGGCTTGCGCAAGGCTCTACAACCATCGGCGAACTTGCGGCGCCCTTTCAGATCAGCAAGCCGGCTATCAGCAGGCACATGAAGATCCTCGAGAAAGCCGGGCTGATCGAAAGAACGATTAGCGGCCGGCAGCATCATTGCACGCTGACCACCAGCGGCTTGAAAACAGCGGAGGATTGGCTGAATTTCCATCGCAGGTTCTGGGAGTCGCGCTTTGAGGCACTATCAGCCCTCTTGCGGAAAGAAGAAATCAAAGTCAGGAGCAAGCAATGAAAACAGGCAATACCCTGGTCCTCAGGCGTACGTTTCCTGCCTCATGCGAGCGAGTATTCGCGATGTGGACTAACGAAGAACTGCTTAAGAAATGGTTCTGCCCCGGCAAGGACATGACCATTCCCGTGGCGGAGGTCGATGCGCGCGATGGCGGCAGCTACCGCATCGTAATGCGAAACCAGGACGGTGAAACGTACTCACCAAGCGGCGTTTATGAAAAAGTCGTACCCAATGAGAAATTGATTTTCAGCTGGAAATGGGCAGATTCCGAAATAGTCACCCGGGTTACCATCGACTTTCGCGCCATTAGTGACGCGGAAACCGAGCTCACACTGACGCACGAAGGATTTCCCGAAACCGATATGCGCGATCGCCACAACGAGGGTTGGGAAGGCTGCCTGTCCCGTTTGTCGGAAGCGCTTCAACCATGAACTGAGGACTTACGACGAGGACCAAAACGATGAAACTCTATTACAACCCGATCTCTACTTATTCACAGAAAGTACTTATCGCTATGTACGAGAAAGGACTCGACTTCGACTCTGAAATTGTAAACCTCATGGATGCAGACTCCCGCGCGCAATACCGCGAGGTATATCCACTGGGCAAAGTCCCCTGCTTACAACTTGAAGACGGCCACCTTATTCCCGAATCAAGTATCATCGTTGAATACATCGACCCGATGGCGAAACCAACACTGATCAAAGGTGATGCAGATGAGCGACGCAGGATTCGTTTCAAGGACCGTGTGTTTGATCTCTATCTGAACGACGCAGTTGTTACCTTGCTGTTCCAGGGAATGAAGCCGGAGAGCGAGCAGGATCCTGAGCACATTGAAAAGGCCAAATTCCATATCGCCACGATGTACAGCTTCATGGAGAACGAATTCGGCCAGCAACCGTATGCGAATGGTGAAGAATTCCTGATGTCCGACTGCTCAGCCGCGCCCGGCCTGTTCTATGCCGAACAAGTTGCACCTTTTGCAGAGCATAAGAATATCTCGGCTTACTGGGAGCGTCTGAAAGCACGGCCTTCTATTGCGCGGACGCATGAGGAAGCCGCGCCGATTCTGGCATCGCTCTTCGCGAGAGACGCAGCGTGAACGCCCGGCAATACTGATTCGCTCGCTGGGGCGAGCTCCTACAGGCGAGCTCCTACGGCTTTGCCGGTATTTAGAAATCTCGTCGAATGACAAAAACCTCGTAGCGGCCCCTCGGCCCGATGTACCAAGAGGCAATCGTGCCTGTGACACTAACAACGATCGCACCGAAAATTGCCGACCAGAATCCGGCCACCACAAAACCGTCGAGCAACGCGGCGACCAGTCCAAACATCGCAGCATTGAGCACGAACAGGAACAGGCCCAGCGTCGCGAATGTCAGGGGAAGCGTGAGCAAGAATGCAATCGGTCGAACAAATGCGTTGACCAGCCCGAGTAGCGCGGCGGCAAGAATAAAGCTGCCGGTGCCGGTAATCTGCACGCCTGGAATAATGGAGGATGCCAGGAAAAGCCCCAGCATGATGATCAGTGTACGCAGAATTATGCCGTTCATTTTCTTGTTATTGGGGCCAAAATGGCCTTATTCAACTGTGCTGCCATTTGCGAATTCCTCCAGCCATTCCCGGCCGAACTTTTTTGCTTCCATAATTTCGTCGGGCCGCATGGACTTGCCGGCATACTGGCTGTTTTCCCTGCCATCATCGTTGCCGAGTTTCCCGGAAATAAAAAACCATTTATAGGCTTCGATCTTGTTTTCTGCGACGCCCTCGCCAGCGAAATACATTGCGCCAAGGTTGTTTTGTGCAATTGAATTCCCCTGGTCAGCGGCCAGTGAATACCACTTCACAGCCTCAGCCTTATTTTCTGAAATGCCCTCACCAGCGTCGTACATGGCGCCAAGATTATTCTGTGCATCGGCGCCGCCCTGTTCGGCAGCACTCGTATACCAGGCGATCGCAGCAATATCGTCTTCTTCGACGCCGATCCCTTCGTCATACATCAATGCGACAGCATATTGCGCCGCCGTGAGGCCCTGATCCGCAGCGCGTCGATACCATTTCATTGCCAGGGCAGGATCAACTGCCGTTCCTTCACCATGTTCGTACATGAGCCCCAGGTTCAATTGTGCGTTCTGGTGTCCCTGTTCACCCGCCGCTTCATACCATTTGATAGCCCGCGCATTGTCTTCAGGCACGCCCTCGCCGACGTCATACATGATCGCGAGATTGAACTGTGCGTTCAGGAGCCCTTGTTCGGCGGCAAGCTCATACCACTGGATCGCGAGGACATCGTCCTCAATAAATCCGTCACCGGTATCGTGCATCAACGCGATGGCGTACTGGGCATCGGCATCGCCCTGCTCCGCAGCCTCGAGATACCACTTCATCGCCTCGCGATTATCCTCAGGAATCACGGCGCCAATATCGTACATGTGAGCCAGGTTATATTGCGCCGGCGCGTGGCCCTGGTCGGCGCTTAACTGGTACCACTTCAACGATTGCCGATGGTCGACCTCGACGCCCTCGCCATTTGCATACATGATGCCTAAGTTGAACTGAGCCTCCTCATCCGCCAGCATTGCGGCCGCCGTATACCAATAGAGGGCTTTCTTTTTGTCTTCCGGAACGCCCTGGCCAAAATCGTAGATCGCTGCCACGTTGAATTGAGCGGCGACGTCACCGTCCTCCGCCGGCGGGAGATACCATTCCAGTGCCCTGACCTTGTCTGTTTCCACACCCAGACCCTCGTCGTAGAGGAGACCGATGTTGTACATGGCATTGCGGTCGCCGTCTTCCGCCAGTGGCATCCACTCCGCGAGCGCCGTCGCATAGTCCTCGTCGTTGAACGCCTCGATGCCTTTTTGAAAACCGTCGGCAACGGCGATCGATGTGCACAGCACAGCCAGTGCCGGGAGGCACCCCAGGTTTGTCAGGGAAACAAAATTCATCAATGTCGGGCTGGCGCAAAGGTTTATGTCACTTAGAGTACTGATCGGGCGCGCCGAAAACAACGCGCCGATCGACAATTACTGCCCTGATTTTGAAGTCGATCATGTCAGGCGAATCGAACTCGGGTTTATCAACCTGCTGCCGGTCGAAGCACTACTTTGACGAAACCTGAACTCTATTTGAATCCGGGCAACACACCGGCAATTCCGGAACCGACTACCACCATTGCGAATGACGCGACATCAAGGCGTGGTAACGGACCACCACCGTAGCCATACCTGGCGAGCAGCGAAACGCCAAGACAGAACACCATTGCACCGATCACTTGCCTGGCTGCAGATGGCACACCTGAATCAGCCGCGCAAGAGCGACGCTCAAGAGGTGACATGAGGAATGCAACGGGCAACAGCAAGATGAACAGAGCTGCAATCCACAACGGTCGAAACAGCCACCACTCTGTGGTCCCCGGCTCCAGCCCCAGTCCAATGCCGCCTGCGAGGTACGCGAGAGATACCAGGATAATCATTACCGTAATGTGCCAAAGGTAAACCGTCATGATCATGCTATTGATCAGCACCGTTGCGGTCCAAAGTTTCAGATTATCGAGCAGCCGGCGCATTGGACGTTCAAGCGGCAGCAACAATCCGAACTGAAATACGGCGAGCGCCAGCAGCGTAATCTTGGGCGGCATCGTGTTGCTGAGTCCCTCATCCGGGGAGCCGACCATGGCCAACGGATACGGGCCCTTGAAGATAAACAGCGACAGCGCGAGCAGGCCCAGCGCGGAATACAGCAAGAGCTTGCCCGGGCTGCCGAAGCGGCCGTCGCGCCATGCAAATCCGAGGTGATGCACTGCCAGCCAGACCCAGAAATAATTACTCCACCCCATCCACTGCAAGTCAAATACGAAAAAAGCAACGTCAACGAGGGTTGCGATGGCGACGAATGTCCAGAAAGAAGCGAAGCCGTACTGCTTCCAGAACCAGTACGTAGCCGGTGCGAGAATAACCACCATGATGTAAATGGCGAGAAACCAGATCGGTATCAAAGATGCCTGCGAACTGAATTGAATGACACTATCGCTGACTCCGAACAGGCCCATAATGATGGCGAGTGCCGCCCACACGAACAGCAGGACAAGAAGCGGCGCTATAAGCCTGTTAAGTCGCGCAGCAAGCCAGCCTGCATAATCGATTCGCTTTCGCCGCGCACTTTCGAGCGAAACGGCATTGGAATAACCGCCGACAATGAAGAAAATCGGCATGACCTGAAAAATCCAGGTTAACCATTGCGTCTGTGGAGCGCTTTTCAACAAATGGCCATGGGTGAGTGCGCCATCGACATAGTAGGCCGTGGCAATTGTCCAGTGACCGATAATGACGGCCATTATCGAGACGAATCTCAGGAAATCGACGTACCGGTTCCGATCCTCGGGCGTTTGCGCGGCTAATGAACTTGCCTGGTTCCAGAGATCCATGGGAACATTCCTTTATCTGGCTTGCTCAGTCTATGGACATCGTAGCAATTAGGCAGCCACACGCGAATTCAGGAATCGGTTTATAAAAGCGAACCTCCCCTTGTCCACCGGCGGCACCGGCAACCGCAATCGAGGTCCGAATCTCAAGCGCGCCTGATCCTGCATCCTGCAAAATGTCTTCGTCGCTGTATGCTGTCATGGCCGATACATCATTGTCGCTCCAACGCCTCAGGAAATCCTGATCCCATTCGGCGTTTATCTTTCCGCTATCCGGTGTGCATGGCCAGTGCGAGGTGCCGCCTGTTCCAAGTAAGGCAATGTTTTCCGGCAACGCGTCAATTGCCTTGCGCAGCGCCATTCCGAATTCGTAGACACGGTGTAGCGGCGTCAGCGGCGGCGCCTGGCAATTAATGTTTACCGGAATTATCGCCGTGTCGTAATTCGGTGTGACATGATGCAATGGCACCATCATGCCGTGATCGAATTTCCATTCTTCCGAATAACTGACTTCCGCATCATTCAGAATGTTTTGGATCAACCGTCGTGACAGATCCTGGTTTCCCGGAACACGCACTTTTGGAATACCGAGCCAGCCAGGATCTTCGATCGGGCCGTCGTAGTAATTTGCCATGCCGATGGCATAGGCTGGCATGTTGTCATTGAAAAAGTTTCCAAAATGCTCGGCCGAAATTATCACAAGAGCCTCGGGGGCGCCCGCCTCGATCTCCTGCCGCAGCATTTCGAACTGCTTTTTCAGTTCGGCCAGATCAGACGCATCTGCTGCCTGCGGCCGGTTGGTAATCCCCGGTGCGTGGCAACAGATCCCGGCATATACAAGGCTCATTCAGGCCAGCCAGATGTTCTCAGGCATGATGCCTTCGGTCGCCAGTGCACGTTGCGTTGCTTCCCGCTCATACAATCGCTCCCAGAGTTCCTTCCAGACCGGCAATGGAGGTGAAAATTCAACGACGTCCGCCCTTTGACTCCACATGTAGAAAACGAACAAGTAAGGATCGACGACGCTGTAATTATCGCCAAGTGCCCAGGTCTTGCCGGACAGCCGCTTGTCTACTTCGAGCAGGGCTTTTTGAAAGATCGGCACACCAACCTCTCGCAATTTCGGGTACAGGCTCTCGTCCCCGATCAGGTAGTTCGGCCTGAACAGGGGCCGGAACGCAATATGCACGGTAGCTGACAGGAAATTCATCCACTCATGCGCATGTGCGCGCAACAATGGATCATCACGCGGCATAAGCACCTTGTCCGCCGGGGCGAGATCACCGATATACGAGAGGATTGCATGCGTCTCGGTCAATACCTCACCGTCGACCAGCATTGCCGGAATCTTGCCCCATGGATTGACACGCAAGTATTCCCCGGACTTGTGCTGCCTCTCGCGAATTTTCACGATTTCCGCCGTAAATGGCAGCCCGGATTCCTCCAGTGCGATGTGGCAGGCAAGCGAGCATGCCCGCGGACTGAAGAAAAGTTTCAATTCTGGCATTGCAATCTCCGATTCCGCTCAAGAGCCTAGATTGCGGCGCACCGACAAGCAACATGAAATCGACCGAGATGTTTCGTGCCACAGGGGCAAACTGGCCATTTGGTATTAAAAAGGATTCATGGAATTTGCCGTTTCCGAAAATATCCTCGCCGGCAATGTGATAACGCGCCGCCACGCATACATATTTGGATCACTGCTCCCCAGAAACGCTATGCGCGGAGACGGTGCCGGGTTGGGAAAAGCCATATCCGGCCGTACCGTGACGCTGATTAAAGCGACTGACATCGTCACAGCCGACCATGAAGAAATGAATATCGATGGCGTGATTTTCGAATTCATGAACACACCTTATTGTTACACCATAACAATCTGCAAATGTCTCAGGCAACAGGCTCAGGGATAGTTTTTGCACAAAAACTCAGGGCCAGGGATGGCCCGAAACCTGTCCATAGGTAGAAGTACGAATCTGCTCCTTTCCTCAAACAGGCGATCATTACTGTTGTGTTTGGAGCGGGCGGGTGTTGGCGCAATCCAACGTACTGATCCCCCTCAGAATCAGCCTGTCCGCTCCAATCTTCCCCTCCCGCCCCGGATCGCCAGCGCCGCGAGGATTCGCGGTCGTATCAATTCCTGCCTGGCCACGCCGACGCAATAGATTTTCTTATACTTCAGCCGGATTTGTCGGCGAAATAGCGGTCGCGCGC
>Ga0209988_10001604_pt1 | contig 14752 bp, 9 predicted proteins | sample N075metaG_FD_183115 | JGI IMG/M metagenome (GOLD analysis project Ga0209988, IMG submission 183115) | Deep subsurface microbial communities from Kermadec Trench to uncover new lineages of life (NeLLi) - N075 metaG (SPAdes) (version 2) | ecosystem: Environmental > Aquatic > Marine > Ocean trench... | reverse complement strand
AGGATCTACCGACACCGCGAAGCGTACTCACCGCCGAGCGAAACTTTCGTCCGGCCGGTCCCCGGGATCAAGACCTCGATCTTCGGCATGCGGCGTCTGTTCAACAAGCAGCCGCGTTCGCCCCACCCCGGACTCGACCTGCGCGCAGCGGAGGGGACCCCGGTCCACGCTTCCGGTCCCGGCCACGTCGTGCTGGCGGAGCGTCTTTACTACTCGGGCAACATCGTGATCATCGATCACGGCGGCGGTCTGTTCACGCTCTACGCCCACTTGTCGGAGATCGAGGTCGTCGCAGGCGCGCTGGCCGAAATCGGCGATCTCATCGGTCTTTCCGGCTCGACGGGCCGCGTGACCGGACCGCACCTGCATTGGGGGGCCAAGATCGGCAACCGCCCCTTCGATCCCGAAGCGCTCCTCGAAGAGGCGTTGTTCTAGGCCGCGACGGCTCAGGCCTCGATCGCGTCGACCAGGCCGCGGAGCGCCGCGATGCGCTTGTCTCGCTCACTCACGAAGCGCTCGATCCCCGCGAGAATGTGCGGCGGCGACAGATGCGCCTCGTCGATGACTTCCTCGAGCGTCCCCCCGGTGCGCCAGCGGTTGTCCCAGTCGGAGGTCATCGAATAGTCTGCGACGATCGGGTTGTCGATCCAGTCGCGCGAGACGCGCAGGCTGCGGTTGCTGATCATCATCGCGTCCCAGCGCTCGGCCGCGGTGCAAACGCTGTCGCGGTAGGCCTGATCCTGCAACGCGAACAGTTGCGGACTGATCGCGGCGACGATCTTGACGTTCAATCCGTTGGCCTCCAACTCGGGCAACAGCTGGACCAGGTTGGCCGTCGTCGACGTCCCCTGCACGAACACGATGCCCATCTTCGGCTGACCGTCGCGGTACTCGCGCATCACGTAGGCGCCCTTGGCCGCGGCGAAGTGCGAAGGGATTCCCAACGCCTCGCGATCGGGGATCGTGATCTTCGGCCGCGTCAGGTGCAGGGCGACGATCGGCGCCGCTTGCCTGAGCGCCGCGGCAAGCACCACGGGCACCTCGTTGTACTCCCACGGATGCACGTCGATCACGTGCCCCTCGGGAAACAGTTGCGTGACGCCCGGCGCGAAGATGCCGAAGTGCGTACGGCTATCCTCGGCGGTTTCGGGTCCCGAATGCCCGGCGACCCAGATCACCTTGCCGACCTTGAGGTCGCAGTCCTGCGCAAGCTGGCTGAACAGGCGCATCGGGCCGTACTTGAGGTACGAGAACGACCCGTACGTCGAGCACCCGGCCCAGAAGCCGTTGAAATCCGTCATCGGATCGTCGGCGACGTTGACCGAGGCGATCCCCACGCAAAGACCGGCGTTGGTGAACTCGGTGATCTGCTGCGGCAGCAACACGCCGTCGAGGTTGTTGTCGCGGTGGTACCAGCCCCAGCCCTCGACGCCATCGTAGCCCTTGGAGAAACCGTTGATATTGGTCGACGCTGCCAGGTCGGCGGAACACACGAGGAACACCGGGCGCCCGTATTCCTTGCGCGCGAACGAGTTGACCCAAGCACCCCACTTGGCGAACCCACTGCGGTTGGGTTGCGACTCACCGGGCTTGGCCCACATGGACTCGGGGTAGTTCTCAAAATCGTAGAGTCGCTCGTCCTTGAAAACGGCGCCGCTTCCCTCGGCGAGCTTGATGCCCTCGATCCTGTCCGGCACCGAGGCGGCGATCTCGATCAAACGGTCGGACACGGCATCGACGGTTCCCTGGTCGCGCTCGAGCACGCTCATCGCCACGCGGAAGTTCTGCTCGGCCTGCGCCATCATCGCGTCGCCGTCGGGCGCCGTTTGATCGACACCGGCGTACTTGACGCCGTACTTGGCCATGAACCCCTTGCGCAACTCCCAGAATTTTTCGCTGTTGCGCGCGTGCGCCGCGCCGTGAGACTTGTTGTCGTAGACGAGGTAGCCGCGCCCCTTGCGCGTCTTGAACCAGCCTACCGACGGCACACCGCCACTCCCGCCGCAAGCCGCGTCGAGCACCACACGGGTTACGGTCGGGAACTCGGAACCCTTGTCGGTCGAACACACGCGCCAGCCGTAGGGCTTGAACCAGTCCGTCGGGGTCCCATGGACGACCGACGACACGGCGTTGTCGTCGATGCCGTAATCGTTCCAGTCGAGCAGTAAGACGAGGTTGTCGAGGCCCAGGCCCCACGCGCTGTTCCGCGTCTCATGGCTGGCGCCGGGCGTCAGCCCGCCTTCACCTTCCAATACGAAGACCTTGACCTCGCCCGCGCCGGCGCGCTTGAGTGCCAGGGCCTCCCCCGCCGCGGCGGGCATCCCATGGCCCGAGGGACCGGTATTCCATTTGAGGAACAGCGTCTTGCCTTCCATCTCTGCGTGACCGGGCAACCCTTTGTTGCGGCGCAGAACCAGCAGGTCCTCCCAGGTCAAGGCGTACTTGCCGTTCGACGGGAACGCGAAGCGCTCGTCACCGCTGCGCGCGTGACGCAAACGCAGCGTCTGATTGAGCACGGCGAGAGTCGCGTAGATCAGCGGCACCGTGTGTCCGGCGGACAACACGAAGCGGTCGCAGAACGGACGCCACGGCTTGCGGATATCCCAGCGCATCGCGCCTGACAGCGCCAACGCCACGAACGCGTGCACCTTGGAGCGTGAGCCGCCGGGATGGCCACTCTGCCGATAATTCAACATCAGATCGATCGATTCATCGATCACGTCCTGGATGATTTTCCAGCGGCCGAATTCCGGCTCACACGCAGCATAAAGTCTGTCGACCTGTTCCTGGCTGCTCACTTGCGCCCCCTTGTGCCGTTCATCTCTTGTTGTTGTGGATGAAGTCGGCGATCTTCTCGAGACCGCTGTCAATGTCCGCAAACGACGAGGCGTATGAGAAACGAACGTGCTCGCCATCACCCACGACGCGCGTTCCGAAGTGGATGTCGGCGAGGATCGCCACACCCGCCTCGTGCAGCAACCGCTTCCGCAACTCTTCACTGTCGGCGATGCCGGTCATCTTGCAGGCCTCGGTGACGTTGGGCCACACGTAGAACGCCCCGCCGGGCGTCCGGCAGGTGATGCCGTCAATCGCGTTGAGCCCCTCGACGATGCGCTCGCGGCGTTGTTGGAACACCCTACGCATGGCCTCGGACGCGTCCTGCGGACCGTTGAGCGCCTCGACCACCGCCCACTGGTTCGGGTGCGGCGGACACGAATCGGTGTTCGTGACCCAGCGCGTGAAGGCCGGCGCCAATGTCTTGTTAGCCGCGTAGCCGATCCTCCACCCGGTCATCGCATAGGTCTTGGAAGCGGTATCGGCGATCACCGTCCGGTCGCGCATGCCGTCGATCGCAGCGATCGATTCAAACGGTCCGTCGTAAACGAGGCCGGAGTACACCTCGTCGGAGTAAACCCACACGTGGGGGTAGTCCGCGAGGATCCGGGCCAACTCTTCCAGGTCGCCGCGCGAGAGGACCGAACCGGTCGGGTTCTGCGGGCTGCACAGAAATAGCAGACGCGTGTTCTTGTTTAATTTGGAGCGCAGGTCGTCCAGGTCGAAGACGAACCCGTTACCCTCACGCAGGTGCAACGGAACGGGAACCGCACCGTTGGCGGCGATCTGCGACTGGTAGATCGGGAAACCCGGGTTGGGGTAGATCACCTCGTGACCCTGGCCGTAGTCCGTCACCGACAGGATCGTGTAGGAGATGAACGGCTTCCCGCCGCAGCCGCACACGACCTCGTCCGGCGTGACCTCGACGCGGCGTGTGCGCGTGAAGTATCCCGCCACGGCCTCGCGAAGGGGTTGGATGCCCGGCGACGGCGTGTAGCCGTGATGCCCGTCGGCAATCGCACGGATGCCGGCCAGACAGATGTGCTCGGGGGTCGGGAAATCCGGCTGGCCGATGCAAAAAGAGATGATCTCCTTGCCCTGGGCCCGGAGTTCGGCCACCTCGCCGAGGACCACGAAAGCGTTTTCGGTTCCCAACTCGCTGGCCCGTCGTGAGAGACCCGGCATGTCATGACACCTCGCCGAAACATCAGGGGCGCACGTGCCCATTTCAGGATCGCCCGGCGAGGGGAATTCTATCCAATTCCTGGGAAAAAAGAAAAAGGGCGCCGGGTGGTGATCCGGCGCCCTCGCGTTGTGATTCGCCCGGGGAAGGTTTAAATCGCGTCGTCCTTTGTCAAGACGGGAAAAACCGGGCTCGGAGGCACGACCGCAATCACGGGGGCGACCTTCAACGCGATTCGCGGAGCGACGAGCACCGGCGCAGCCGGGCGGGGAACTCGACGGTTCCACGCGCGCGGGCCGGTCGGCCGCTCCTCGTCGTCCGCTTCCAGCGTCACCTGCAAACGAATCGAACGGCCGTCGCGAATCACCTCGATGTCGAAGACTTCGCCGTCACGCTCGGCCAGCGCTCTGCGCAGGTCGTTCGTGCTGGAGATCGGGTCGCCATCGACGTCGACGATCAGGTCGCCGACCTCGACACCGGCGTCCGCGGCGGCGGTTCCCTTGATGACCTTGCCCACCAGCACACCGGCGTCCGCGCTGCCGCCGAGATGCTCGCGCAACTCGGGGGTCGTTTCGGTCAACTGCACACCGAGCAGCGGCCGGCCCGAATAGAACAGGAATCGACTGGAGTTGCAGTCGTCGCCCTCGCAGCCGAAGGCAAAGCCGTTGGAGATGTCGGCGAGCCCCTTGAGGTTCTCGAGGCCATCGAATCGTCCAAGGTTCAACTCCTCGAGCCGGCCCTGGAGTTCTTCCATCTTGAATTCGAAATCGGGGATCTTCAGATTTTGGAGCTCTCTTAACACAAGCGGCGCCACATTGCTCCACGCGCGGCTTGAATACGCGCTACGCTTCCCGAGTTCGACGTCCAGAGTGTGCTTGCGTCCGTCGCGCAACACGACGATCTGCACTTGGTCCCCGGGCTCGCGATCGCGGATCTTCTTCGTCAGGCCCACCGGACCACGAATCGTTTCCTTGGCGAACCTGACAATGATGTCCCCCTCTTGCAGGCCGGCATCCTCGGCCGGGGAACCCTCGACGACCGAGTTGATGCGAGCGCCGCCCTCCTCATGCTCGGTCTCTTCTTCCATCGTCACGCCGAGGAACGCCGAATCATCGAGGCCGAACAGCGTGTAACCCAAGCCTTCGTCGTCGTCGCTGACGACCCAAGTGGTCTGGGCGATCAACGCGGGAGCGACGATCAGCGCCAGGCCCAGCGTGCATGCCAACCAGGTCAACTTACGGTGCATCTTTAGCTCTCCTGTTTCGAGTACGGCCCATGGGCCGGCCCACCCCCTACTACGTGCGGCACGGCCAAAAGTCGGACGGCGGATCCGGCCGGCGCCACAATGATACGATGAGCCCTTTTTTCAAGGTTTTTCGGGGAGAGAAACGATGCGTCGCTTCGTTGTTTGTGGGTGGGTTCTGATGCTGGCCACGGGCGGTGCTCCGGGTGCCGATCGGTCGACGGGAAAGATGTTCGCCACGCGGTCAATCGTTTACGGCGAGAACGGGATGGTCGCGGCCGCGCACCCGATGGCGGTGCAGATCGGCGTGGATATCCTCGAGAGCGGTGGCAGCGCCGTCGACGCGGCGATCGCGGTCAATGCGGCGCTCGGTTTCCTCGAACCCACGGCGAACGGCGTCGGGGGCGACCTGTTCGCCATCGTCTGGGACCAAGAAACGGAGAAGCTTTACGGGTTGAACGGGTCCGGCCGGTCGCCGCTCGGGCTCACCGCCGACAAGGTTCCCGCGAACGCCAACGGAACGATCCCGCTCTACAGCCCGTACTCGTGGACCGTGCCCGGAACGGTGGACGGCTGGTTCACGCTGCACGGTAAGTTTGGCAAGCTGCCGATGGCCGATGTGTTGGCTCCGGCGATCCGCGTCGCCGAGGAAGGCCGGCCAGTACCGCAGGTGATCGCCGCCGGGTGGAATCGCTCAGCTCGTATCTTCGCGGACAAGCCGGGGTTCGCGGCGACGTTCCTGCCCGGCGGCAAGGCACCGCGGGAAGGCGAGGTGTTCCGCAACCCCGACCTGGCCAAGACTCTTCGATTGCTTGCCGAGGGTGGACGCGACGCGTACTACGACGGGCCGATCGCCGAAGCGATCGTCGCGTTCTCCGAGGCCAACGGCGGTTTCTTCTCTCTGGCGGACTTCAAACAGCACCACTCCGACTGGATCGAACCTCGGGGCACCGACTACCGCGGAGTGACTCTTTATGAACTGCCGCCCAACGGCCAGGGCATCGCCGCGCTCCAGATCCTCAATATCCTGGAGGCGTTCGATCTGAAAGCGATGGGTCGCGACTCGGTGGACTTCTGGCACGTGATGACCGAGGCCAAGAAGTTGGCCTTCGAGGACCGTGCGAGGTTCTACGCCGACATCGATTACATGGGCGTCTCCGTCGAGGCATTGATCTCCAAGGAGTACGGTCGTGAGCGCGCCAAGTTGATCGACATGAACCGCGCCGCGCGACGCATCACGGCGGGCAACCCGCGCCTGCACCAAGGCGACACGACGTACCTGACCACCGCCGACAAGGACGGCAACATGGTGTCGCTGATCCAGAGCAACTACACCGGGTTCGGATCGGGCTATGTCGTCGAGGGTTTCGGCTTCGGCCTGCAGAACCGCGGCGGGCTCTTCAACCTCGATCCGGACAGCCCCAACTACCTCGAACCGGGTAAGCGCCCGTTCCACACGATCATCCCGGCGTTTGCGATGAAGGGCGGCAAACCGTGGATCTCCTTCGGCGTGATGGGCGGGGACATGCAACCCCAGGGGCACGTGCAGATCATCGTCAACATGGTCGACTTCGGGATGAATCTTCAGGAAGCCGGTGACGCCGCGCGGTACTACCACGGGGGATCGTCCGAACCGACCGGCACGACGATGGTTGATGGCGGAACGCTGTACCTCGAAGCAGGGGTCTCCAACGAGATTCGCCGCGACCTCACGCGACGCGGTCACCGGCTGGGCGTGACGATCGGGCGCTACGGCGGCTACCAGGCCGTGCTCCGCAACCACGACACCGGTGTGTACGCCGGAGCGAGCGAATCCCGTAAGGACGGCTGCGCGCTGGGCTACTGAAGCGCGGCCAGCGTCGCGGCGATGTTGGCGGGCGAGCGTGAGACCGCGACGCCGGCGGCTTCGAGCGCCTCGATCTTGTCCGCCGCGGCACCCTTGCCGCCCGAGATGATCGCACCGGCGTGGCCCATGCGTTTACCGGGCGGGGCGTTCTGGCCGGCGATGAACGCGACGACGGGTTTGCTCATGTTGGCCTTGATGAACTCCGCCGCCTTCTCTTCCGCGCTGCCGCCGATCTCGCCGATCATCACGACGGCCTCGGTCGCCGGATCGGCCTCGAACAGCGCCAGCACGTCGACGAACGTCGAACCGATCACCGAATCGCCGCCGATGCCGAGACAGGTGGACTGGCCGAACCCGAGCCGTGTTAGCTGATCGACGGCCTCATAGGTCAGCGTGCCCGAACGGCTGACCACGCCGACCGATCCGGGTTTCGTGATAGCCGCGGGCATGATGCCGATGCGGCACTGCTCGGGGGTCACGACACCGGGACAGTTAGGACCGATCAGCACCATCCCCGAACCTGCGATCAGCGCTTTGGTGCGCGCCATGTCGGCCGCCGGAATGCCCTCGGTGATGCAAACCGCCAGGCGCAGCCCGGCGTGCGACGCCTCGAGGATCGCGTCGGCCGCACCGGACGGCGGGACGAAAATCACCGACGCGTCGGCGCCGGTCGCCGTGACCGCCTGCTCAACGGTGTTAAAGATCGGGACGCCGTCGATCTCGGTGCCGCCTTTCCCCGGGTGCACGCCGCCAACGATCTGCGTGCCGTAATCGATCGAAATTTTTGCATGGAACCGGCCCGTGCGGCCCATCCCCTGCACCAGCAACTTCGTCGACTTGTCGCACAGGATCGACATCTCAACTCCCCTGCGTAGCGGCGGCCACAACCTTGTCGGCGGCGTCCTGCAGCGTTTCGGCCGATTGGATGTCCAACGCGGACTCCGCAAGGATCCGCCGCCCCTGCTCCGCGTTGGTGCCCTGGAGACGCACCACCAACGGCACCGAGGGTCCGACGGATCCGATCGCTGCGACAACGCCCTCGGCGATCAGGTCACCGCGCACGATGCCACCGAAGATATTGACCAGCATGGCCCGCACCTCGCCGTCGCGAAGGATCAACTTGAACGCGTTTTCTATCCGCGTCTTGTCCGCGTCGCCGCCAACATCGAGGAAATTCGCCGGGCTTCCACCGGCCTGGCTGATCATATCCAGGGTCGCCATCGCGAGGCCCGCGCCGTTGACCATGCAGCCGATATTGCCGTTCAGACCGACGTACGAGAAATCCATCTCCGCAGCGGTCCGCTCGAGGACGTCCTCCTCCTCGGGGTCGCGTAGCGCGGCGATCTCAGGGTGCCGGTACAACGCATTGTCGTCGAAGTTCAACTTGCCGTCGAGGGCCAGGAGATCGCCGGCCTCGGTGACCACGAGCGGGTTGATCTCGATCAGCGAGGCGTCCTTTTCGACGAACAGCCGGTACAGACCACTCAGAAAAACGTCGAAGCGTTTGACCTGGTTTCCGTCGAGGTCGAGTTTGAACCCGAGCGCCCGGCTCTGCCACGAGGACAGCCCGGCCACCGGGTCGACGAGCACGTTGTGGATCTTCTCGGGGGTCGCCGCAGCGACTTCTTCGATATCCATCCCGCCCGCAGTCGACGCGATCACCGCGAACTGCTCGCTTTCGCGATCGAGGGTGATCGCCAGGTACAACTCTCGCGCGATCTTGCAACCGCCCTCGACATAAACCTTGCGGACCCGTTTACCCTCGGTCCCCGTCTGTTTCGTGACCAGGATCATCCCGAGGATCTCCTCGGCGTGTTGGCGGGCCTCTTCGGGCGAACGCGCCAGCTTGATCCCGCCACCCTTGCCGCGGCCGCCGGCGTGAACCTGCGCCTTGACCACCGTGACCTCGCTGCCGAGACGCTCGGCAACATCTCGAGCTTCGTCGGCAGTCGTCGCCAAGTCACCCTCGGGAACGGCCACGCCGTACTCACGGAACAACACCTTGGCTTGATACTCGTGGACGTTCATCCTGCGCTCTTTTCAGTTAGGCTTGTCGGACGGCGAAGGATAGCCCGCTAGAGGCCCCAAACCAAACCAGCGGAGAACGTGCGCCCGGTCGCGGGTGAGGCCTTGCTGTCCGCGGAGCGGAAATAGAACTCGTCAAACGCGTTCCTCAGTCCGGCGTAGAACGCCCACTTCGGCGTCGCCTGGTAGCGCCCGGACAGTGAGAACAGATCGACCGAGGGGATCGAGTTTTCACCGCTGCCCGGATCGTCTTTCGTCGCCCGGTGCGCAAGCCGTGCGTTGCCCTGGAACTTGCCCCGGCGCCAGCGCACCTCGGACCAGATCTCGTGCGGCGGCACATCGGCCAGCGGAGAACCGTCGGAGGCCCGGCCCTCGAGCAGGTGGCCGCCGAACGAGATCAACCAGTTGGCCCCGGCCGGCGAGACGCCGAACAACTCGATGCCCTCGATCGTGCCCGAGGTCAGGTTGACGAAGGTCAGCATGTCGGGACCGAATTCGATGCGTTCGATGTAATCGTCGATGTTGTTGCGGAACACCGCCGAACGCACGATGATCCTCGACCCCTTGAAAGCAAATCCGAGTTCGGTGTTCAGCGCACGCTCGGATTTGAGCGCGGGGTTGCCGAACACCTCGCCGCGTCCGGTGAGGCCGGTGAAGAACAGCTCACCGAGGCTGGGGAAGCGCTCGCCGGAACTCGCAGCACCGCGGATCTCCCATTTGTTGCCAATCGGCACGGCCATGCCGACGAAGCCGTTGATCGCGGAACGGTCCAGGCTCGGGTCACCGGTGTTGCCCTGGTTCTGCCGCGACAGCCGCACGCCACCTTCCCAGTCAGCGCCGCCGCCTTCCCAGCGTACGACGGTGAATCCCCCCCATTCGACTTCGCGACCACCGTCGAGCGGTCGCGACACGGTGACCGACGGATTCATCGGGTCGAGCACCGTCAGCGTCTCCGTCGAGTCGACGTGCGTACGACCGAACACGTCGAAGCCCCATTGGATCGCCGTCGTCTCGCCGGTGCGGCTCGTGCGCTCCCAGGCGGCGCCGTAGTCGGTGCTGCTGGAGTCGACCCTGCCGAACTCGAGCGGCTCGCTGACCAGCGTTTCGAGGCTGCGGTCGTGGACGTAGGTGCGGAAGCTCCAGCCGTCTTTGTCGCGGAGGGTGAATTCAAGTAGATCGTGACTCTCTTCGGGGTAGTTCGTCACGCGCGTCGGGAAATCAGCGTTGGCTTTGCCGATGTCGTCGCCACGGCTGGGCACGAAAAGCAACGCGTAGTTGCGTTTGTCTTTTCTGCCCCAATCGAAACGCAGCACCGCAGAGGTTTGTTTGAAACGGCTGTTCAACTCGGTGCCGTCGGCGGCCTCGGTGTTGTCCTGTTCGCGCCGGGCGACGCCTATCGACCAGTGCTCGCCTCCGCCGCCGGCTACGAGGAATCGCGCGTCGCCCGCGCTGGCCCAACCGGTCTGCACCGTCCAGTCCGCGAACCTGCGCGGTAGCACCTGAATCGTCCCGCCCAGGGCGCCCGAACCATGAAACGTCGTGGCCGGACCGCGCAACACCTTGACCGAGCCCATCAACAGCGGATCGATGAACGACGTCGCCGGACCCGAGCGCCGCTCGTCGGTGATGCGCACTCCCGAGACCATGTGGCGCACGCGCTGACGGGACACGCCTCGGATCGAGACGGTCTGGAGCAATCCGCCCTGGCCGTTCTCGCTGACCGCCGGCGCCATCGACACCAGGTCCGTCAGCGCCTGCGGTGGGTCGGCGGAGCGAGTCGGCTCGAGCACCGTGGTGCTGGTGCCCGTGGGTGCGGACGCGGCGCCTTCCACCTCGGCGGTGATGACGACGCGCTCCAACCACTTGCTCTTCTTTTCCTCTTCCTTGGGCTCCGGCTCGGTCTCTTGCCAGGCCTGGACCGGGAGCGTGGCGAGGAGAAAGAGGAACCCGGCGAGAAAACTGGGGATGTGCCGGGACATGACGTGAAGGATCTTAGCGACAGCACCGGTGAGTCGCCAGACAAACCAGGTGACGAGTAGAATTATCCCCGAGGAAGGCACATGCACCCACTGACCCGCAGCGGTTCCGTTCTGGCCGCTCTCCTGGCTCTGGCCGGCGATCCGGCGACCGCGGCAATCGCGGGCCGGGTGACGGGTCCCGACGGCAAACCGCGCAGCGCGACGGTGCGCGTGCTCGAAAACCCGGACGACCCGGGTTCGATCCCGCGGGTCGTCCGAAGTGGTAAGGACGGGCGCTTCGAACTCGGCGGGCTCGGCGACGGACCGCTGTGGGTGCGGGTCGAGTCGCCGGGCCTGCAACCGGTCGTGCTGAAGAACGCTGCGTTCGCCGCCCCGCTGGAGGTGCAGTTGGAGGCCGGAACCTCGGTGCAGGGACGCGTCGTCGATCAGCGCAGCGGGGAGGGTCTTCCCGACGCCACGGTCTGGGTCTGCGATCGCGATGCGGAGCGCTTCGGATTCGACGCCTGTGCCGAACACGCCGTGGACGCGGGGGGACGCTTCACGGTGACCGGCGTACCGCCGACTCCGGTGCGCCTCGGAGCCGCCTCGCCCGAGCATGCGTTTGCGGCGATCGAACTGCCGGCCCGGCGCGGCGACAACGCGTTCCATCTGATCGAGCTCGAGAATGGTGCGCCGCTCAGCGGGCGTGTGATCGACGATCGCGGCCGCCCGATGCCGGGCGCACGGATCGGTCGCGACCAGTACACGGTCCCCTTCACCGATGCCACGGAGGTGGTGTTCGATCCACCGCTGATCACCGACGAAGACGGCGAGTTCCGACACCCCGGCGTCCAGATCCACTCGCGCTGGGTCTATCGAGGGCTCGTCGATGGTTGGTATGGCGTTCCCTCGGGGTCGGTCTCGCCGGTCAAGGGCACCGCACAGAAGCTCGAACTCACGCTCGAACGCCCCGCCACGTTGCAGTTCGGTCTCACGTCGGCGGACGGCGATCTCGTCCAGCCGCAGGTTCGCCTGGTGCACCACGCCGTACGAAGCTATGCCAAAAACGGAAGCACTAGTTCTTTGGGTGGGGTTAGTGGCCCCAAGGCGAAGGCGGGGCCGGACGGCCGCTACCGTCTGGACGACCTCCCGACGAAACCGCTGGAATTGAAACTGACGATCGAGGGCTATCAGCCGATCGATCTCGGCGAGGTGCCGCTGGCCCCGGGTAAGACGACCGATCTCGGCGACCTGCCGGTCGTCCCCGGAGTGGCGGTGAACGGCACGGTCGTCGATGGCGACGGCAACCCGGTCGAAGAGAGTTGGGTCGAGTTGGCCTACGTCGAGCCCGTCAAATTCAGCCACCGCCGGCAAACCGAGGACGGCGAGTTTCGTTTCGAGGGAGTCCCGCCGGAAGTCGAGGTCCGGCTCACATCCGGCGCCGATGGATTCGACGTCTTCGACGAGACACTGACATTCGATCGCGATACCGAAATGGAGCTCGCCCTCACGCGGTTTGCGAGTGTTCGTGGCCGGATACTGAAACCCGACGGCGATCCCGCGACGCGGTTCGTCGTGCACGCGGTGAGCCAGGACGACGAGGGGCGGTTCCCTGCCAAACAGGAAGTCGATAGCGCCGACGGCCGCTTCTTCCTCTGGCCGATCGAACCCGTCGGCCGGCAAACCCTCGAGGTCCTGGCCGACGGCTTCAAGTTGCTTCAGCTTCCGGACGTGATCGTGAAAGAACAACAGAGCGTCGACGTGGGCGACGTTTATCTCGAACTCGGGCACACGTTGGAAGGGCTCGCGACGCGACCGGACGGGTCTCCCGCGGAGGGCAGCCGCGTATGGGTGACGCCGCGTTCGAGCCGGAACTTCGCGGATTATGCCGAGAGTTTCGGGAGCCGCACGAAGCGGGACGGGCGTTATGCGATCACGGGGTTGTCGCCAGGGTTCTTTGTCGTCAACGCGCAGCATCCGGAATTCGCCCCGTGGTCGCGCGAACTCCATCTCGTCGAGGACGTGACGACCGAAACATTGAATGTCGAGTTTTCAGACGGCGGAACGATCCACGGCACCGCGCGGGATCGAGCGGGGGCCCCGGCGCCGGACGTCGGCGTCGCCGTGGAGTGTCCGACACTCGCCGCCGAGCGCTCGACCTCGACGGATGCCCAGGGCTACTACCGGATCGGACGGTTGCCCGAGGTGCAATGTCAAATCGGGGCGTACCTGGAGGATGGTGCGCCGTTCGGCAACGCGAAACTCGTGGCTGTGGTCACCGGCAGGGAGAGCCGCGTTGATTTCGACCTGTCGAGATCGATTACGGTGACGGGCGTTGTACGTGTCGGCGGTCGAATCGCGGACCGCGGCTTCGTTACATTCCAGACTACCGGCGGTTTCGACGGCGGCGGCGGGACCTCGACCGCGGTGGAACGGGGCACCGGACGGTACCGGGTCGAACTTAGCGAGCCCGGCGAGTATCGCGTGCTGGTTGAATCGGACGGCGCGAGAAGTTTTGCCAAGGTCCGGATCGGCAACGAACGCTCCGTCGAACGCAACTTCGACATCCCCGTCAACTGGATCCTCGGCCGTGTCGTCGACGCGGAAGGCAACCCGCTGGCGGGCGCCGGGGTATCGGGTTCGAACGGTGAGCTCGACTTGTCGGGGATGATGGGGCTTTACACCGATTCGAACCGGGACGGCCGCTTCGCGCTGAAGTATCTCGAGCCGGGTACCTACACCGTGGGGGCGACGAAGGCGGGCTACCGGCCCGCGCGCTCCGACCCGATTCGCGTGCAGAACGACACACGAATCGACAACCTCGAATTGGTCCTCGACCTATCCCTGGCGCAAATCCGTGGCCGCTTGGTCGACCCGCGCGGCGTGGCGCTGTCGGAGGGGTTCATCGTCGCCGCCCCGGCCGGAAGACATCGCCTCGAACTCGCCTCGCACACCAACGTGCGGGCGGACGGGACCTTCACGCTGGACGTTCCCGGCGAAGGCGCGCTGGACATCACCGCGTTGGCACCGGGTTGGGCCGCGGCGCGCATGTCGGGAGTGCTACCGGTCGACGACACGGAAATCATACTGCAGGCCGGCTTTGGTGGAAGAATCGTTACGACGGTGGTCGATCGCAACGGAGTCCCCAAGGAAGGCGTGGTGCTGGAGATTCGCGCCGAGCCGGAGTGGTTGGGCAGCCAGGCGTTTCGGATGTTCAACCCACCGGCCGTCTCCGGGCCCGATGGGGTCGCCGTGGCGCAGCGCCTCGCGGAGGGAACCTATCGCGTGACCGTGCCCGGCGGGGCCTCCGACATCGTGCACGTCGTCGAGGGCGGAACGACCGAGCTGCGGTTGCGAGCGGAGTAGCGACCCCCGGATTCCCAGCGGCCCCCTCAGAATCGTTCCACACCCTTATCGGACCCGATCAACAGCAGGTCCGCGGGCCGCCGGCTGAACAATCCATTGGTGACGACCCCGGCGATCCCGTCGAGTTGGGCCTCGAGCGCCGGCGGGTCGGGGATCGAGAGATCGTGAACGTCGAGGATCTCGTTGCCGTTGTCCGTGACGAACCCGCCGCGCAGGACCGGGCGGCCGCCGAGCGCCTCGATACGCGCCGCGACCTGCGCGCGTGCCATCGGAAGCACCTCCACCGGTAGCGGGAA
>Ga0209988_10001603_pt1 | contig 14755 bp, 8 predicted proteins | sample N075metaG_FD_183115 | JGI IMG/M metagenome (GOLD analysis project Ga0209988, IMG submission 183115) | Deep subsurface microbial communities from Kermadec Trench to uncover new lineages of life (NeLLi) - N075 metaG (SPAdes) (version 2) | ecosystem: Environmental > Aquatic > Marine > Ocean trench... | reverse complement strand
TCTGCGTGCGGCTTTGCCTCACCATCTCCTGGTGAACGGACTCGTTCTGCTCGTGATGTGCCTGTTTGCGGGACAGGCGGGGAGTTCACCGCCGGCGTCGCTCTCCGCGTCTGGAACTAGATCCGAAACCCCGATGCCGAGTCTCGACGAGCAGGTTCAGGACATCAAATCCGATGTCCTGGAGATTGCAGCCGAGCTCAGAAATCTTGAAGAACGCTTGCTTTTCCCGTCTAATACCCAGCTCGCCATTTTCGTTTCCCTGGATCTAGACGAAGGCGAAGCTTTGGAACTGGATTCTATTCAGATCCAGATCGACGGCGAGCCCGCCGCGCATCACATCTACAGCTTCAAGGAGCTAGAGGCTCTCCGAAAGGGTGGCGTGCAGCGGCTTTACACGGGCAATATACGGACTGGAAAGCATCGTCTGGAAGTCGCTGTGGCCGGGCAGACGGCGGGTGGCGAGGACTTTGCTCGATCCGAGAGCTTCAGTTTTACGAAGGAAGTCGACCCGAAGCTAGTCGGCATCACGCTGGGTGGACAGGGTTCGGGCGGCGCGAGCATTCGACTCGGGGACTGGTAGTCCGTGGCCTCGGTTCTGACTCGGAAACTGATCATCGCAGTGGCGATGCTTTCTTTCTGCCGCTCCGCGATGGGAACGGAAATCAAAGATCCCTATTTCGGTGAAGCCCTCTACTACGCACATCAAGAGCGCTACTTCGAGGCACTCGAGCGGCTGGACTCCGAAATCGCACAACATTACGGTATCGACGAACGAAATCTCGACTCGTTCTATGCACATATCAATGACGCCGAATTTTCAGTTGGCGACTTCGAACTTCGTTACCGCATGCATCTTCGCGCCGGACGGGCGATCAAGGCGGTTCTCGAGGGAGATGTCGCGGACAATGTACGCAACGACGCAGCATATCGCCTGGCGCGAATTCACTTCCAGAAAGACCAGCCGAATGAAGCCCTTTCGGTTCTCGATCAAATTCGAGGAGAAGTTCCCGATGAGATCGCTGAGGACATTGAATTCTTGCGTGCGAATGCTCTGATGGCGATCGATCGACCGGCCGATGCGATTCCGATACTTCGTGGCCTACTGGACGCCGAGGATCTGAAGGGCTTCTCCGAATACAACCTGGGTATTGCACTTCTTCGAGACGGTCGAGAGAAGGAAGCGGCCCAGCAACTCGAACATGCGGGTCGCCTGCGGACAAACGACCACGCGAGCCTGGCGATCCGCGACAAATCGAACCTCGTTCTCGGCATGTTGATGTTCGAGGCTTCTGAATTTGGTCCAGCACAGCGGATGCTGGAACGCGTACGTCTGTCGGGACCATTCTCGAATCAGGCATTGCTGCGCGCAGGCTGGGCGGATGCGACGGCTGAGAGGTTTGGCAGGGCGGTCGTGCCATGGGCGATGTTGGTGGAACGAGAATCGACGGACGCTGCGGTGCAAGAGGCCATGCTGGCTCTGCCCTATGCGTACACCAAGTTGGAGATTCACGGTCGTGCGGCGGTTCTCTACGAGCGTGCAGTGAAGTTTTACGGCGAGGAACTCGGTCGAGTGGATGCTTCGATCGGGAGCATCCGTCAGGGCGAATTCCTGAAGGCGCTCGTGCGCGAAGAGATTCGCCAAGACAAGGACTGGGTCATCCATCTTCGTAGCCTTCCGGAGGCGCCGGAAACCTTCTACCTGATGTCGTTGATGGCGTCTCACGACTTTCAGTCGGCGCTTCAGAACTATCTCGACCTTGAGGATTTGCGGAAGAATCTGCTGGCCTGGCAGACGAGCCTCGAAGCCTTCGAGGACATGACCCGAATTCGACGTCGATACTACGAGCCGATCTTACCGAGGATCGATCAACAGTTCAGAAAACTCGACGCCCAGATGCGCTTGCGTCTCCAGCAGCGCAAGAGCCTCGAGCGCCGGCTACAGAATATGTTGACCGCCCCCGCGCCGGAGTTACTGGCGACCTCGGACGAAAGTCGGCTTCGATTACGAATCGAGGAAATGGAGGCACAGCTCGATGGGGCCGAGGGCTCTGTGTACGACGTCCTTCGGCTCAGGATTCAGCGACTGAAGGGGAACTTGATCTGGAATCTCGAAACGAAATATCACGAACGATTGACGGCAGTCCACACGCATCTGCGCGAGCTGAACGAACATATCGAAGCGTTGACCGAACAATATGATTCATTCGTGAGAACCCGGCAGGCGGCAACCCACAGTTATGTGGGTTATCAGGGCCCGATCCAAGACTTGGAAGCCCGCGTCGGAAGAGCGCTCGATCGACTGGAAATCGCGATGGATCAGCAGGGCCAAATGCTCGAAGTCGTTGCAACTGGTGAGCTGATGATTCGACGGGAACGTCTAGAGGGCTACCGGAACAAGGCTCGCTTCGCCTTCGCCGACAGTTATGATCGCGCCGCCAAGCTGCAGGCGTATCGAGAGCACGAATAAGATGTGGTGTCGTAGTCGTGTAGCCGTCTGTCTGATTCCGATCGTGCTTGCCGCTTGTGTGTGGAACTCTGACAAACGAACCTTGGCTGAATTGCGCAACGTCGAGCCCGATCTGACCGAGGTCCGGGTCGAAAATGGACTCGATCAGGCGATCTTTGGCTATCGGAAATTCCTCGAAGAAACGCCTCTCTCGAGTCGAACACCGGAGGCAATGCGGCGCCTGGCGGATCTGGAGCTCGAACGCCAGTATGGGCTTCTCAGCGACGAGCCGTCATCGACACTGCCGGCCCCGGAGCGAAGCTCCCTGGAACACAGCTCGAATACCCGAACATCGGCTTCGCCCAAGTCGGGAACGACGTCAGAGCCTTCCGAATCGGATCGCGCCTTCGAACAGCGCGCGACCCAGGCGCCTGGTCTCAGCGGATCGGACGAAGAGCTAGGCCTCGTTCTGCCCGGTCGCAAGGAAGTCGGAACGGCGGGACCGCTCGAGGCGATCAAGCTCTACGACAAAATTCTCGCGGCATATCCGAATTATCCATTTCATGATCAGATTCTCTATCAGAAGGCACGCGCCTTTGACGAACTGGGCCGCAACGATGAAGCCATCGCCGTCATCGAGCGGTTGATCAATGAATACCCAGAGTCCAGGCATATCGACGAAGTGCAGTTCAGACGAGCTGAGTACTTTTTTGTACGGCGCAAATACTTCAATGCGGAAGAATCCTACGAGTCGATCGTTGGGCGAGGCCCCAGATCGGAATACTACGAGCTTGCCCTCTACAAACTCGGGTGGACTCTCTACAAACTTCAATTTCACGAAGAGGCGCTGCATCAATACATCGCACTTCTCGATTACAAGGTTTCGCTCGGCTACGACTTCAGCAAGTCGGAGAAACCGACCGATGACGAAGTCGACGGGCGTCGAATCGCCGATACCCATCGAGTCATCAGTCTGTGTTTCTCCGAGTTGGGGGGTGCACAGGTCGTCGAGAAGTTCTTTGACGAGAATGGATCACGAGGCTACGAAGATCGAATTTACGGCCATTTGGGCGAGTTCTATTTGGAAAAGCTCAGATACAACGATGCTGCGGAGGCCTTGACTTCATTCGTCAGTCTCTATCCGTTCCATCGTACGTCTCCGCAATTCGGGATGCGCGTCGTCGAGATTTATGAGGCTGGGGACTTTCCGAAGCTGGTGCTGGAATCGAAGAAGGATTTCGCGGCTCGCTATGGGCTACAAGCCGAGTACTGGACCCGTTTTGAGATCATCGATTCGCCCGAGGTACTCAGCTATTTGAAGAACAATCTAAAGGACCTCGCGAATCATTATCATGCTCTCTATCAGGACGCGGAACAGGCAGAGGACAAACCCGCGCACTTCGCCGAAGCATCCCGCTGGTACCGGGCCTATCTGATGTCATTTGCAGCAGATCCTGGAACACCGTCCATCCACTATCAACTTGCCGATCTTCTTCTCGAACACGAACTCTTCGGTCAGGCAGCACGCGAGTACGAGAGAACGGCCTATGAATACGCCGAGCACGAACGCGCGGCGGCGGCAGGCTACGCGGCCATCTTCGCACATCGTGAGTACCAGAAGAGTGTGACGAGCGAGCATGAACAGTCGGTTCGGCGCGCGGCGATGACGAGTACGCTCAGGTTCGTCGACGCGTTCCCAAAGCACGAACATGCAGCGGCTGTACTGGGTGCGGCCGTGGATGATCTCTACTCCCTGGAAAAGTTCGAGTTCGCCATCGAGACGGGTCGAAGGCTCATTGATGCCTATCCGGATTCCGAGGAGCAAACGCGTCGATCGGCCTGGATGGTGATCGCTCATGCCTCCTTTGAATTGGTGGACTACGAGCAAGCGGAGCAGGCCTATTCGCGTGTACTCGAAATGACGCCCGCAGAAGACGACACGACGCAGGATGTCGTCGACAACCTCGCGGCCTCGATCTACAGGCAGGGCGAGCAGGCCAATGAGGCAGAAGATTACCGTGCTGCGGCAGACCATTTCTTGAGAATCGCGCAGGTGGCTCCAGATTCTGGAATCCGTGCCGTGGCTGAATATGATGCCGGCGCGGCGCTGATCCGACTAGAGGATTGGGCGGCGGCGGCGAGTGTGCTGGATACGTTCCGCCGGACCCATCCCGATCACGAGCTGGGTCGGGAAGCCACGAAGCAGATGGCTTTCGTATACAGAGAAGATGGAAAGCTGGCCGGCGCTGCCACGGAATACGAACGGGTGGCAGCAGAGGCGCAAGACCCCGAGTTGCGTAGCGACGCCCTGTTAGTTGCCGGTGGTCTATACGAGACGTCGGAACTGCCTGCCAAGGCGTTGGCGGTTTATCTCAATTTTGTGAGTGAGTTCACGGAACCCATCGAGAGGGTCGTCGAAACTCGATTCAAGATGGCAGAGATCTACAGAGAACAGAACGAGGAGGCGAGTTATCATGAAGAATTGCGCCTCATTGTCGAAATCGATCGAACCGCCGGCGGCAACCGCACGGATCGCGTGCGATACCTCGCCGCTCAATCATCGCTGGTGCTATCAGAGCGGCTCTACAGTCTGTTCAGTGATATTCGACTGGTTCTGCCTTTCGAGCAGAATCTCCGTAAGAAACAAGCTCGCATGGATGCTGCTCTCGCGGCGTTCGGAGAACTTGTCAGCTACGAAGTCGGAGAAGTCACGGCAGCCGCGACTTTCTACATCGCCGAGGTCTATTACAACTTCAGCAAGGCGCTCCTCGACTCAGAGCGCCCCTCTGATCTCGCCCCAGACGAGATGCAGGACTACGAAATGGTCCTGGAAGAGGAGGCCTTTCCCTTCGAGGAACAGGCAATCGAAGTGCATGAGAAGAACCTCGAGCTGATGGCGGCTGGTGTCTACAACCATTGGATCGAGGATAGTCTCGAAAAGCTGGCGGTGATGATGCCGGGACGCTATGCGAAGTTCGAGTCGAGTAGCGGACTGATCGCGTCATTGGATAGCTACGACTATCACGTCGCCGGGCCCGTTTCGGAGACGCTCGACGCTGTGATCGCCGAAGAAGGTCACGTCGAGATGACTCCCGAGTTGGCGACGGCTGAAGAAATTATTCTGTCGGAAGGCCAGGAAGTTGAAGCTGAGCAAGCGAGTTCCGACGAGGTCGCCGGCTCGAGCTCGCCAACCGGCGTCGAGGTGGATGGCATCGATCTGCCCGTTCAGGAAGAGGTGGAGGACGTCCTGTCGGACGCATCAGAATTTACACCCGAGATGGAGAGCATGCCCGCTGCGCCAGATACGGCATCAGGTGAGACATCGCTCGATGAGATGGGCTGGGGAGAAAACGCATCGGGTGTTCTCGAACCGGAGTCAGTGAACGGAGGCGTCGATGCGGCCGTCCAGTGAGCAGAGGAAGACTGGGTTGGACCTTGGGCGTCTTGCGGTTCTCGCTCTCACGATCGCCGTAGCCGGGTGCAATACGTCGGGAACGACTCGACGAGCCCAGATCGAAAATCGAGACGAATATGGCTTTACGGTCGTCGAGGACGTGCGTATCGGGATCGGGGTACGCGCCGATTTCAAGAGGGCCATCGAAGCCTTGAACGCGGAAGACCATGAGCGCGGCATCGAACTCCTTCTCGAGGTTCAAGAGGACGTGCCCGATTCTACGACCGTCCAAATCAACCTCGCCATCGCGTATGGCAAGCTGGGCGATCTGGAGAAAGCGCAGGCCAGTATTGACCGCGCTCTCGAACTCAATCCGCGACATCCCGCCGCGCAAAATGAAAGGGGCATTCTTCATCGCCGAAAAGGACGTTTCGTCGAAGCGCGAGAGAGTTATGAATCGGCACTCGCGATTTTTCCGAACTACCACCTGGCGCGCCGGAATCTCGCGATCCTCTGCGACCTATATCTTTTGGATGCGAAATGCGCCCTTGAAAATTACGAGACCTATCAAGATTCTGCGGCCGGAGATGAGGCGATGTCGATTTGGATCGCCGATGTGCGCAATCGGATGGGGGAACAATGAAAGTGAAGCATCGTTTTCTCATTTGCTGGATTTTGATTCTCGTGGGGGCTACGACTGCCTCCGCCGAGGATGATGTCGATCACGGTGACAAGCTGGTGTCGGGCATGTCGATCGTGGGCAACGATGAAGCACCGAAATCCCTCGTGATCGTGCCATGGAAGAGCTCAGCGATGGGCGACACCCTCGATCTGTCTCGGGTTCTTGATGATGGACGAGATCCGGTCGACAAGGAGGTCTTCATGAGGGAACTCGACTACTACCAGATCAGGGCAGGGCGCCCCTGAGTCGAGACCGGACACTATTCAAGCCCGTCGAGAACGGGTGCTGCAACGTTCGTTGCAGCAGGACGCAGCATCTTCATTCCAACCCGGAGGTCCGGGTACAGGAGGTTTGAAACATGGACTTCATTTACTCATTCGTAGGGTTCTTCACGACGGGCGGTCCGTTCATGTACCCGATCCTGATCGTATTCGCCGTCGGGGCGGCCATCGCGATCGAGCGATACGTCACGCTGTCGATGGTGACTGCACAGAATCAGAGTCTCTGGAACGAGATTCAGCCGGTGCTGGCGGCGGGTGACTTCGAAAAGGCACGAGAAATCACGAGCTCGAACGACTCGACGATTTCGAAGCTCTTGAACACGGGATTGGCCCGGCAGGGGGCGGTTCGCCGGCGCGAGGATGTCGAACTCGCGATGGAAGAGAGCATGATGGAAATCATTCCACAGCTCGAGAAGCGTACTCCCTATGTCGGATTGCTCTCGAATATCGCGACTCTGCTGGGCCTGCTCGGGACGATCATGGGTCTGATCGAGGCGTTCACGGCGGTCGCCAATGCCAATCCAGCCGAGAAAGCGGATCTGCTGTCCGCCAGTATCTCGGTGGCGATGAACACGACGGCCTTCGGGTTGATGGTCGGTATCCCACTCTTGATCACGAGCACCATACTCATGACGAAAACGGGACAGATCATCGACAGCCTCGAGATGGCATCCGTGAAGGCGCTGAATATCATTTCGGCGAGCGCCAAGCGGAAGGTCGAGGCCTAGAAATCATGTCCCGTCGGCACCATTACCGACGCCGCGTAGTGGCGGCGTCCGATCTCGATATGACGACGTTCCTCAATCTGATGGTCGTCCTCGTGCCCTTCCTCTTGATCACTGCGGTGTTCTCGCGGATTGCGATCGTCGAATTGACCCTTCCAAGCTCGAATTCCGGAGGGGCCTCGAGCGAGCCGACCTTCAGGGTCGAAGTCATCGTACGTGACGAAGGTCTCGAAATCTCGAACGGACGAATGGTGATCGCCTCGATTCCCAAGCAAGACGACGCGTATGACCTGGATATGCTGTCGACCCTGATGCTGTCACTGAAGCGCGATCATCCGGATGCGAACGCGGCCTCCGTTCTACTCGAGCCAGAGATCGAGTATGACCATCTCATTCAGGTCATGGATGTCGTTCGTAGCGTGGACATTACAGGCGACGCTAACAGCGACGGCGAGACTGAAGGTGAAGCGCGGACAACTCGCATGGCTCTGTTTGCGGACATCTCGATTGGAGACGCGCCATGAAGAACTCACGCCGCATGAAACGCATGTCGCGGAATCGCCTGTTGATTCCGAAGCTGAACCTGACTTCGTTGATGGACATATTTACGATCCTCGTATTTTTCTTGCTGGTCAACTCGGCCACGACGGAAGTGCTCGAAACCCCCAAGCGGATCACACTCCCGGCATCGATCATCGAGCAGAAGCCGCGAGAAACCGTCATCATCTTCGTCAGTCCGACAGAGGTGACGGTGCAGGGCGAGTCCGTCATTCAGGTGGTGGATATCGCAGCATCGGACGCAATTTACATCGGCCCGATTGCCGAAAGGCTCGCCGAGCTCAGCTCAAATATCATCGGTATCAACACGCAGAGCGTCGCAAAGAGCGAGGAGGTCACCATTCTGGCCGATCGGACTGTTCCTTTCCACATCATCAAGAAGGTGATGTCGACCTGTACTCAAGTGGGTTACGAGCGCGTTTCGCTCGCTGTAGTGCAAAAGGCCCCCGAGACACGGTTGTCACAGAGATAGTGTGATCATTTGGACGCCATAGAATCACAAGACGAAGAGACGCTGCGACAGGAGCTCAGGCAAGCTCGTGAGGGGCTCGAAGGACTCGTACGTGATCTGCACGAAATCGACGAGGAACTCGCTGCTGTTGCCGTGGAGGCGTCTCAGTTTCGACTACTCCAGGACGTCTGTGTCAAGCTCGAGGAGCTGGGGGAGTCGGGAGGCGCCGAACTTTTCTGGGGCGACCGAATTGGAAACGATGATGGCGGCGCGCACCTGCGTATGGTGCGTGGTCGAATCGATGGTTTCGAAAAAAAGGTAGGTGAGATTGAAAGTCGTCGAATGACGATCGTCGACCATCTTGATCTTCAGGGCGAGAACGCTGACATCCTTGCTGGAGCGGTGCTCGAAGCCGAGCGACTGGAAGAACTGAAAAAGCTCGAATGGGTCGTCGAACGAGAAGATGTCGAGGTGCCCTTCAAGATCTCGATGATGCCATGGGCGAGGGGAGGCGAGGATGATCGCCTCTTCCGCAAGTCGCTGGCTGCATCCCTTCTCATCGCTTTGTTTCTAGGATTGATGCTGCCTCTCATTGATCTTCCGATCCCGGATCGTTGGGAAGTGATCGAAGTGCCGGAACGCTTTGCCCGGCTGGTGCGTGAAAAGCGGCCGCCACCGCCTCCGCCGAAGGCCATTCCAGAAACGAAGCAGACCGAGACCGATGAACTCGTTCCGGCCGAGGAGCTTGCAGAAACCGTCTCGCCGGAGTTGAAAAAGGCTGCGCCGGATCCGAAGCCCAGTCCTGATACCGGATCGAAGGGAATTCTCGCCTTCCGTGATTCGTTCTCTGGGCTCGCGAAAATAAAAACAGCCAATCTGCTTGGCTCGAAGGCGCGAATATCCAACTCGGGCAAGACTGCGAGTGGAATGCCTGAGCGCTCGCTCGTGACTTCCCAGGCACCCGGCTCGAGTGGCGGGATCAACCTTGCCGGATTGAGTCGAGACGTAGGAGGCGGCAGCGGCCAGGGTATGGATGGCATACAAGTCGTGCAAGCGACGAGTTCGATTGGAATGGGGGGCGGTGGATCGGATCGTCCGCTCTCCGGCGGGCGCACGGCGGGGCGCACCGACGAGGAGATCCAGATCGTCTTCGATCGCCACAAGTCTGCGCTCTACCGCCTCTACAACCGCGAGCTTCGTAAGAACCCGACCTTGGAGGGGCAGATGGTTCTCCGCATGACGATCGAAGCAGATGGCAGCGTGTCGCTCTGCGAAGTGACGTCCACGGATTTGAAATCACCAACGTTGTCGGCTCAAGTCGTCGCGAGGGTGAGGACCTTCGACTTCGGTGCCAAGGAAGGCATTTCGGCGCTGACCATCTTGTATCCGATTGATTTTTTGCCGGCGCTTTGAAGAACTGGAAATTGAGAGCAGGAGCAATCTACATACTGATTTGAAGGACTGAGCCGAGGGCTCAATCAGATTCAGATAAAGGCAAAACCACCGAAAGGTGGCGACGCAAAGTCACCGGTCTAATGGGCTTCATGCCCTATGACAGCGGGACCGCCGGAATCCAGTCCGGACGTCGGACTGCCGCGGCCCCGATCGACGAGAGCGTCGCCCCAATGCTGTGATAGGGGAGACGAGTTGATCCGACGGGGTCGAATAGGATTGAAGGGAGCACGTAGCCGCATAGGGTTATTGCTGTGCACCCTCGTGCTCTTCCTGGGCGCGGCCTCTTCGGCACAGGCTGAGAACTGTTCGGACTTCCCCAATGGCGTACTCGATGGCTTCGCGGGCGATATCGCCCCATCCCAGATCTTTATCGACCGCGACTGTACGATCCGAAATTTTCCGGCGTCGAATCCGCTGGGCACCAATTTCAGTTTCAAGACCCAGCCCGGCCAGACGAACCTGAGATGGCTCGTCGTATTCGACAACGTCTTTCACACCGGCCAGATGGCGTGCAACAGTGTTGCCGGTCATATCATCTGGTTCACGAACGGCTCGTCGACTCAGATCCAGGAAGACTGCCAGAACCTCTTGATTCCGGTCGAGAAGATCGACAAGCAGAACCCGGCGGGCCAGACCACGGCCGCGATCGGGGTACCCTTCACCTACACATTGACGATGCCGGTCCTCTTCGACCCGGCTACGGGCACGGTGATCAATAATTTCGGCTCGCCCAACGACCTTCACAGCATCAGACTGACGGATAATCTCAATGAGACGGGTGCGGATCTCACCTATGTGAGTCATGTGGCTTATTGGGAGAGCAGCGGCGCGCCTGTGGCGCATACGTTCTCAAACGTCGGCGGCCTGCTCACCTTCGAGAACTTCCCGATCGTTCCGGCTGGCGAGCAGATCATCATCGAACTTACAGTGGTGCTCGACGCCTCGCCTGCGAACGTGGTCGGCACGCAGTTCATCAATACCGGAAAATGGGAATTTGGAAGACTCATCGATGGTGTCTTCTACATCCCCCTCCCCGGTGAGTGGGGCATCACTCCGCCGCTTACGATCGCGGCGCCCGAGCTGGTGTTCACGAAGACGGGCCCCGCGACCTTGAATCTGGGCGCGGCGGGAGACTTCACGCTCGAGATACAGAACAGTGGCACGACGGATGCTTGGAACGCTACGATCGTTGATCGGCTCCCAGATGGTGCCAGTGGTGGTATGTGCGACGCGAGGCCCAGCGTACTCAGCGCCCAGGTCTTCGCCGCCGACGGTGTGACGCCGGTTCCGGGAAAGGGTCCGCTGAGCGCGGGCGACTACTCGCTCTCCTACGTCGGGGCGCCGACCTGCGAACTCACTCTCACCATGGTCTCGAATCAAGCCGCGATAGGCCCTGGCGAACGGCTGATCGTCACCTACCGGACCCAACTCGACGCCGACACGCAGGATGGTGCTGCACTCACCAACGTCGCTGGCACAACCGAGTGGTTCAATGGCGATATCAGCAACCCGGACCGCACGGCGTTTGTGCGCGTACTCACCGACGGAACCGTTGGAACACTCGATCATGAAGACGCCCACACTGTCACGACGGCGCTGACCGGCTTCTTTTTCGAGAAGAGTGTCGAGAACCTCACGAGCGGAGCGAGCCCCGCGTCGACGGCTGCTCCTGGAGATATACTCCGGTACAGCCTTCGTTTGCAGACGACCGACAGCGCGTTGAACGGACTCACGTTCTTCGACGATCTCGGCGCTCTCAACGCCACGGCAGTCTTCGAGTCGGGAACTCTTGCGCTCGTTGCCAGCACGATTCCAGCCGGAGCGGACATCAGCAATACCGACCCCAATGGTGGCACGAACGGTGCCGGTATCGTCGACATTCGGAACCTGAATCTGGCGGCGAATAGCGAGATCCTGATCCAGTTCGATATCACCGTGGCCCTCGTATTATTGGATGGCCTCGTCGTCACGAACCAGGCCGACCTGCTCAATCCAGGCAAGATCGCGGACAGCGACGATCCCAACGTCAACGGGCAAGCCGATCCGAATGTGGTGGGGGACGAGGATCCGACGCGTGTCGTGATTGCCACGGTCGCCGCGCCGCCGCTCATCAAGGCCAACACCCAGGCGACGGCATCGATTGGCGAGCGCTTTCGCTACCGGATTACCGTTCCGGCAACGCCTCATCCCTTCGACCTCTACGACGTCCAGATCACGGATAACCTGACCGCTTCCGCTGCCGATCTGCGTTTCGTCGACGTTACGAAAGTTTCTGGCTCGGGGGCCTGGACTCCACTGAACACGGGGACGTTAAAGAATCCGGTGATCGAAGATCCGACGATTGGTATCGACATCCCGGCCGGCGAGCAGGTCGTGATCGATGTGACGGTTGTACTGGAGGACACACCAATCAATGTCACCGGCCTCGCTTTCACGAATACAGCGTCCTATCTCTATAATCCGATCGACGACGTCGATGCCAATCAGCAGCCCGGCCTGCCCGGAACGACAGGCCCGATGACGATCGTAGGTCCCGATGACATCACGGTCGTGAAGAGCGGCCCCGTCGCCATGGACGTCGGTACCCCGGGAGTTTTCACACTCAACGCGCAGAACACGGGTACCGCTGCGGCGTGGAGTCTGCAGCTCGCCGATCAGCTACCCGATGGGGCGACCGGTGGCACCTGCGATGTTGCGCCGACCGTGCTGACCGTGCAGGTCTTCCAGGCGGATGGCACGACTCCAGTCTCGGGCGTACTCGCTCAGGGTACCGATTACAGTGTCGGTTTCCAGCCCGCGCCCGACTGCGAGTTCGACATTGCGATACTCTCGGGGGCCGGTGTTGTCGGTCCGACCGAGCGACTGATCGTTTCCTACGAGTCCCAGCTCGACGCCGATACGCAGGACGGCGTCGTGTTGACGAATGTCGCGGGCGCGATCGAATGGTTGAGCGGTGATATTACGGACCCGATGACGGGCGGGGACGTCCGTACGTTTACGCGAGTGCTGACCGACGGTACGGTCGGAACGCTCGATCACGAGGACGCGCATTCGGTCGCGACGTCGCTCCCCGAGATCATTTTCGAGAAGACAGTCGTGAATGTAACGACGGGCCAGGCTCCGGCGACGAGTGGCATGCCCGGCGACACGCTTCGCTACACCCTTCGCGTCGAGAACGTGAGCACTACAGGACCGGCCGATTTCTCGTTCTTCGACGAACTCGATGCTCTGAACCCGACCCCGGTCTTCGAGCCCGGGACGCTCGTGGTGACGAGCGCACCGGTGGGGGCCGATACGAGCCCGACCAACCCATTTGGTGGCGGCGTCGGCACCGGCGTTCTCGACGTCCGCGGCCTTGGCCTCGCCAATCCGGGCGACGTCGTGATCGTCGAGTTCGAGGTTCAGCTCGCGCCGGTGCTCCCGACCGGCATGCTCGCGACGAATCAGTCCGAGCTCCGCATCAACGGGACCGCCTTCGCGCTGAGTGACGATCCGCTACTCAATGGCCCGGCCGATCCGCTGGTGCCCGGCGACGAGGACCCGACCGTTGTTCCGATTGTCTCCGTCGCGGTCTTTCAGACCCTGAAGACTTCCACCTATCTGGACGGTGATCCAAACCTACTGCTCGCCGGCGAACGGCTGCGCTACACGATCACGGTCGAAAATATCGGTACGGCCGACGCCACGGATGCCACGCTGCTCGACGCGATTCCAGTGAATACCGCCTACATCGCCGGTACGACGACGCTCAACGGTGCGATCATCGCCGACGGCGCCGGAGGCCTCTCGCCATTGGCCACAGGCGTACTGATCAACGCCCCGAGCGATCCCACTCCCGGCGCGCTCGCCGCCGGAAATGGTGCGATCGCGACGCTTGCCTTCGAAGTCTTGGTCGATCCGGCCGCGACCGACGGCACAGTCATCTCGAATCAGGCCTTCGTGAGTGCGGTGACCAGCGGGGCAGTCGGTCAGCCCTCGGATGACCCGGGAACGTCGACGTTGAATGACCCGACCCGCGACGTCGTGGGCAACGCGCCGCTCTTGTTCGCCTCAAAGCAGGTTGAGATCGGCGTCGACGCGACAACGCCCGGACAGGTCGATCCCGGCGACGTGCTCCACTACACGATCACTGTCACCAACGACGGCACTGTGCCAGCGACGGCCGCCACGATCGTGGACACCGTGCCGGCGAATACGACCTGGGTAGCGGATTCGCTCCTACTGAACGGCCTACCGGTTGGCGTCCCCGATGGCGGTGTCTCACCGCTGGCCGCTGGCATCCCGATCTCGTCGTCCGACCTGACACCGCCGCTACCACCGACGGGTGGTGGGGTGCTCACGCCGGGCGAGAGCGCAGTCATCGAGTTCGACCTTCTGGTGAATGCGGGCGTTGCGCCGGGCACATTGATTACGAACCAAGCGGTCGTGAGCACAGCCGAGGCTCCGAATTTGCTGACGGACGGTGATGGTAATCCGTCGACCGGTCCCGAGCCGACTGTAGTCGTCGTGGGCGACGCGCAGGCCCTTGCCGTCACGAAGAGCGTCAGCGTCGTGGGCGGTGGCGCCGCGCTTGCGGGTGGCCAGCTGGCCTATGAGGTGCGGGTCACGAACGTGGCTGCGGTGGATGCCCAGAGCGTGGTGATCACCGACGATCTGGACGCTCCATTTCCGGGCCAGCTCACACTGGTGCTAGGCTCGGCAACGCTAGACGGGTTGGCGGTTGGAATCTCAGTAGCAGGCTCGGTCATCACCGGTGACTGGTC
>Ga0209988_10001602_pt1 | contig 14760 bp, 14 predicted proteins | sample N075metaG_FD_183115 | JGI IMG/M metagenome (GOLD analysis project Ga0209988, IMG submission 183115) | Deep subsurface microbial communities from Kermadec Trench to uncover new lineages of life (NeLLi) - N075 metaG (SPAdes) (version 2) | ecosystem: Environmental > Aquatic > Marine > Ocean trench... | reverse complement strand
GGCATCCGGGCTGGGGAACTCAAAATGCTTTACTTTCACTCGGCGTTCAGATCTATCTTGAGGTTCTGGGTCCCGACCCGGATCAGCATGATTTTAATGGTAAGCGTTTATTTGAGGTAGATAAACTGAGTCAGTCTCGTTTGCTAACCTGGGTTGCCAAGAGAAATAATTTAGAAAATTTAGTAAACGAGGCCAGGAAAGCCGGTTTGGATTTAGGCAAAGTCAGTCAAGGTAGCCGCAAACGTCCCGATGGAGCCACACTATCCTGGCGTCTTACAGATCCTTACAAGATCGATTATGACGGTCTTCTGCCATTTTTCATCGATTGGGGTGCGACGCCACATCCGGCTGATTCTGCGCCTTCGGGTTGTGTTTTGGCGGGCCTTGATGGCGAGCACCCGGAGGCAGATCGTGTGCAGGCAAGTTTGGCCGCTTTGGGCATTGAACTTGAAATCAAGCAGTCTGCACAGCCTAGATTGGTCGCGACAATCAGAACCCCAGCGGGCGTGGTGGAGTTGCGATGAGCTACCTTCACTTCAACTTCTTCAACGCCTTCTTTGCCTGCTCCAATTCCGGGTCGAGTTTTAGAGCCGTCCCGTATTCTTTCCGGGCCAAATCTTTTTGTCTCTTATGTTCATAAACCATTCCCAGCCGCCAGTGGGTTGAGGCTAAAGAAGGATTGTTTGGCCCGCGTTCATTTTGCAAGTAGAGTTTGTAGCACGCTTCGGCGCGGTCTAAATTTTGGCCGGACAGAGCGCCGGTTCGGCCAATCTGGTAAAGGGCGCTCCAATTCTCAGAACTGTCCGCCATCATCTGCTCAAATACTTCGAAGGCGTTATCGAATTTTTTCCGCCGCTGGTAAAAATAGCCCAAACTGAATCGAGGATCCATTCTATCGGGAAGTTCAATAATAGCTGATTTATATTCTTTTTCGGCTAGGTCATATTTTTTTTGTTTCTCATAGATCTTGGCAAAAGCACGAATTCCTTCATATTTATCCAATACCTTTAGCCTGTTTGCATAGGGTTTTGCTTGGTCTTTACTGCCGCCGACAAGTCCCGGAGCTTCCGTGTGAAAGGTAATGATGCCTTCGATAGCGTCAGTATTGTTTGGGTCTAACTGGAGCGCTTTCTCATACTGCTTTTTTATATTCCGTGCCATTCCCATCTTCTTAAAAAAATTGACATTGTTAATTCGATTACCGTAAGTATAACCCAGCCAGGTGTGGTAAAGCGAACTATTCGGTTCCAACTTCACAGCCTTTTTAAATTGCTTCTCGGCCTTTTAAGATCGTTTTCTTCGACAAGTATTCTCCCTAACGCGGCGAAGCCGGAACCAAACAGGACAGAGATAAAAGCGCACGCAAAAGCCTGCCCCGGAGCTTTTTCCGGGGCAGGCTTTTGCGGGATTCAGTATGTCTTTATCCTAATTTCAATGTACCCGTAAAAGGATGGTATTGATAGAATTGTTCCTGGTTTTGAAGAAAATCTTTCTTTTTTTCTTCTCTGCGTTATCTTTGCGCCTTCGCGCCTTTGCGTGATATTTTTTCTTTGTGGGATTTGAATTTTCATTTCTTGCCAAAAAATGGCAGAAAATTACTTGTCAGTGGTTACTAAATAATAAAACGCTTCAGAATTCTTTTCATTTTCCTCAACAAACTCTTCAAAGAACGATTTGGCTTTCTCTAGCTCGCCTGCTTCAAAAAATTGAACGCCAATTTTTAGAGTATCATCGGCTGCAAAAAGGTTTGCACATGAGATCAGAGATATTAAGAACAGTGCAAATTTTTTCGTTAAAGTCACCATAAGTTCATCCTGTTTGCTAAAGTAATTTCCATGACTATTCAAGAAATATGCCAGAGTCCTTTTTTGCAACTTTTAAACACAAAAATAAAAGTTTTGTACCTGAATTTATCCAGTGGCATTACACCTGGTGTGCGGCACTGAACAGTGGCATGATAACTAGGTATCACACTTTGTAATTTTCGTTAGTAAAAAAATTTTCTTTTTTGTCAAATGGCAAGTGATATGCCATCCCGTCGATAATCCAATCAGAAGTTAAGAAATTATCACAAAGAGAAATAATCCTGAATTGAATCAGGACAGTTTAAATCACCAGAAAAAAAGGAGAGAAATATGGCTTTTGGAGATCTCAGCCGAATAGGCGGCAATATTCAGGCAATGCGGGCGCTGAACTCTTTGAATAAGATTAATCAGGAGTTGGGTATCCGCCAATTGCGACTGGCAACCGGAAAAAGAATTAACAGTGCCGAAGATGACGCAGCCGGGTTCGTAATCAGTAAAACTTTGCAGCACCGCGCCGGAGGCCTGGCTGTTGCATTGAGCAATGTTGGCGATGCCAAGTCCATGTTAGCAATAGCTGAAAGTGGTTTGGACAGTATTCTCGATATTCTCGAAACCATGAAAGAAAAAGTTACCCAGGCAGCAAGCGACACTCTTGGCTCAGTCGAACGAGATGCGATTGAAGATGAGATTGACGCTTTAACCGCTGAAATTGACGACATTGTTGATGAGACCACTTTTAATGGAAGCACACTTTTGACGGATGTTGATAAGACCATTCAAACAGGCGAAGCGACTACAGATTCTTTATTGATTGCTGTGAGTACTCAAAATCACAAAGCGTCCAATCTTACTGTAGCTGATGCAAATATTAATGTATCATCTTCATCTTTTTCGTCAGCAGCTTTGGGTAATATCAATACTGCGCTTACAACTGTCAAAAACAGTATCGCATCTATCGGTTCGTATCAAGCACGGCTGTCCACGAAAGAGACGACACTTACGAATGCGATTACCAACACTGAGGCATCACGAAGCCGGATTGCAGATGCCGATTTTGCCAAAGAGCAGCTGGAAGCGCTGAAATTGCAGATTATGCAGCAGACGGCAACTTCAGCCCTGGCACAGGCGAACGCTGCACCGCAGATCATACTTTCACTATTCGGTTAGAGTAGGTAATTACACTGATAATTAGAAAGTTAATTTTGAACAGATAAAAAACAGGAGAATTAAAAAATGGCTTTTGGAGACCTTAGTAGAATTGGCGGCAATATTCAAGCAATGCAGGCACTAAACTCTTTGAATAGGATTAATCAGGACTTGGGCATCAGACAATTGCGGCTGGCGACCGGAAAAAGAATCAACAGCGCTGAAGACGATGCCGCCGGTTTTGTAATCAGTAAAACTTTGCAGCACCGCGCCGGGGGCCTGGCTGTTGCATTGAGCAATGTTGGCGATGCTAAATCCATGTTGGCAATAGCTGAAGGTGGTTTGGACAGTATCCTCGATATTCTTGAAACGATGAAGGAAAAAGTTACTCAGGCAGCGAGTGACACCCTCGGGAGCACAGAGCGAAATGCAATCGATGATGAATTGGATGCCCTGACAAACGAAATTGATGACATTGTAGACGAAACCACTTTCAACGGTATTTCGCTTTTGTCCGGTAAACAATTGACTATCCAAACCGGTGAAGCAACCACCGATAGTTTGTTTATGACGGTTACTGCCGCTGACCACGATTCAGCAGCTTTAGGGGTGATTGATGCGAGTATTGATACTTCTTCCGCTGCAAACGCTTCTACTGCGCTCAGTCGGGTGAATACAGCGATTACCACAGTTAAAAACAGCATCGCTAATATCGGATCCTATCAAGCGAGACTTTCGACCAAAGAGACCACACTTACAAATGCGATTACGAACACTGAGGCATCCCGAAGCCGAATCGCGGATGCTGACTTTGCGAAAGAGCAGCTGGAAGCGCTTAAGTTGCAAATCATGCAGCAGACAGCAACGTCCGCCTTGGCGCAGGCAAACTCCGCGCCGCAAATCGTACTGTCACTCTTCGGTTAATAGCTCGGTTTATAATCTTAATCGAAGCAAGGGTGTCCATTTTGGGCACCCTTTTTTATTTGGGTAAACCTGTTTAAGTCCAAAAGAGAGAATGCCGAAATAATTAGTCAAACAACTATTTCTTTAGTTCCTGAAATCAGTCTAATTGTCAGGACGTGAAGAAAACATTTAGCCACAAATGAACTTGATTAGCCGCGGTTTTTTTTGTTATAAAAATAAAAAATTTGTTCTTTAATTTGCGGGAATCTGTATCAGCCGTGGCTAATGTCTTGGCATTCGGATCTCATTAAATAGTCTTTAAGGAAGAAGACCATGTACGATTTAATCCTGTCCGGAATTCGATCCTCATATGCTGAAAATCATCTTGGGGATTTCTTCTATTCGACTGCTTTAGCGCACAAGCCGAAGCTGACAGTGGAGCTCGGTTCCTTTATGGGCTATAGCTCGCTGCATATCGCGGCGGCGTTAAGAGACAATAAGGATACAGAGAGCGAATTCCACCTTATCGATTTATGGGACAAATATCCCTACCGGCATTGTTCCATGGAAACTATCGTTCAAAATTTCAAAAAAAATGAACTTCTGTCACTGCCGCATTGCAAGTGTAGTTTCATCAATGAGGATGTCTTTGAGGCTGATTCTAACTATTTATCAAGTACCATTGACCTGTTGCATATCGACATCTCAAATGATGGCCAGTCGCTGCAACATTGTCTGAATCGTTGGCATGAGAAACTCAATACCGGCGGCATTCTGTTGTTTGAAGGCGGCTCCGAAGAGCGAGACCGAATTGATTGGATGATAGAATACGGGAAAAAGTCCATCCGGTCGTTCACGGAATCTGCGTGGTTCGGAGGCCATTATGAGGCCGTCACAATTCAGCCGTTTCCATCTCTAACGTTTGCGAGGAAAATAAAATGATTCCGATGCATAAAGTTTTTATGCCGGACAATATCGATGAAGTCATGGAGCCTTTGCGCAAGGTCATTGAAAGCGGATGGATTGGCGAAGGTCCGAAGGTTTTGGAATTTGAAAAGCAAATCAGCGACTATATCGGTAATCCGCATGTTACCGCCTTAAATTCCTGCACATCAGCGCTTCAACTTGCGCTACGATTATGCGGCGTCGGCATCGGCGACGAGGTGATCACTACGCCCATGACCTGCATGGCCACCAACGAGCCGATTGTGCTGACCGGTGCGACCCCGGTCTGGTCTGACGTTGATCCGGATACCGGTAACATCGATCCGGAGAGCATTCGACAGAAGATCGGTGTCCGGACAAAAGTCATTCTGGCGGTGCATTGGGGTGGCTACCCATGCGACATGGATGAAATTAATCAAATTGCCCGTGAGCATGGTCTTAAAGTCATCGAAGATTGCGCGCATGCCTGGGGAGCGGTTTACAGGGACAAGAAGATCGGCAACCATTCGGATTTCTGCTGTTTCTCGTTGCAGGCAATCAAACATTTTACCACCGGAGATGGGGGTGTTTTGATGTGCAAAAATGAACAGGACAACCAGCGCTCCCGCTCCCTTAAATGGTTCGGTATCGACCGGGAGCAGCGCCGGGAAAACCGATTCGGCATTGCGGAGTGGGACATTATTGAAGCGGGCTACAAATTTCATATGAACGATATTGCAGCGACTATCGGATTGGCACAGTTCCCCTATCTAAATGAGATAGTGGCAAAAAGACGGGGAAATGCCGCTTTTTACCAAGAGCATTTGCAAAGTCTACAACGAGTGAAACTTCTTACCGAAGCGGAAGATCATATATCCTCATACTGGCTGTTTACGATTAAAGTTGAAGACCGCGTGAACTTTATCAGATATCTGGCTCAGAACGGCATCGCTGCTTCGGTTGTGCATGCGCGTAGCGACTCCCATACCATTTTTGCGAATTACAACAGCAGCGGTTTGACTGGCCTGGATGAGTTTTCAGAAAAAATGGTGTGTATTCCGGTGGGGCCCTGGGTGAATGAGGAAGATCGGAGAAAAATTGTTGCGGTGATTCGAGAGCAGTGTTGGTAGTATTCACGACAGAGACCAAAGGCGCTAGGAAAAGATTTTAAATATTGAATAATGTACACAGGGATGGTAAAGGGTTGTTTAGGATGCAGGATGCAGGATGCTGGCTGCTCGATGCTTGCATTACCTCCATCCAGCATCCAGTATCCAGTATCAGCTTCTCCTGATTAGGTTATCTTATGCGTAAATTCAACATCGTATTAGCTAACTCCGGATCGGATAAACAAAATTTTCACGCGCAGTGTTTCCGTGAAGTTGTTATGGTGCTCAAGTTTGGCCTGGAGGATCTCGGGTTTGAGGTTGTCTGTGCCAGCGGGCTGCAAAAAGAGTACACCAACCTCATTTTGGGGTACCATTTCCTGAATGGCAAAAAACTGCCGCCTGGCTATGACTGTATTATTTATCAACTGGAAGAGCTCGATGAAAATGGTTCCCTACCGCTTGCGGTTATCGAAACCCTTAGGTCTCCCGGTGCGATAGTTTGGGACTTTAGTGAGCAGAATATCGATTTTTTGGCAGAACGAGGTATCGAAGCTGTTTGCAAACCCATTGGTTTTCACCCGAAAATGCTTCGAATTCAACATCGTAAAGAAAAAGACGTCGATGTTTTATTTTACGGTTCGAGAAATGATCGCCGCCTTAAGATATTAAAAGAGCTTCATGGAAAGTTCAAACTCAAACCCTTATTCGGGGTTTATGGCGATGAGCGCGATCATTGGATAGAGCGCTCGAAGATTGTCGTGTCGATTTACTATTATGAAACCAAATATTTCGATGATGTGCGCATGTCTTATCTGTTAAACAACAAAGTTTTTACAATCGTCGAAAACACACCACACAAAAAATATGAGGATTTTGTGGTCTATGCGGACTATGATAAGATTGTGGAGACCTGCGAATTCTATCTTCAAGATGACCTGCACCGCAATCAAACCACAGACAAAAGTTTCAAGGAATTTTCCCAATATCCTGAATCCGAGTTCTTAAGAAAAGCATTGTCTGTTTCACATCTGAGTTCTGTGCCGGTATGAAGTTTAATATCGTCTTAGTAGGCACTCAGAACAAAAAGGACCTGGTCCATCTAAAAATCCTGCTGGATGTATCGCAAATTTTGCAGCTTGGCCTCGAGGATTTAGGTCATGAAGTTAGTTTGGGTTCGAGTTTAACAAAAGATACACTGAACATCATTCTCGGCTATCACCATTTATGGGGCAAACGGATTCCTGCGGATTACGACTGCATTATTTATCAGCTGGAGCAGTTCTATGAAAATGATGAATCGGCAGTTGACCTGCTATCCAAATGTAAAGCGGAATATCATAGAACTTTAAGATCGTGTCGTTATATATGGGATTTCAGCAAAGCAAATATTGAGTACCTGGCAAATTGTGGCATCAAAGCCACCTATAAACCGATTGGTTTTCATCCAAAAATGCAAAGAATTAAATCCGACACAAAAAAGGATATCGATATTCTTTTTTATGGCTCTACCAACCCGAGGCGCTTAAGAATATTGAATGAACTTGCTAAAAAACACAAGGTAATTCGCCTGTTCGGGGTTTATGGTTCGGAAAGAGACGACTACATCAGTCGGGCGAAGATCGTATTGGGTGTTCATTTCTACCAGGCCATGTTGTTTGATGAAGTACGGACCACTTTTTTGATGAACAATAGCACTTTCATGGTTCTGGAGGATACACCCCATCGAAAATACGATGAAGTTTTGGTTTATGCCGAGTACGATAAACTGATTGAGACCTGCGAATACTATCTTGAAAACGAAAATTTGATAAGTGAAAAAGCTGCGCAGGCTTTTCACGTTTTTTCTCGATATCCGGAATCGGAGTTTTTGAAAAGCGCGATTGAAGAATTATAGCTAATTGTTTTTTGCTAATGAATCCAGGCGCTTCCATAATTATCGTTACCTTCAATTCCATCGAGACGATTGCCGACTGTCTTATCAGCACAACGGCAAGCCTGCGTGCAAACGATGAAATCTTGATCATCGACAATAATTCTCAGGACAATACCCTTGCTATTGTCGAAGAATTTCTCCAGCCCGATCAAAAGAAAGTCCGAGTATTCCCTCAAAAAAAGAATCTCGGCTTTTCGAGAGGATGTAATGTTGGTATTGAAAATTCCGACAAGGAGTTTGTGATTCTCCTCAACCCGGATACGCAGGTGTTCGGAGATTGGATAAAACGTTTGACGGGTCATTTTAAGATCTATCCCAAAACGTCAAATCAATGCTTGCGTTCCCAGCAAATTCAGACTTATTTTCCGAACTACAAAGAATATTGTACCGACGGGTTGCAATTACTGAATATTTTGCAAAAAACCATGACCAAACGGAGCCTTCCAAAAAAAATATTGATGGGCTTTTGTATGGTTTTACGGCGGGATCTGATCGAAAAATTTGGCCCTCTGGATGAGGATATTTTCCTCGGCGATGAAGATATGGAAATGTCCTGGCGGTTGCGGGAAAAGGGTTATTTCCTTCGCGTTGCCCTCGATGTATTTATCAACCACCAGAGGCAGACGAGCTTTAAATCCCTGGAAAAAGCCCAGGCTGACAACATCGTTCAGGAAGGTACGGACGTTCTGTTTGCCAAGATGCAGAAATATTATAAGCCCGCCAGAGTTCCTCATCCCATGCTTTATTTTAATATCGACTGGTGGCAACCGTCCATTTTAAAACAAAAATCAGAAGATGAGGTGTTCGACTCAAGCTTGCTTAAACATGATCGCTCCAAGATTATCCCGGCAACTCAAAAACTACTGAAGAGCAAACATCAAAGGCAAGCAATAGAACTGCTCGAGGAGACGCTTAACATTATTGTTGATGCTCACCTCATGTGGTACACATTAGGCTCTTTGCATCTGATTAATAAGGATTTTGAAAAAGCCGAGATTGCTCTAAAAAACGCCTGGGCCTATGTGGAGACGCACGAAAAAGCCCAGGATAAATTGCGGTTATTATTCTCTGAACAGGGCCGCGATGATGAGGCTATAGAACTTTTTGGAGATCTCCGGAGATGCTGATCGTCCAGCTCTATTCGGGGCAAAATTGCTCTACAGGGGATTTTATATATCGAATCGAACAACCTGCCCGTTGGCTCTCAAAATTAGCGAGGGTCGAGGTGGTAAATATCGATTTGTTGAATGTAAGCGATTGGACCCCGCTCATCGAAGCACCTCTTCTGATTTTGCATCATTTGTCTGACCCTGACTTATTACCTATTATAACAAAAAGGCGTGAGTTTGGATTGCCGACCATTTATGAATTAGCCGATAACTTCCACGCCTCCCAGGAGCATTTGTACGAAGATAAACAAACGGGTCCCCTTGAATATCATGTGATTATCGAGGCGCTGATGAAGCGGTGTGATGCGGTCCAAACCACCGGGATCGCATTAAGACAACGCTATGAACATTTGAACAGCAATTTTTTTATTTTTCCAAATCTCGTTGAGCACATAAACGACCCGAAGTCAACCGAAAATAATTCAGGAACATTTACTGCTGGCTGGGGTGGCTCGGTTCGTCACTTAGCCGATCTCCAGGCTTATGTACCTGCCTTAACCGACTGGGTTATTCAGCATCCTGACGTTCGTCTTGGGATTATGGCCTCGCAGAAAATTCAGCAACTGTTTTCCGGGGTGCCTTCTGAACAATTATCCCTTTATCATCCCGGCAGTTTAAATAATTACCTCGTTTTCTTATCCGGACTGGATGTTGGGATTGCACCATTATTGCCGACTGCTTTCAATGCCTGCAGGTCGGATGTTAAGTTTTTAGAGTATGCTTCGTGTGAAGCCGTTCCGCTGAGCAGCCGCTTTGGACCTTATCTCGAAGTTGGCCAGGAAGATGAAACGATCTTGTTTTTTGATAATAGTAAAGAGTTGATTGCAAAGTTAGAGAGTTTGCGAAGTGATAGAGAGAAAAGAGCCAAGATGGCCAAACAGGCTCGCTGCTGGGTCGAGGAAAACCGACTTGCGAGCAAGCACGACTGGCAAGGGCGGATTGAAAAATACAAAAGCTTTTTTTCTGAACGCCCGAAGCTTGAGGTATCATCAATCTCGGCAGAATTGCAGCGGACCAGAGATTTAACCATTGCAACAAATCTTGTAGCGGGAATAGAGTCACACTCTGCGCAAGATTCAATTTCGATCTTGAGTCAGGCAGTGCAAGATCATCCGCACCATTATCAGGCACATTATTTCAATGGCTGGGCTCAGTCAAGGGTCGGAAACTATGAAAAGGCAATCGATTCGTTGCGATATGCTTTGAGACTTTATCCCGATTCGATTCGAACCGGTGAACTTCTGGTTCGAAACTTAATTCTGGTACAACAAATGAATGATGCCACAGAGCAGCTAAATCGAATCTTAGCGTTAGAACCTCACTTAAGCACGCTGCTTAATTTGCAAGCGACCCTGGAGCGATTCAAAAAGCTTCTCAAAAAAGCAAATTCAGCAAGCGAGAAAAGCGGGTACGAAAACGCCGCTCCATGAAAGAGCGATTCCACATTTTTCAATTCGCAACCAGCCCGGTTTGCGCTCCTTGTCGCCTCTGGGCTCCCGGTAAACACTTAGCCCGCTCCCAAAATCTTAAAGTGACCGCATTCGAACAAATGGACGGGCAAATTCTAAGATCTCTCCTCGAGAACGGAGACATGCTGATCGTTCAAAGAGTGACCATGTCCCGCAAGTTTTTTAAATTACTCACTGCTGTAAACCAGGTTGGAATTCTCCTTATCTACGAAATTGATGACGATCTATTGAATCTAGATCCCGATTCCAGTTTTGCGAGAATGGTTCCCGGGGATTTTAGTGACCGGATTAAGCAAGCCATTTCGTCTAGTCACGCGGTTCAATGCAGTACACATCATCTCGCCAGAGTTATTTCCGAGTTTCACCCGGAAGTTATGGTTTTGGAAAATCAGCTCGAGCATCTGCCTCTTCTGGTTGATAGGAAAATGAAAGGTCGTCCGCTAATAATTGGCTATGCAGCAGGAGAGCACCATTGGCTGGATTGGAAAACTGTAAGAGATGCCTATAATCGCGTGATTGCCGAATTGGAAAACAGCGGCCATAAAATAGAGACCTGGATAATGGGAGATAAAGCAATTTATGAATCCCTGGATACTCAAAACAAAAAATATTTCCCTTTGGCAAGCCATGAACAATATCTGGAAATACTTTCCTGTTTTGATATTTCCTTAATTCCATTATCTGACAGCACCTTTAACCGCTCGAAGTCCGACGTGAAGTTTCTGGAATCTGCCAGTCGCGGGTGTGCGGTCATCGCCAGCACAACGGTTTATTCGGATTCGATCCGGCATGAACAGACTGGTTTACTATTCTCAGATCAGCCGGAATTCCAGGCGTGCCTAAAAAGCTTAATCTGCAACCCGGGGCGCATTCCTCAACTAGGTAAAAATGCGTATTATTATGTCAAAAAAAATCGCTTGCTTTCCCGGCATATTAACAAGTGGGAAGCAACCTACCATCGTTGGTTCAAAAATAAAAATGCTTTGCTGGCTAATGTTCCCGCAAAGCAGAGCTTCATAGTATCGTGAATAAAGAGTCCTCTCTCGAACACTTTACTAGTCCAATCCCTAAGATTTTAGTTTTTATAAATTTGTTAGCCAAACTTAAAATCTTACTAATTTAGATTCTCCGACATTCGGACGATAATTGTGTTGTCGGGGGGGCTTAAGTTTGAGCGCCATGTGATTTACATGGCGGCTCTGTACCCAAATTCAAATAAATTTATGTTGGATAACAAAGTCATACTTATTACGGGCGGTACGGGTTCGTTTGGACGGAAATTTGTCGAAACGGTCCTGGCACGATTCAAACCGAAGAAGCTCATTGTCTACAGTCGCGATGAGCTAAAGCAATTCGAAATGCAGCAGATCTGGCCGGTCAACGGCAAGTTTCCCATCAGGTATTTCATTGGCGATGTTCGCGATTTCGCACGCCTCAAACGGGCCATGGAAGGGGTGGACATTGTTGTGCACGCCGCTGCTTTTAAACAGGTCCCCGCTGCTGAGTACAATCCTTTCGAAGCAGTCAAGACCAACATCATCGGCAGTCAGAACGTGATTGAAGCAGCAATCGATACCGGGGTCAAGAAAGTTATAGCTCTGGGAACGGACAAAGCGGTCGCGCCAATCAACCTTTACGGCGCAACTAAATTGACTGCCGACAAACTATTTATTGCAGCCAATAACTACCGCGGTGGAAAAGATATTAAGTTTTCCGTTGTGCGCTATGGCAATGTCCTGGGCAGCCGGGGCTCAGTGATTCCTTTTTTTATCGAACATCGAGCGAAAGGTTTTCTTCCGGTCACCGATATGAGAATGACCCGTTTCAGTATTACGCTTGAAGAGGCGATCGATTTTGTTTTGCAACACATTAAAGGGATGTGCGGCAAAGAAATCTTTGTTCCAAAAATACCTTCTTATCGGGTGACGGATGTTGCCGAGGCAATCGCTCCGGAGTGTCCGCTCAAAATTATCGGTATTCGTCAGGGAGATAAAATTCATGAGGACCTCCTTACGGCTAATGATGCGATGAGTACGGTTGAGTATGAAAATCACTTTGTGATCTTGCCGTCGCTTCAGGACTTGAAGAAATACAAAGTTGCAAGTAATGGTAAGGCGCCCAAAGCTATCGAGTATGGCTTTACCTACACCAGCGGCAACAATGTCCATTTTTTGACTGTGGAAGAAATTCGAGATTTAATAGAAAATCAATTGGGATTTAGTTTGAGAAATGAGCCGGTTCCTCAAAGCACAGAGCATTAGCGACCGCGATATTGAAGCAGTCGTTGAGGTGTTGCAAAGCGACTGGTTGACGACCGGACCGAAGGTTGGCGAATTTGAACTTGCGTTCGCGGATTTTGTCGGGGCGAAGGAAGCAGTTGCAGTAAGCAACGGCACAGCGGCTCTGCATGCCGCTATGTTTGCTCTCGACATTCAATCCGGCGACGAGGTTTTAGTGCCTGCGGTAACTTTTGCTGCAACTGCCAACTGTGTGGTTTACCAGGGCGGCACACCGGTTTTTGTCGATGTTGACGCTGAAACACTCTTAATCAACCCGGAGCTTCTCGAAGAAAAAATTACCTCGAAGACAAAAGCGATCATTGCGGTTGATTATGCAGGCCAGCCGTGCGACTACGATTCGTTACAAATAATAGCCGGGAAACACAATCTCTCTTTAGTCGCTGACGCCTGCCATGCCCTCGGCGGGAAATACAAAAATAGAGCGGTCGGTACTTTGGCGAAGCTGAGTACATTCAGTCTGCATCCGGTGAAAAATATGACCACCGGTGAGGGCGGCGTCATCACCACAAGCGATTCTGATCTTGCTGAAAAAATGCGGCGGTTCCGCAACCACGGAATTAATTCTGACCATCGCCAGCGAGAAGCGCTTGGGACCTGGTATTATGAAATGATCGATTTGGGATATAACTACCGGCTGACTGATTTCCAATGTGCTTTGGGAATGAGCCAGTTGCTGCGTCTTCCTGAATGGATTGCCCGAAGACAGGAAATCGCGACAAAGTATACTTCAGCTTTTGCAGAAACACCCCATGTTGAACCTCTTGGAGTTTCGAGCGATGTTTCTCACGCTTACCACTTGTTCGTTGTCCACTTAAGACTCGAAGAATTAGAAACGAATAGAGATGAAATATTTAACACGATGCGATCAAATGGACTGCCGGTGAATGTGCATTATATTCCGGTGCATCTGCATCCTTTTTACCGGACTCGCTTTGGCACTGGCACAGGTTTGTGTCCGGTTGCGGAAGCAGCTTGTGAAGACAATCTTTCTATGCCTATTCATCCAAATCTAGACGACGAAGATGTTGAGGAAGCCATAGAATTTATTTTAGAGTTGTTGGAAGGTAAACCATGCCTGTTAATTTCATAGCCGAAGTTTCAAGCAACCATAACCGCGATCTGGATCGCTGTCTGTCTTTTGTTGAAAAATCAGCTGAGATCGGCTGCGCTGCTGTTAAGTTCCAGTTGTTTAAAATTGACCAGCTATTTACACCGGAAGTTCTGCAGGCCAGCGAAGAGCACCGCCGGCGCATAGATTGGGAATTGCCGGTTGAGTTTCTGCCTGAATTAACAGAAGCTTGCCGGAAGGCTAATATTCAATTTGCCTGCACACCGTTTTATCTTAAGGCGGTCGAAGAACTTTTTCCCTATGTGCAGTTTTATAAAATTGCATCCTATGAATTGCTGTGGAATGACTTGCTCATCGAATGTGCCAAGACAGATAAACCGGTCGTTCTCTCAACGGGCATGGCTACTCTCAAAGAAATTCGGAATGCTGTGGAGATACTTCGCAACACCGGCTGTAATGAGTTGACTTTACTTCAATGTGTATCCGGCTATCCGACTCCGGTTCTGGAAGCAAATCTGGCGGCAATAGAAACCTTGCGGCATAATTTCCACGTGCAGGCTGGTTGGTCTGATCACACAGTAACCCCGGGTGTAATATATCGGGCTGTCCATAAGTGGCAAGCGTCGGCAATTGAGTTTCACCTTGATTTGGAGGGTCTGGGAGCAGAGTATGAAACCGGACACTGCTGGTTGCCAGGAAGCATTGAACACGTTATTCGAACGATCAACGAAGGACTGCTGAGCGACGGCACCGGGGAGAAACTCCCAGCTCCGGTAGAATTGCCGGATCGCGACTGGCGCGCGGACCCGGAAGATGGCCTGCGACCTTTGAAACAGAGACGATAAAAGAGCGAGAAACGAAAAACGGGAAGAAAGGCGAGAAAAAGCGGAAATCAAAGCATCAGGCAACCAAGTATCAAGCATCAGGCAACCA
>Ga0209988_10001601_pt1 | contig 14762 bp, 12 predicted proteins | sample N075metaG_FD_183115 | JGI IMG/M metagenome (GOLD analysis project Ga0209988, IMG submission 183115) | Deep subsurface microbial communities from Kermadec Trench to uncover new lineages of life (NeLLi) - N075 metaG (SPAdes) (version 2) | ecosystem: Environmental > Aquatic > Marine > Ocean trench... | reverse complement strand
CCAATCCTACGACGACATCGTCGCCCACTGTTGCGAGGCCTGGAACAAGCTCACCGACCAGCCTGGGCGTATCACGTCAATCGGCATGCGTGATTGGGCATATAGGTGCTGATCAATGAGCATTGGTAGAAGCACCAAGCAGACTTTATCAACACTATCTGCCACAAGCGGTAATTGGGATTTGAAACGAAAGCCTCCGCCTACCCCTTCCCAGACCCCGGAGGCCTCCGCCGGCAAACTGACCACCGCAACAGACCGCCACGCTGCGCCACAGACAAGCTTCGCGCAGCGGTCGGTTGCTCCACCTGCGCCAGACGGCGTATCAACAGAAAGGACTCTGGTTTGGGCTGGATGAAAGTTCAGGGGCAGGTCAGTCCCGTGAAGGAATTGTCCGAGAACAACGGGCGCTCGGCGCACAAACGCTGAATCTCAGCAGATGACCCACTGCCGTCATCCGGATCAACACCACGGGGATGTCAGCCAATGAACCCAATAATGGTTGGTCGGAGCAGTCTCGTTGCCGCTGGGTGGGCGGTGGCCGGCCAGATCACACGGGACGAGCATCCTTGTATTTAGCTGCCCAAGGTGCGCGGGCGCGCAACGACCAGCGAAACTGCGGCGGCCAGGCGTCGTAGCCGGCGTCGCCCGTCAGTGCGACGCGCGCGTGCAGCGGCCAATTGGGGTTATGCAGCAGCTCCCGACCCAAGCAGATCAGATCGGCGCCACCTTGCTGGAGAATCTCCTCGGCGTGATGCGGGTCGACGATCAGGCCGACCGCCATGCTCATGAGTCCGGTGTCACGCCGCACGCGCTCGGCATAGGGCACCTGGAATCCAGGTTGAACCGCCAACGCGGTAGCGACCGAGCGGTCGCGCGAGGCGTCGATGCCGCCGGACGAGCAAACAATCACATCACAACCGACGTCCGCCAGCCGACGCGAGAGCGCCATCGTGTCGTCGAGGGACCAACCGCCCGAATCGCCATCCACGGCCGACAGGCGGAAGAAGAACGGCTTGTCGTCGGGCCATTCGCGGCGCACCGCCGCCGCCGTCTCGATGGCGTGCCGCATCCGGTTCTCGAGGCTGCCGCCGTATTTGTCGTCCCGGTCGTTGCCGAGGGTGGAGGCAAACGAATGCACGAGATACCCATGCGCGCCATGGATCTCAACAATCTCGTATCCCGCCTGGAGAGCGCGGCGCGTCGCCGCGGACCAGGCCGCATAAATCTCCTCGATCTCAGCAATACTGAGAGCGACGGGCGTGTCGCGTTTAGGGTTGGCCGCCTCGGCGGTCGGCCCCACGATGGTCCACGGTGGCTCGCCCTTCGCGGCGTCGGCAGCGCCGAGGCGATCGTTGCCATGCCAGGGCAATTGGCTGCTGCCCTTGCGGCCGGCATGTGCGAGCTGAATCGCCGGCACGGAGCCCTGTTCGCGGATAAAGTCGGCGATCCGCCTGAGCGGCGCGATCTGCTCGTCCGACCACAGGCCCAAGCAGCCATGTGTGATGCGCCCGCGCGGCTCCACCGCCGTCGCCTCCACCACCACGACCCCTGCGCCGCCCACTGCCAGCTTGCCGTAATGAACGAAATGCCAGTCCCCCGCGAATCCGTCCTTGGCGCTATACTGGCACATCGGCGAAACCACGATGCGATTGGGCATCTCTACGCCGCGAATCGTGAGCGGCGACATCAACAGCGGATCAGATGACATCCTCGCGTCCTCCCTCGGGTAGCGCGACCACGAGAGCCATCATCGACACCATGCGTGGACCACTTGCCCTGCTATCGATGGATCACAATGCCGCGCAACGATCTGACAAAGGGATCCAGTATCTGGGCGTCGTCCACAGATCGACGAAGGTTTTAAACTGTCGATTCCGAGCATCAGATTAGGCATCTCGGCTCGCAATGGCAATGTGGAGATCGCGGCCCGAAGGTCGCTGATAACTGTCTGTCCCATCATCACGGCCACGCCCTCCCGAAGTTCGTATTCCCGCAGAAACAACCGCTTGGGTCGAGACGGCGAAAGAGACTCCGATCTATCGATCGCCTTCCGACTGCGCACCATTCCACCTTCACATGGCCCAGACTGCGGATCAGTGCGATTACTCTTCAAGCGGCTATTCATCGAGTGAAGTCTCGATCCGACGCAAAGACGGCGGACAGGCGACCAGGTGATCTGGCTGATCTGATCGCGTCAACGTGGGGAGATGTTGAGCGCAGGTTTCTTCGGCGATCGGGCAACGCGTTCTGAATGCGCACCCGCTCGGTACGTTCGCGGCGCTTGGCGGATCGTCGTCGAGCGGCGGCGCAGAATTCGTGTCGCGTTTTAGCGTGGGCGCGGAGGCTAGCAGCGCCTTCGTGTAGGGATGAACTGGGTTTGAAAAGAGCGTTTCCGTCGCGCCCTGTTCAACAATACGGCCGAGATACATGATCGCGACCCGATCACACATGCGCCGAACGACGGACAGATCATGACTGATAAAAATATAGGTGAGGTTGAATGCCGCCCTGAGTTCAAGCATCAACTTCAGCACGGTCGCCTGAACCGATAAATCGAGACCGGAGGTCGGTTCGTCGAGGAGCACGATCCGCGGTCGTAACGCGAGCGTGCGCGCAAGTCCGATTCGGCGTTGTTGCCCCCCGGACAATTCATGCGGATAGCGGCGTCGGAAACTTGGGTCGAGACCAACCGCGGTGAGTACCTCGTCGATCCTGTTCCTACGTTCATCCCGGTCGGTAACACCGTGAATTTTGAGCGACTCTTCAAGCGTATTTCCGACGCGCCACCATGGATCTAGCGCAGCACCGGGATCTTGATGAACATACTGAATATCCGCGCGGGCTTTCCGCGCGGCCTGCGGAGCAAGGCCCGAAACCGTTTTTCCGTCGAGCGTCAGCGTGCCCGAGGTTTCGCGGATTAAGCCGAGGAGAGTTTTCGCAAGGGTCGACTTTCCACAACCGGATTCACCGACGAGCCCGAGTACTTCGCCATCATGGAGCGCGAGCGAGACGCCGTCGACCGCTTTGACGAGCGGCGTGCGGCGCGCAAGAAAACGCGCCCGACCGCCGAAATGTGTCTTTAGGTCAACCGACTGAAGCAGCACGCCACTCATGCCGATGCCTTTCTAAACACACAAGCCACCTGGCGTCCGCTCTCATGCGTCTCCAGATCCGGACGGGAGGCCGAACAGGCATCGATGGCGAGCGGGCACCGGGGATGGAACCGGCACCCACTCGGCGGGTCGAGCGGCGATGAAACCTGTCCTGGAATGCCGACAATCTCCGAGGATTTCTCCGGATGGCACCGCATCAGCATCTCGGTGTAGGGGTGCAGCGGCGCATCGATGATTTCGCTTGCGGTGCCGGTTTCCACTGTCTGCCCGGCATACATCACAGAAACGCGGTCGCAGATCTGTGCGACGACCCCGAAATCATGCGTGACGAACAGCATTGCCACGTCGAAATCATGCGCGAGCGTTTGCAGAAGTTTTATGATTTGCATCTGGGTTGTGACATCAAGTGCTGTGGTCGGCTCGTCGGCGAGCACCAGATCCGGACGTGCCGCGAGGGCTCCCGCGATCAGAATTCGCTGGCGCTGGCCGCCGGAAAACTGGTGCGGATAGCGATCGAGCGCATCTTCGGGATCGGGGATCCGCACAGCGCGCAAAATCTCGATGAAACGCGCACGATGGCGGGCCCGGGTCTCGCGGGTCCATTTCGCGTCTTTGGGATCGTCAGGCAGCCCACTCCAGCGCAGAATTTCGAGCATCTGCTTGCCGATCGTGAAGACCGGATTGAAGGACAGGAACGGATCCTGCGGGATGAAGCCTATCGCCCGGCCCCTGATGCGCGTCGCGACCTGGCGCGGGGATAGCGCCAGCAGGTTCTCGCCACGAAAGATGATCTCGCCAGATTCGATGACCGCGTTCTTTGGCGGCAAACCAAGAATGGCCCGGACCAGCGTCGATTTTCCGCAACCCGATTCTCCCACGATGCCAAGCACCTCGCCCCGAGACAGGCTAAAATCGACAAAATCGAGTATCCGCGCCGTTCCTGCATCGGTTCGAACGGAAAGCCTCAGATCGCGCACTGCGAGGATGGGTGCATCCTGTGTCATCGCGACTTCCGCAACCGGGGATCGACCAGGTCGCGAATGCCATCACCGAGCAGGTTAAAACCCAGCACGAGGATCATGATGGCAAGGCCCGGAAAGGTCGCGTACCACCACTGCTCGGGCAGGTATTTCCGTCCCTCCGAGATCGACAGACCCCAATCCGGATCAGGCGGCGTCGCGCCGACGCCGAGGAACCCGAGCACCGCTGCGGTCAAGATCGTGAAGCCCATCCCAACCGTTGCGCGGACGATCACAGGAGCCGCGACATTCGGAAGGATATGGAACGCCATGATCCGTAGTCGGCTGGCACCCAGTCCTTCAAGGGCTTCAATAAACAATGACGAACGTACGCGTTGGGTCTCGGCATAGACGGTTCGTGTGAAAAACGGCCAATAGGTGACGGCAAGGGCGATCATCGCGCTTTCTGCACCGCGCCCAAGGATTTGTGCAATGGCGATGGCAAGAATGAGCTGCGGAACCGCGAGGAACACGTCGGTGATCCGCATGATTGCCTCGGACCAGAACCCCTGCATGTACCCCGCAACCAGACCGAGCGGCACACCGATAACCATCGCGACGGAAACGACGGCCACGGCAATCGTCAACGCTGAGCGCGTGCCGAGAATGACCCGTTTGAAAACGTCGCGCCCGAGATCGTCAGTGCCGAAAAGAAACAGATCGCTCGGCGGCTTTAGGCGAGAAAGTATATTGCCGCGATTTGCGGTTCCGATATCGGAGACCAGCAGCTCCGGAACGAACGCCAGCACCACCGCCGCAAGCACGATCAAAAGCCCGAGCATCGCCGGAACATCCTGGAGGAGTTTCTTGAGGATCAGCACCCCGGGTTCACATCCGCTCGGCGACGCGAGGATCGAGCAGGCCGTGCGTCAGATCCACGAGGATGTTCACCAGACCGTAGATCGCCCCGATAACCAGCGTCACCGCGAGGACCGCCTGATAATCGGAGGTGAAGATCGCTTCCACGAGGTACGATCCGAGGCCAGGCCAGTCGAACACTGCCTCGACCGCGACCGCGTTAGAGATGAATGCTCCGAATAAAAGCCCAACCTGCGTCACCGGCGTCACCAGCGAATTGCGCAACACGTAGGGAAACACAACCCTATGGCGCGGATACCCGACGGCTTCCTCATACATCGCGAACTCGCTCTGCATTGACGCGATCACCGCCGATCGCGTGAACCGCGCGATCGTCGCAAGACCGCCCAGAGAAATCGTGACGGCGGGTAGGATCATGTGACGAAACGCCTCCCAGAATGTCGCCAGATTCCCGGTCAAAAGACAATCAACCAGATAGAGCCCGGTGATGAATTGTGGCGCCTCCATCCCTGTCGGCAAGCGTCCACGCAACGGGAGAACATCGAGTTCCATCGCGAACACGAGTTGAAACATGATCGCGATCCAAAACGACGCTGCCGCGAGTCCCGCGACTGACACGATGCGAACGACGTAGTCGAAGATCGAATTTCGATAGACCCCCGCCAGTGTCCCAAAGCCGATGCCAAAAACGGTCGCGATCAAAAGCGCTGCGAAGGTGAGTTCAAGCGTCGCGGGCAATCGCCGGGCGATATCGAGACCGACTGGACGATTGGAATAGACCGAAACGCCGAAATCGCCACGCGCCGCATCCTTCAGGTAGTCCCAGAACTGCACGATGATCGGCTGATTGAGACCTAGACCTTCCCGGATTTCCTCGATCTGCTGCGGTGTTGCGATATCTCCGGCAATCGCCGCCGCAGGATCGCTACCGCCAAACCGGAGCATGAGGAATGTCAGCAGCAGAAGACCCAGCAGGATCGGAAGGATCAACAGCAGCCGGCGGATGGCGAAAAGCAGCATATGTTACTCGCGATGGCGGCCCGGCCACGTCGGCGGAGATCGAATCCGCCGACGCATGATCGGTCACTGCTTCAAGGACATCCAGCGGAACTCCGCGCCCGAACCCACGGGCGAGAATTTCAGACCTTCGACCCGGTCGCTGACGCCTCGCAGCGTCACGGTATTGTAGATCCAGATGTCGGCGGCATCATCGACGATCTGTCTGTACGCCGCCTCATACCGCTTGGCCCGTTCAGCCTGATCGGTCTCACTGCGCGCTTCGCGCAACAGACGATCAACCTCGTCATTTTGGTACCAGGACGACGCCTTCCACGTGCCATGGAAGTTACTATCGTACATCTGGCCGATCCAGTTTTCGGGATCGACGAAGTAGGTCGAGACCCAGTGGACCCACATATCCGGCGTGGTCTCGGCAGTACCCGCTTGACTGGTCAGGTTCGGCCATGTCGACGCAACCAGCTTGAGGTTCACGCCGACATCGGAAAGACCCTGCTGGAGCAACTGTGCCGACTGCGTCGTCTGGTCGAGCGCGGACTGGATATGGATTTCCAGATCGCGGTCGAGGGGTGCGCCTTCGGCCCTCGCGGCGTCGCAATACTCCTTCGCCTTAGCGATGTCGTAACTGTAGCCCTTCACGTCCTTCGGTGCGCCCCAAAGGTTGCCTGGCAACGGTCCTGGATTGCGGGTAACGAGACCTTTCAGGACAACGTTGATAAATCCGTCATACTGGAACGCGTAGCTGACGCATTTGCGGAAATTCAGATTGTCGAATGGCGGGCGTGTGTTGTTCATGCGGATGATCATGATCCGCATGGATTCGTCCTTCTGGACGTGTACACCTTCCGCATTTTCGACGCGCTCGACCTGATCGGTGGGCAAGTAGCCGTCGGTTCCGTCAATGTCGCCACGAAGCAGTGCGAAAACGCGCGTCGAGGTTTCCTTGACCGGATGTGCGCGGACCACGTCGATTGGGCTTGGATTGTCGTCCCAGCCGTAAAAATGATTCTTGTTGCGGTAGAGGTCGGCGATCTCCTGTGGATTGTAGGTCTTGGGATCGAGCGAATATGCGCCAGAACCTGCTTCATTGGATGCAAGCCATTCGGCACCGAAATCACCGTCTTTCTCGTGCGCCTTGAGCAATTCTTCGTTGACGATCGAGACGAGCGGCATCGTCGCGAGGAACGGCGCATAGGCGTGATCGAGCGTGAATTGGACGGTCAAATTATCGACCTTCGTGACGTTTTCAGGCTTTAAAACCGGCTTGAACGCGCCCGAGGGGCCTTTGCCCATAGCCAGCAGCCGTTTGAAACTATAGATGACGTCGTCAGCGGTAAGTGGAGAACCGTCATGGAAAGTCACGCCGTCGCGGAGTTTAAACTGCCATGTGAGGCCGTCGGCCGAGACCGTGTGGCTCTCAGCGAGCCAGGGCGTCAACTCCGGCGGGTTACCAATATAACGGTAGAGGCCGTCATAGGTGTTGAGCATGAACATTTGCATCGGCACATCGTAAACGACGTGGGGGTCGAGCCCCTTGGGCAGCGTATCGCCCCAGACTAGCTCGTCCGTTGCGGCGAGTGCCGGAACGGAGCCCATCAAGAACGCGGCTGAGCAGACCGCTACGAGAAGTTTCTTCATCGGATTTCTCCCTGTAAGCGTGGTTGACTGTCGAGTGCGTAGAGAGGCTTCGCCGTGGCCATCGGCCAGCGCGCTCTGCTCTGGCTGAGGCCGTGAGCCAGAAACAGTTCGGCGGTCTTGAGCGCAGCAATCACCGGATTGACAACCGGAATTCCGAGGTTCGAGACCAGGTGCGGCGTCGGATCGAGAAATGCCATGCTCATGCATCCGAGGATGAGCACATCGGCGCCGTCTTCGTGCACGCATCGGCGCGCGGTCTCCACGATCTGTTCCATTGCGGCGCCATGCGCGCGGGCGAGGTCCGGCACCGAAAGGCCCATTCCGCGCGCCGATGCGAGCCGGTCTTCCAGCCCCAAACCGCGCATGAACGCGCGCGAGCGACCCACATCGCCATTGTTCGGCGAGATGATCGAGATCCGATCGCCGAGTTGCAGCGCAAGGTGCACTGCGGCCATGCCAGGACCGATCACCGGTATGCTGGCGGCCTCTCGTGCGGCATCGAGGGCTGGATCGCTGAAACAGCCGATGATGGCGGCATCGAAGCCCTCTCGCTCGGCAGCGAGAACGCCGTCAATCAGATGCGGACCGACGACCGCGGCATCCCAGGCGCTCTCAATCGAGTCGCGTCCCTGCGCCGGCGAGCGCACATGAACTTCGGTACCCGGTGTCGCGAAGCGTTCGAGAAACGTCCGGCGTCGCGCCGGTTCCTGCGGCCCCACTGTTACGTCCAGCGGGGCGACAAGCTGATAGAGGATGCGGCGCGCCGCCATGCCGTCAGCTCCCAGCGACGATCAGCGCGTCGGTGTCAGCGATCAGGTCGCATGCGTCGTTCAGCCCGTCGTTCACCCGGTTGCGGTCACGCATGAGACGGGTTTTGAGCATCCAGCGTTCCTCGCCATCCGGAAGGCTGGCCAGATAGGGCACGTCATAGAGGCTGGGGATCATCGTCGTTTGCGGCGTGAACCCGTAAGAATCATGTCCGTATTTTCCAATCGCGGTGCTCTGCAACGGAACGAGGATACGGCTGAGACGCTTCATCGTGCGGTTCAGGATACGGGCGACTTTCTCATCGCCCTGCCCATTCGCAAAACGTCCGCGCCAGTCTGCCGTCAGGCCGTCGAGCGCCGCTGCCGCCCCGGCAAATCGCGCCGCCGCCGCCAGCGTACTCTCCAATCCAATAGCCTTGCCCGGCTCTGCCAATTCGTCAAGCCGCGATGTCACCTGATCCGCGACCGGCGAAAAGGCGAAAGGCAAAACCGGCGCCGTGCAAAGCTCCCACATCCACGCTATGTAGATTCGTAGATGGACCTTCATCCACTCCCAGTCGAGTTTATCGATCCGGCAATCGATGGAATGATGCCACCAACCAAGATTCGCATTCGCGGAGTCCTGAAGCTCTTTGTCGGTGAACGATCCTGCTCCGTGGAACATCGGGATTCCCAGACCGAAGAACGAGGAATCGCCGTTCTTCGCGGCGCGGTGCCAGAGTTGTTCGCGGCCTTCCAGCAATTCGGCCTCGATCGTCTCGTGGAATGATTTCAGCTCGGCATTCGACGCCGTCGCCCAGCGTGTCGTCGTGCCGATGCAGGCCGGTTGGTCGATCTGTAGATAGGCGACGGCATGATCGCGCAGGCGCGCCCACTCCCGGTCCGCCCACCATGCCGAGCCCGCCATTGTCCCCGTCTCATGAGCAGTCCAGAAGCCGCAAACAATGCCGCGGCGCAGTTTGGAGCGGTGCTTGTTCAGAACCCGGGCGATTTCCATGATGCAGGCGTTCCCCGCCGCATTATCCGTGGCCGCCTCGCCGGGCCATGAATCCTGGTGACCGCCGAGAAGCACGAAATCGTCGGGCTCCGGTGTTTCGTCAGGTTTGATTTCACCAATCGTTATCTGAATCGGACGCCAGCCATTCTCGACATGGGTACGAAACCAGACGTTCACGCTGCCCGACTGACAGGCCTGCTTGAGTTCGAGACCGGTCGTGCGGGCGATGCCGATGCAAGGGATCGTTGGCATCTGCGAATCGTAATTTTCCGGCGTTGGGTTGCCCCATACGGGTTTCACCGAGCCGAACGGGACCGCCTCGTTCTCAGGGTGACCCCAGTTCATCATGACCGCCCCCACGGCTCCTTTGAGGGCAGCAATGCGCTGCTTTTCGTGACGCGCGGGCGAGTAGGACAGTTCGGTCAGGATAATCTTTCCGGTGACGTCTATCCCCTCATAGTCGGAGAAAGCGCCCGACCCGACATAGATCAATTCGCCCTCGACGCCGGCTTCGCCAGTCTCGGTACTATGCCCTAGCGTATTGGCCTCGATCGTTTTCGCGGTGGGTGTCAGAACCTTAAAATCGGCGTGCTTGGGGAAACTGACGATCGCGGGGAGTTCGTGGATGCGCACTGACTCGATGCCATCGGCCTTGAGTGCATCGCGCGAATACTCCGCCATGCGCCGCCCGTTCTCCGAGCCCGCTGCACGATGTGGAATTTCGGTGACAATCTTTTCAACATGGACTCTCACGCGCTCGGCCGAAACGTCTTCGATCACCGCTTCTCTAGACATGCTGCGCCCCATATTGTCGGGTAACTGGACAAATTTGTTGACCACCCAATTCAATTTAAGTCAAGCTGTTTCACCCGGCGCCTGAGTTCCAGCGCGAAGTGCAACACTTGCCGAGTTGAGGGCCTTGGAATTCTTGGTCGGGCTGGCGATGCGATCCAGGGCAAGCGTCTCTGATTCCATTAGATTTTCGAGAGCGATCCGAGAAAGTTGAACGGTCTCAAAAGCTTGGTAGTGTTGCACTTCGCGCTGGAATCCACCGGCGTGAACATGCGTAGCCAGGTACAAGCCCCGAGTGAAAAATCAGACTGAGGTGCCTCAATGCTCAATCATGACGTGATGGAATGGATTGCAGACCAACAGAGCAACATGGTTTCGCTGTTGGATGACCTCGTTTCGATCGACAGCAATACGCACGACAAAGTTGGCGTCGACCGGGTTGGCGCGCGCATAAGGGCGTTTCTGGAAGCTGAAGGCATAGCCTGCGAAACCACTCCAGTCGCGGAGCACGGGGACGCTCTGCACGCAAGGCTGACAGGTGGGTCCGGTAATGCCCCAGTTCTGCTCATGGGGCATATGGATACGGTTTTTCCGACCGGCGAAGTCGCGCGGCGGCCGTTCCGAGTGGAGGGCAACCTGGGATACGGGCCGGGTTGTTCCGACATGAAGGCCGGGCTTGTAATGAATGCGTTTCTGCTCGTCGGGTTTTTGAAAACCGGGGGACCGCCGGTGCCGCTCCATGCGCTTTTTACCGGGGACGAAGAGATCGGCTCGCCGACATCGCGACCGATCATCGAAACCGCCGCGCGTGAAGCGCGCGCCGTTTTCAATTCGGAACCCGGCCGGAGCAACGGCAATATTGTCAGCGGGCGGCGAGGAGGTGCGTTCTACCGCGTGCGGGTGACGGGCCGTTCGGCCCATTCCGGTCTCAATCCGGCCGATGGAAGAAGTGCTATCCACGAGCTCGCACGCAAGATTGGCGCATGGCAGGACCTCGGCGACACCCAGGACGACATCTCGATCAATATCGGGATCATTGCGGGGGGGCAGTCGGTGAACACGGTTGCGCCGGATGCAATGGCGGAGATCGATCTGCGCTTCACCGCGCCCGACGACGAGGCAAAGTTCGAGGCCGCGATCACCGCAATAGCAAAAAACTGTCTCCAAGACGGAGTTACCGGCGGAGTCGAGACGCTAGGTCGCTTCCGACCGATGGCGCAGAACGATGGCGCCCGCGCGCTCACGCAACTCTATCTCGATGCGGCGCACGATCTTGGTCAGACGACCCAGGCAGAATTCACCCGGTCCTGCGCCGATTCCGGTGTTGCGTCTGCGACCGGGACGCCCACTGTATGTGCGACCGGGCCGATTGGGGCGAAGGCGCACAGCCAGGATGAATATGTGAAACTCGATACATTCGTTCCCCGCGCCCAAGCCGTTGCGCTTTCGATCCTGAAGCTCGCATCCGAAGGCAGCGCCTGAAATGCGCGCAATCCGCTATCTGCGTTGTGGCGATGCCGCAGAGGTTCTGGAAGATGTCGAGATACCGACGCCCGAGCCAGGCCCTGGGGAGGTTCTCGTGCGCATCTCTGCGTCGGGCGTGAATCCCCATGATGTCAAAAAGCGATCGGGATGGCTCGGAGCACCGCCGTCCGAGCGTGGTGTGGTCCCGCACAGCGACGGCGCAGGCATTATCACGGCTGCCGGAGCTGGAATCGATCCAGCGCGCGTGGGCGAACGGGTTTTCTTTGGCGGCGCACATCCGGCGCGGGGTACGGCGGCGGAATTCTGTTCGGTCAACGCGGCCCACGCCTTTCCCTTTCCCGACGCACTGACCGACGAGCAGGGCGCCTCGCTGGGCGTGCCCGCCTTCACGGCTTGGCTGTGTGCATTGGCAAACGGCGCGGTCTCGGGCGACACGATCCTCGTGCATGGGGGATCGGGGGCGGTCGGGCGCGTTGTTGTCGAGATGGCCGTGTGGAACGGTGCGCGCGTCATTGCTACCGCAGGCTCGGACGACCGTGCGGCGATCGCGACAGCGAAGGGGGCCGACCATGTCCTGAACTATCGACAAGATGATGTTGCGGCGCGCGTTCTGGAGCTAACTCACGGTCGCGGAGTTGATCGCATTGTCGATGTCGATTTTGCGGCGAACATCGAAACCAACCACCGCGTCATTCGAGACTACGGTCTGATCTGCTCGTACTCCTCGACCAGCAATCGCGAGCCGGTGCTTCCCTATTACGGTTTTGCGCTCAAGGGCGTTACCCTTGCTTTCATTCAGGCGTCGAAAATGCGACCGATCTACCGCGCGGCGGCAGGCAAGACGATTTGTGCACTGTTAGAAAGGGGACGTATTGCCCCGGACGTCTCCGACGTTTTCGCCTTCGCCGACTGCGCAGATGCGCACAACCGCGTTGAATCCGGAACCGCCGGTGCCAATGTCGTGATCGTTCCGTCAATCTGAAATGAGCTTGATTGGCTAACGAAGCCGTTGATGCGGGCACCGGCACGACACCAGGTTTAGAACGCGATGCCAAAATTGGCGGTATCAGCCAAGCAACCGGTCGACGCCGTTCTCCGCAAAGGCATTCGCGTATTACTCCAGACCAAGGTCCATTAACCAGGCTTCGAGGTTCACCCTAAATCCACATTCAAACGCCCGAGCGTCTTGATCTCGTGGTCGGAATCGAATGACTGCGTCACGGCGCAGTTTGCACCGCTCGGCCAGGACTCGGGCCTGAGCGAGCGTCCGGCCCGAATCTTTTCAACGATCGGGCACCGGCGTTCTTCCGGCCAGGTCCAGGCATCGGGCTGATCCGGCAGGTTGTTTCCGGCGGGCTTGTTCATCCTGTCCTCCCGTGTCGCGTGGGTTGTTGCCCGGGGGGGCCGGGGCGCCATGCTACGACTGGCATGGGAGCGAGCATACTCATGCTAACGGGTTGAATTCTCATAAACTTGACAATCAGGACCGATGCTGGACTATCGGCCGGGCCGCCCCCGCCCCCAAAGGCCCCGCGATGCGCAATTCCCTGCTGCCTCTGCTGATTGTCCTGATGCCTCAGATCGCGCTATCGGCATTGCAGCTTGGCGTTCCGGTGCTGGCCCCCGCCTTCGTCGCCGGGATCGGCATGCCGCCCGAGGCGGTCGGGCTGATCGGCGGACTGATGGGGTTTGGCTCGGTCTGGCTGTTCGCCGCCAACCAGGCGGTCACACCGGTGCTGGGGCCGCTGCGCGCGCTGATCGCGGCATGTGCGCTGGCGGTGGTCGGCGCGGTGCTCATGCTGACCGGCCTCTGGGCGGCGGTCTTCGCGGGAGCAGTCTGCGTCGGCTTCGCCTACGCGGTCACCGCGCCTGCAGGCAGTCAGATACTCTCGCGGCACACGCCGCGGCGCCTCTGGGGTACGCTGTTCTCGATCCGCCAGTCGGGCGTGCCAGTCGGGGGCGCCGTCGCCGGGCTGGTTGGGGCGGGCCTGGCGGCGGCGGTGGACTGGCGCGTCGGACTCGCCGCGCTGGCGGCGGTTCCGCTACTCTGCGCTTGCCTTCTGTCGGCTGCCCCGGCCCGGTTCCACGAGGGAGCGAGCGGCGAGCGTTTTCGGGCCAGGGCGCTGTTCGACCCGGCAAACGCGATCCGACCGTTCCAGACGCTCGGGCGTATGCGGCAGCTTGTCCCCATCACCTTGGCGAGCCTCGGCTTCGCGACAGTTCAGGGCAGCACCTTCTCGTTCCTGACCACCTACCTGACAGACGGGCTCGGGCTGACGCTGGCCGTGGCCGGGGCGATCTATTCGGTGATGCAACTCTCCAGCTTCGCGGGCCGGGTCATTGTTGGCGTTATCGCTGATCGGTTGGGGTCAACCCGGCTGATGATGATCGTAATGGCGGTCGCCTCGTGCTGCGGCGCGATCATGCTGGCCCAGTTCGATTCCGGCTGGCCGCGCGTGCTGCTCTTTGCGGGTGCTGGACTAGTTGGCGTCTGCGTCGCCACCTGGAATGGCCTTTTCCTGGCCGAGGTCGCTAAACTGGTGCCGGCCGAAGCGGTGGGAGAGGCGACCGCCTGCGCGACCTTCTTCACCTTCATCGCTTACATGGTCGCCCCACCCCTGTTCGGAGTGCTGGTCTGGTTCGCAGGTTATCCGGCCGCTTACTATTGCGTCGCGACCGTGGTTCTTGCAGCTGCGGTGGCGCTGTGGTCCGGGTCGCCCGTGCAACGCGTCGGATGATAAGGGCGACCTTCGTCATCGCAGCCACGGGTTCGCATCTGCAGCGGCCTCCAACGCCATCATGCAGAGGGCTCAACACCTACTGCGGAGAGAACAGTGAACCCGGCAGGCACACCATGGAGAGCTTGACATACAGTCCCCGAGTTAGAGAACAGCCTGGGTCGAACTGCGACGTTCAGATGAGAGCGCGCGAAGGTCGGCCTTGGGGCTTAAGCGTGAGTAGCCGCAGTTGGCGAATCAAACGTCTTCGCCCCAGCCTCTCAACACGATCTTCCCGATCTGAATGTCGGAGTCCCGCCGGAAGACAGACATTGCCCTATCGGCCGCAAGTGGTGGCGTAGAAAAATCCGGGCTATGTCGACTCTTGGCACAAAGCC
>Ga0209988_10001599_pt1 | contig 14773 bp, 7 predicted proteins | sample N075metaG_FD_183115 | JGI IMG/M metagenome (GOLD analysis project Ga0209988, IMG submission 183115) | Deep subsurface microbial communities from Kermadec Trench to uncover new lineages of life (NeLLi) - N075 metaG (SPAdes) (version 2) | ecosystem: Environmental > Aquatic > Marine > Ocean trench... | reverse complement strand
AGTCCACCGAATAGTTCGCCTCCTTCATGGCCTCCTCCATCATCTGAAGATAGAGCCGGGCCCCGTGACTGGAGGTGTTGTGAGCCTGAACGGGTCGCCATCCGTGGACAATGGCTTCTTTGTAGGTCTCCCAGGGCTTGGTTCCCGGGCCGGGACATCGCTCCCGGGCCTTAATATGGTCCGGGACCTGAACATCGTCCCCCAGACACAACTCGTTCTGGGTGGAATCCCAGATCTCGTTGGCCATCCCGTTTAACCACAGCATCTCGTTGCCGGCGGAATGGGTGGTCCAGGGAGCACCGGTCCCCTTGTAAAACTCATGGATGGTCTTGAGATTCCAGAAGTTCCCCCGCTGCGATTCGATATAATAGGCCATCCGATGGGCCATCCTCCCTTCCCGGTTCAAAAGATGGAAGGCGGCGATCACTCGCGGATACAGAATCCGCGTGGCGATGGTGGTGATTCCCTTTTTCTGGAGATCCAGACCCTGTAAGCGCATCGCCTCTGCCAAATTTTCAAGAGGGTCATCCTTCCACCAGAATTCGAAACTCAGACCGGAGAGTTCAGGCACAGCCACGTATCCATCCGCCGCGGCCCCTGGACGGTTCTCCAAGTCCGTACTCTCTTCCCAATCCGGGAAAATCTTCTTGAATTCGGCAATGGCTACCGCGTTAAACACTCCGGAGGCTCGCCCTCGGATCATGATGGGGTGGTCCTGAATGGCACTATCAAACTGCCTTCGATTCAATCTTCCCATGTAAAGCCATGATCGGGTGGTGGCTGCACGATTTTGTGGGCCTTCCTGAAGATCCACCGTAATCCATTTTCCTTTCGGAATCTGCTGGACTCGAATGGCGTTCAGGATGGTCTCCCTGATCTTCTTGGCGGTGGCTTCCGGAGTCGTATCGGTGACCACGGTCAGCTTCACGCTGCGATCGACCAGACCCACTTGAGGACCATAGACCCGGGCCGCCGTTCCGAAAATGTGATAGTGGGTCTGGATCAAACCGGGAAGCACGGTTTTGCCTCCCACGTCCACAAAACGAGTCTTGGGTCCCGCCAGTCTCCTCATTTCTGAATCGGTCCCCAAAGCCATGATGGTTTTCCCTTTTATGGCCATGGCCTGAAAGAACTGTCCGGCAGAGTTGGGAGTGCTGCTGCGGTCATCCATGGCAGCGATCTTGCCATTGACCAGGATCATGTCGGCATAGCCCTGCGCGGCTACCAAATCGGGAATTTGTTGAGCCAGGACCGGGCCGAAACCGATCATAAAGATAAGCGAAAGAGTTAAAGATATTCTATTCATGGATCCTCCTTGCGTTGTCACGACATCCCAAGAAATACGATTCTTTAATCGAACTCCGAATTTGGTCGGGATTGTACTCCAAGACATCCCAGGAAAAAAGCGGAAAGGTGAATTTCGAGGGCTTGATCCAACCTCATATTCCCTGGCTTTGAAGGGCTGCTTCCAGTTGGTTGCGAGTCGAGCCATAGAGCTGCTCCAGGGTCTTGACGCGCTTGTAATAAATGTGGGGGTCATACTCCCAGGTGTAACCGACACCCCCGAACAACTGGATCGTCTCGCCGCAGACGAAGCGAGCGGAGTCCCCGCAATAGGCCTTGGCTGAAGCCACCAACAGAGACGCTTCCTCCAGGCTGTTCTCCAGAGCCCAGGCCGCTCGGTACACCGCCGAACGAGAGCTCTCCACACGAATCCACATATCCGCCGCCCGGTGCTGCAGCACCTGGAAACTTCCGATGGTTCGACCGAAGGCCTTTCGCTCCTTGATGTAATCCAGGGTCAACTCCAGTGAACCCTCCATCAAACCGAGCATCAGGGCCGAGGCGCCCAGTGCACCCAGTTGATCCACCTCCTTCAGGATGGTATCCGCACTTTGCTTATCGGTAAGAAGCCTCCCGGGAGAATCCAGGGAGATCTCCACAAAGCGCTGAGCGTGATCCAAAGCGGGCAATGAGGTTGCCTTCCACCCTTCTTCAGGACGAGGGACCAGAGCCACTCCTTCGGCAGTGGTGACCAATAGAACATCGGCACTGGCGCCATAGGGAACGGGGAGCTTGGTTCCCCGAATCGTGTCCTGGTCAAATCGGGTCTGGATCACACTGCGCTCAAGATCATCCAAAGCTTCCGACCGGGCCAGAAGCACGCTCTTTTGTCCCGAGACAGTCTCTTGAAGGAACTGAGAGGCCTGCTGGCTTTTAACGCGAGACAAGGTTTCCCCAGCCAGCACCAGATCCAGGAAGGGACCCGGAAAGGCGACCCTCCCCATCTCCTCGAGCACGACTGCCAGTCCGATGACCCCGGCTGCCGCACCCCCCTCACTCTCGGAAAGGGTGAGTCCCAAATAACCCAGATTTCCGAGCTCGGCGTAGAGCTCCTTGGAGAAGCCTTCCTGAGTCTCCTCCATCATGGGCCGCGACTTAGCCAGGGGAGTTTCCTTTTCCAGGAATTCCCGAATAGAAGTCTTCAGCAGTGCATTGTTTTCGTTGAGCTCAAACTGCATGGCACCCTCAGGATGACGGAAGTTTCAAGATGCGCTTGGAAATGATGTTCCGCTGGATCTCCGAAGATCCCGCATAGATGGTGACGGCTCGAGAGTAAAGGGCTTCCTGGGCCCAGTCCATGTGGGGACGCGCATGGGGTGAATGCACCAGGAGATGGGCCTGCAATCCCAGCAAATCAAGAGCCCCATCGGCCAAACGCCTGGAGTACTCCGACCAGAAAATTTTCTCCAGGGAGGCTTCCGGACCCGGAGCCTGGCCCGAGGCCAGGGAGGCCAGAGTGCGATAGCCATTGGCTCGCAGGACTTCCTTTTCCACCAAGAGTCTGGCGATCTTCTCACGGACATCGGCCCTCTGGAGGGAACCATTCTCGCGGACCCCTTCGACAAGGTCCTTCAGGTAGTGGTCAAACCGTGCCAGGTGAGCCAGCGACATGGATCCCCGCTCGTAGGCCAACACCGTCATAGCGATCTTCCAACCCTCTCCAAGTGCACCCACCATGTGCTCGCGCTTGGCCAGGGCCCCGCTGAAGAAAACCTCACCGAACTCCGACTCCCCGGTAATCTGCCGGATGGGGCGGACTTCGATTCCCTCCTGATGGAGAGAAACCAGGAAGAAGGTGATCCCTCCGTAGCGGTCATCGGGATCGGTGCGAGCCAGGACGAAAATCCAATCCGACCAGGGAGCAAAAGTGGTCCACACCTTCTGGCCTTCAAGCCGAAAGTCATCGCCATCGGGCTCGGCTCGGGTGCGCAGTGCGGCCAGATCGCTTCCGGCGTCAGGTTCGCTGAAACCCTGGCACCAAACTTCCTCCCCCGAAAGCATCTTGGGGATAAAGCGCTTACGTTGTTCTTCGGTGGCATGGTGAATGAGGGCCGGACCCAGCAGATTGATGCCCACGCGGGAAGCAATGGGTGGCGCATGAATGGCCTCGGCAGCGAAAATGGCATTCTCGACCACCGTGAGTCCCCTCCCTCCCCATTCCTTGGGCCAGTGGATCCCCAGGTAGCCGGACTCATGGAGTTTGGCCTGCCAACTTCGGCGAATGTCGAAAAGCTTCTTCTCGTCATTTTTGGGATCGCGAAGTTCCTCGATCCAGGGACGCTCAAGATTTTCGTTGAGCCAGGCCCGCAGCTCCATTCGAAATTGTTGCTGTTCTTGGCTAAACTGGAAATCCACCCATCGACCCCTTCTGAATCCCGCTAAAAGGCACTAGGTGTCTCGCTCCATAAATACGTTAACGTTTGTGGCGAGCGCGACGGCATCGCCTTCTCCTCGCTCCTTGACCTCGCCTCGCAAGACCCATCAGCAAACGTCATCGTATTTATGGAACGGGACACTAAAGCACCCCAATTATTCACAGCTCCAAGACCCCGTCAAGCCAATACCCATGCAGGCCAGCACAGTTCCTGTCACGGCAAGTTCTTGGTTGCACCGGTCTTGACTTTTTGGCATTGGATTGCCAAGATTACGCTCCATGATTACTTGCAGCAACTACATCAATGGGAAATGGATTCCCTCGAGCAATGGGGAAGCCATTGAGTCGACCAACCCGGCCACTGGGGAGGTGGTCTGCACCGCTCCCAACGCCAGCCTGGATGAGGTACGAGAGGCCATCACAACAGCACGCATGGCCTTCGAGAGCACGACCTGGGCCGAGGACTCCGAAACAAGAGCACGGGTTCTCTATCGATGGGCCCAGAAGATGAGAGACAAAACCGATGAACTCGCCCGGCTGTTGACCGATGAAAACGGTAAAATCCTGGCCGATGCAAAAGGGGAACTGGGAAGAGCCATAGGGATCGTCGAGTATTATGCGGGCCTGGCCCAGAATGTTATGGGCAAGACCGCTATTTCCTCACCCAATTTCTACAGCTTTGTGCTGAGAGAACCGATGGGGGTAGTGGGGATCATCGTTCCCTGGAACTTTCCTGCGGTTTTAATGGTGCGTGCGGTCGCTCCGGCTCTGGCTGCCGGAAACGCCATCATCGTGAAACCGGCCAGCTACACTCCAGGGATCAACTACGCCATGATCAAGATGTTGACGGATATGGAGGAAGTCCCTCATGGGATCGTAAACTTTGTGGCGGGCAAGGGATCCATCGTGGGAGCAGAGCTGGCCAAACATCGAGAGATCGATATGGTCGCGCTGACGGGATCTTCGGAAACCGGCAAGAGTGTCATGAAAGCGGCCGCGGACACCCTCAAGAAGGTCTCTTTGGAACTGGGGGGCAAGTCTCCCAATATCGTTTTCGGAGATGCCAACTTCGATAAGGCCGTCCGCTACGCCTTGAAAGGTGCCTGGATGTCCTTTGGCTGCCAGGTTTGCTATTCCGGCACCCGGATCCTTCTGGACAACAAGATTCACGACAAGTTTGTGGAAGCCCTCAAAACACAAGCCGAAAGCATGAAGCTGGGATACGGGGCCAACCCGGGAGTGGACATGGGACCGGTCATCTCCCAGGATCAGGTGGACATCATCATGGATTTCATCGACGTGGGCAATAAGGATGCCAAGCTGGTGACCGGGGGCTTCAAGGTCGAAGAGGGTGATCTTTCCAAAGGCTTTTTCGTTGCTCCCACTGTTTTTGACGACGTTCCCGTCGAATCCAGACTCAGCCAGGAGGAAGTTTTCGGACCGGTTTTATCCATCTTTCGCTTTGACGGCGTGGAGGAAGCCGCGGAAATCGCCAACAATACCTTGTTTGGACTGGCCGCAGCCGTTTGGACCACCGACATCAACAAAGCCTTAAAATTGGCTCGAAGGATCAAGGCGGGAACCGTTTGGATCAACACCTATGGCAGGCTTCCTTTCCAAGCCGAGATGGGGGGCCACAAGGAAAGCGGTGTCGGAATTCAATACGGAGAAGAGGGGCTGAACGAGTTCACCCAACTCAAACACGTCGGGATCGATATCGGAGACTGATCCTACCCATTCGTCGGCTCCACGGAGTCCAGTAAACAATCGGCGCCTGGCAGGCCCTAAGCCCGGATGATGCATAATCCGGGTTGGTTGGGTTCGAGAGGCGCTCTTTTCGCGTCCATCAATCATGGATCATGGGAGGAAATCGAAATGACAGCTCAGGAATATGAAACGGTTAAGGTTGAGCGTGAGGACGGAGTAGCCTGGATGATCCTCAACCGCCCGGAGAAGCGTAATGCCATGAATCCTCAGATGCATTATGAGGCGGAGCAGGTCATCAATCAGCTTTCCCTGGATCCGGACGTTCAGGTTGTTGTCTTAACGGGTGAGGGCGAGGCCTTTTGTGCGGGAATGGACCTCAAGGAATACTTTCAAGCGTTGGACAATGACCCCACGGAACAGATCAAAGTCCGATGGGCCATGCGCAACTGGCAGTATTTCAGGCTTCGAATGTGTCCCAAGCCCACTATAGCAGCGGTGAACGGATGGTGTTTTGGCGGCGCATTCACGCCTTTGATTTCCTGCGACCTGGCCATTGCCGCCGACGAAGCAACCTTCGGCCTCTCGGAGGTCAACTGGGGTATCCTTCCCGGAGGATACGTGACCCGGGATGTGTCCATGGTGATGAGATACCGGGACGCCCTTTACTACATCGTTACCGGCAAGACCTTTGATGGTAAAAAAGCGGCGGATATGGGTCTGGTCAATGAGTCGGTACCCCGATCGGAACTGCGCTCGGCAGTCATGACCCTCGCTCAGGATCTCAAAAAGCTCAACCCTCTGACCCTTCGCTATGCCAAAGACGCTTTCAAGATGTCCCGAGACATGGATTTCGAGCAGGCATACGACTACCTGGCCGCCAAGAACGATCAGCTCGAGTTTCGGGATCCTGAGAGAGGACGCGGCAAAGGCATCCAACAGTTTATCGAGGATAAGACCTACCGGCCGGGCCTCGGTCCTTACGGACGTCCCAAGGAATAGGGGTACTCGGTGTCACTAAGTGTCTCGATCAATAAATACGGTGATGTTTGCTGATGGGGCTTGCGAGGGGAGATCAAGGAGCGAGGAGGAGGCGATGCAGGGACATCGGCGACGACGAGCGACACAGAGATCACCCGCAACCTCCATCAGCCCAAAGGGTGGCGGCGGGACGGCATCGATTTCTTTGTCGCTCCTCCTCCACGATGTCACTGACATCGCGTCGTCGTCGCTTCGCGAACTCGACGCCGTCGCGCTCGCCACAAACGTCACTGTATTTATGGAACCAGGCACTAATACTCCATGCGTGATCTACGACCACTGCTTGCACCCACCAGCATTGCCATCGTCGGTGCCTCCAGTCGCCTCAATACGGTAGCGGCCCGGCCCCTGGAAAATCTACAGATGATGGAGTATGGCGGAGCCCTCTATCCGATTAATCCCACTGCCCAGGAAATTGCCGGTATCCGCTGTTACCCCAATCTGGAGGAACTGCCCGAGGTTCCGGAACTGGCTCTGCTGGTTCTACCGGCACCACATGTCCTGCCCACCCTGGAGAGTTGTGCTCAAAGGGGAGTTAAAGCCGCCATCGTCATCAGTGCAGGTTTTGCGGAAACGGGCTCTGAAGGCGCTCAGGCTCAAGTCAAGATACGAGAGGTGGCCCAAAGAAGCGGCATGGTGATTTGTGGCCCCAACAGCTTGGGTGTTCTGAATTTCGTGGACAGGATTCCGATGACCTTTGGCTCGGTCACGGATATGAAAGATTGGCCTGGGGGACGTGTCAGCCTGGTCTCCCAAAGTGGTGGGCTTCTGGTGGGACTGGCCAACAGGGCTTTCGACGCCGGCGTCAACATCAACTACGCCGTGGCCACGGGAAACGAGGCCGATCTTAAACTCAGCGAGACCATCCATTATCTGGCAGAAGACCCGGGAACGGACGTGATCGTGGTCATCATCGAAGCCATTCGCAATGGGCCCCGTTTCCTCTCCGTGTGTGATCGATTGCTCGAACTGGGAAAGCCCTTGATCGCCTACAAACTGGCTCGATCGAAAAAGGGCAAGGCCGCTGCCCAGTCTCATACGGGAGCCCTGGCCGGTTCCTACCCGGTACTTCAAGCGGTTTTTCGCCAGCGAGGGGTTATTGAAGCCGGGGACCTCGACGATTTGTTCGCGCTGGCCGGAGCCTGTGCCGCCGGGCGCTTTCCCTCAGGTCCCGGTCTCGGGGTCATTACCGAGTCGGGTGGTGCAGGGGCCATCGTTGCTGACCGGGCCGATGACCTCGGTCTGACCACAGCCACCATTGGTAAAGACACGGCAAGCCGACTGAAGGAATTCGTGCCCCAGTTTGCCCCCGAGCAGGTCACAAATCCCTTTGATGTGACTTCGATCATTGCCCAGAACCCGGCCTCGGTCGGGAGTATGGCCGAGGCCTTTTTCGACGACCCGGCGGTGGGAGGATTGCTGGTCATTACGGCAGGCAGTGGTGAGCCAGGAAAGGCACGGATAGAGGCCTTACTGGATCCCATTCAGAGGTCCAAAAAACCGGCCTTCGGGGTGGTTCTAGCCGGCTCCAGTGCAACACCTTCCTACCAGCTCCTGAGATCCAACAACATACCCGCCTACCACTCTCCGGGCAAGGCAGTGGAATCGATGGCCGCACTCTGGCATTTCGCACGAGCACGGGAACGACACAAGGCCCGTCGCAAGTCCCAAGAGAAGACGGTCGCCTCCGCGGCAAATGTGAAAGAGGCCCTGGCGGGGATCGGAAATGCGCCCACGGAGTACGATGCCAAGCGCTTCCTGAAGCAGTGTGGTCTGTTGGTGGTCGAAGAACGGCTCGCCCAATCCGCCGGCGAAGCGGTGGAACACGCCAAGACGCTCGGCTACCCGGTGGCCCTCAAGGTTCAATCTTCCGACATCATCCACAAGACCGAGGTGGGTGGGATCCGCCTGAATCTGGACAACGCCAAGGCGGTAGAGACCGCCTATGAGGAGATTCTGGCGGGGGCAAAGAAAGCGGTTCCCCAAGCTGACATCGCGGGAATGCTGGTCTCCCGAATGGCCCCCACACCCCTGGAGTTTGTTGCCGGCATACATGTCGACCCGACCTTTGGCCCACTCATTCTCTTCGGTCTGGGCGGTATCTGGGTGGAGGTATTCGATGAAGCCGCCATGTGCCCGGCACCCCTCATACCGGAAGATGTTCTCGAGATGGTGAATCGGCTGCGGGGAGCCGCTCTTTTGAAGGGAGCCAGAAATATGCCCGCGGTACGGCCAGAGGAGATCCAAAAACTCCTCTTGACCCTTTCAGAGATCGCCCTGGCCAGCCAAGGTCTTCTCTCCGGGATGGATATCAATCCCCTGGTCCCCACTGAGGATGGCCGCCTGATGGCCTTGGATGCCAGCCTCTTTCTTACCGTGGCTCAACACAAGAAGGAGGCTTGAAATATGAATCCCATACGGTACTCGATGACACTGTTGTGCATCGTCTTGGCATTGACACTGGCTGCTTGCAGTGGAGTCATGGGGGACGAGACCGCCTCGGAAAATGAGCCGGCTTGCCTGGCACTCACCCATGTCGCCAATCTGACCCTGACTTCGGCTGAGTTGGTTCCTGCAACCGATGTAACACCCCCATACTGCTACGTCAAAGGACTTATTTCATCGGCCATTTCCTATCATGTTCAACTTCCCTTGCCTGAGAACTGGAATGGCCGATTTCTGCAATGGGGAGATGGCGGCAAGGACGGGGACCTGGACTTTGCCGATCATCGGGTGGCCGAAGGCTACGCCGTCGCCAACAGCAATACGGGTCACGACAATGGATCGGAGCCCGGATCATCCTTTGGCTTGGACAACCGGCAGGCGGAAATCGATTTCGGCTACCGGGCCGTGCATCTGACCGTTAATGCCGCCCAAACGGTTCTGAAAGAATACTATGGCGAAGGGCCTGAGTATTCCTATTTCGAGGGTTGTTCGACCGGCGGCAATCAGGGCCTGACCGAAGCCCAGCGATACCCCTACGATTTTGACGGGATTGTGGCCGGCGCTCCCGTGTTTCACTATCAGGCCACCAATGTGAGTCATAACTTCATGCTGCAGAAGGTTTTCCGTAACAACTTCGCGGGCAACCTGGCCTTTGATAGCGATGGCAATGGCTTGCCCGATAGCCTGACTAAAATAGAGATGCTGGAGAAAGCGGTCCTAAGCCAATGCGACGCTCAGGATGGGATTACAGACGGTGTGATCGATGACCCCTTGAGCTGCGACTTTGATGCCGAGAGGGATCTGGCCGCCATGATGTGCGCCGGGGATGTCGACGCCGACGATTGTTTCACCACAACACAGCTGCAGACCATCCAGGATATTTACGCCGGTCCTTACGACAGCAAGGGAGTCTCCATATTAAAAGGGAAAGCCTTCGGTTCGGAATGGGCCTGGGCCAACAGCAATATCCCCCATGAAGGAAATTCCCTGTTCCCGGTGAATTTAAGCTACATCCAGAACCACTTCAACTACATCTTTTACGAGAAGGATCCCGGTGTTCCGCCTCCGGATGTCACCGACCTCTCTTACGTTCTGGATAAGACTCGAACAACCCCTGAGTATGCCTGGTGGGAATTTGATATGGATGATGTGACTGCCGGCCGAGGCGACTTGATGATGTCGATCTTCGATGCCAAAGATCCGGACCTGACCCGATTCCTCGTCCAAAATGATGGCAAGTTGATTCTCTACCACGACTGGAGCGATTTTTCTCCTGCGCCGGAGCCGACACTGGATTATTACCAGGATGTGGTGAGCACCACCTTCGGGGGTGATCTGGAGGCCGCCAGAGATCGTACCCGGCTCTTCATGGTGCCGGGGATGGGACACTGTCGCGGAGGGCCCGGCCCCAACGCCTGGGACAAACTCCCCCCTCTGGTCGAGTGGGTGGAAAACGGAAATGCACCGGACTTCCTCGTCGCCACCCACAGTACAGATGGGGTGGTCGATAACGAGCGGCCCCTTTGTCCCTACCCGGAACGGGCCGTTTACACCGGTCCGGCCGGTGGGGCCAACGATCCGGCCAACTGGACGGCAGGCAACTTTACCTGCCAGTGATCCGGCTGGGACTCAGTTCCCTGCCGTCTTTTGACGAAACTTCTCTGCGATCTCGACCAACGGACCGCCAAGGTGCTCCACGTCGTCATCCGAAAAATCATAGGCGGGTCCCACCGGCTGCACTCCAAAGTCTTTGGCCAGCGGAGCCTGAAGGACGATCACTTCACCACCCACCATAGTCATTAAGGGGTGGATCTTCAGGATGTCATCGACCGGAATGGTGAAGTAGTCTCGGTCGATGATCAGAAGATCGGCAAACTTACCCACTTCCAGTGAACCAAGCTGATCCGGTTTTCGCACATATTCGGCTGCCCAGGAAGAGAACATCTTCAAAGCCTGCACCCGGTCTATGCGCTCTCCCGGCTGCCAGACTTGTCCGTCGTACTTGCGGGTGACCGCCTGCCAGGCCATGAAAAAGGGAGGTTGAAAACGCTGGGTTCCCGGGTTTCTAGCGCCCGAACCCCAATGCTGGCCCACCAGCTTCACGCCTGAGTCGATCCAAGTCTTGAAGGGCAGTATAAAGTCGTTCATCTGAGGACCATAATCCTTGATCCAGTCGGGCGATTCGCGCACGATATCGGGGCCACAGCTCAAGATGATTCCGTAATCCTTTAATTTCTGGATGATCTCCGGGCTTTTTCCGATCAAACCACAGTGCTCTCCCGTCATCTGCAGCTGCCGAACCTCTTCCATGCTCCAGCCATTGACTGCCCGGGCTCGATCCACCATCTTGAAAAAGGAACGTGCGCTTTCACTGCCGCAGATGTGGACGCCAGCCAGCCGCCAACCCGCCTTCATGGCATTCTCCAGGGTATCCCAGTGCAGATCACCGGGCTTGGGACAGGTTTCCCGGGCCTTGATGTGGGCCGGAGCCTGAGTGTCGGGTCCCGTACACGATTCCGGATAAAAGGAATCCCAGCGCTCGGAGGCCACGCCGTCAATCCACAGGAAATCGTCCCCTATCCCCTGCAACACTCCGGTCCTTCGGTACATCTGACGGGTCTGCTGGGGATCGGTGGGCATGCGATGAACTTCATAGTGAGCATCCAAACGAATGGGCATCTGACCCAAACCGGCCAGGGTGGAGTATCCGCTCATGATCTTGGGAAACTGAATGCGGCTGGAAAAGGTGCTCACCCCGTTGGTGGCAAACTCCTCCGAAACCAGTTTGAGGGCCTGAGCCAGGGTGGTCAGAGGAAGCTTCTCCAGAAAAAGTTCCCAGGTTATGACCGACATCTCCTGGCTTCCCACCCATCCGATCTCGGGAATGTTCTCTCCAATGACATCCCCATGCATGGTCTCGTGAATGGAGTCCGAGTAGCCGGGGAAGAACTCATTCAAGACCTCCAGCGCCTTGGAATTGATGTTGCCCCTCAAGCCGGGCCTCATCAGCACCGGATTCTCCGGTGCCCACAAATCGAGCGTCCTGCGATTGGTCAAACGCCGGGTCATCCCCCAAAACTGCAGCTGCGAAGGCGCCTCAGGATGACGCTCCATTTCCAGCACCACCCAGTCTCCGGGATTGACCTTCTTGACGGCTTCCTGGATGGTATCGCGCATAATGGCCTGGGTTTTTTCCAAATCCAGGTCGGCCTGAGCTCTCACGATGATCCCCTTGGGAGGGTAGGTGAAGCCAAACCGGTCCAAAAAGCGAACGGCTCCCCCGTAGATATGGCTGTGAGGCTCAACAATGCCCGGAAGCAGGGTTCTTCCTTTTAGGTCAAACACCCGGGTGTCCGGTCCCGCCATCGGTCTGATCTCGGCATCGCTCCCCAGCTTCATGATCTTGTCACCCTTGACCGCGATGGCCTGGTAGATACTTCCCACCTGGGTGGAGGTGGATTTATCGTCCATGCTCACCACCTTGCCATTGACAAAGAGGGTGTCGGCATAGCCCCACCTGGCCACCTCGGGAGGCAACTGCTGGGCAAAAGAAGCCGTTCCTTCAAAAAAGAGGAACAGGGCCAGGGTAAACATCAAAGTTCCACTCACCCATCGATTACTACTCATCAAATCTCCTCCATTCTGGATTGAACTCGCAAAAATTACTCTCATCCTAATACCGCTGCCAGGGAAAAGTCTAATCACAGAAGGACTCCGTCGAGGGTTCGGAGTGGGCATCACGTTACTGTTTCAGGCGCAGGCTGTTGGTGACCACGGTAACGCTGCTGAAAGCCATGGCCAAGGCAGCCAGGATGGGATGTAAAGAACGAAGCGCGCCAGGCAAAGCTGGGAAAGGATAAAGGACACCCGCCGCCACCGGGATCAGGACCACGTTGTAGAAAAAGGCCCAGAAGAGGTTCTGCTTGATGGTCCGCAGAGTGGCCTTACTCAGTGCTATGGCCTGGGGAACAGAGCGAAGATCCCCTCGCATCAAGGTGACGTCTGCCGTCTCCATGGCCACGTCGGTACCCGTGCCGATGGCGATTCCCACATCGGCCTGAGCCAAAGCCGGGGCATCATTGATGCCGTCTCCCACCATCCCCACCAATCCCCTGCTCTGGGTTTGCAGCTTCTGAATCTGGGCTGCCTTTTCACCGGGAAGCACCTCGGACAAGACCCGATCAATCCCCACTTGCTCAGCAATCTTCCGGGCGGTGGCGGCGTTGTCGCCGGTCATCATGATCACCGTTAAGCCCAGTTCATGCATCTGATGAACCGCCTCCTTAGAGCCTGGTTTCAGGGTATCGGCAATGCCGATGAGACCCACAGCTTCACCATCAACGGCCACCCAGACCACGGTTTTTGCTTCCGATTGCAAGCGCTCCGCTTCAGCCTCAAGCCCCTCGAGTGGAACCGAGCCTTCCTTCATCATCTTGGCATTGCCCAGGGTCACACGGCGTCCTTCAACACGAGCCACGACTCCCTGGCCCGTCTGAGCTTCAAATTCTTCGGGTTGGGCCAACTCCAGTTCGCGTTCCTGGGCGGCCCGGACAATGGCTTCTCCCAGGGGATGTTCGCTTCCCGCTTCCACCGAAGCGGCCAGGTACAGCAACCGGTTAGAAGAGTCTGAGGAATCGGAAGCAGCCGTGTCCGAACCATGTTTCAGCTTCTGGTCCTTGACCCAAATATCGGTGACCGAGGGTTCTCCCAAGGTGAGTGTACCGGTCTTGTCCAGCACCACCACCTCCAGCGAATGGGCCTGCTCCAGGGCCTGACTGTTTTTAAAGAGAATACCCTGTTGGGCTCCCCGACCCGTGGCCACCATGATGGCGGTCGGCGTTGCCAGTCCCAGAGCGCAGGGGCAGGCGATCACCAGAACGGCCACCATCCGAATCATGGCAGCGGTCAAACCCAGGTCCACCACCACCCACCAAATCAGGAAGGTGACCAGGGCGATAAGAAGCACGATGGGCACAAAGACACCGGCTACCTGATCGGCGAGGCGCTGAATGGGCGCCCGGCTTCCTTGAGCCTCTTCCACCAGACGGATAATCTGTGCCAGGGCCGTCTCGGCACCCACCTTCCTGGCCTCGAATTGAAGTCTTCCCTGCTTGTTGATGGAACCGCCGATGACCTCATCTCCCGTCTGCTTGGTGACGGGGAGACTCTCCCCGGTCATCATACTCTCGTCTACCGCAGATCGTCCTTCGAGGACCAGGCCATCCACGGGAATCTTCTCTCCCGGCCGGACCACCACAATGTTCCCTACGGCTACTTCGGAAATAGGAATGTCGATTTCCTGGTGGTCTTTCAGCACACGGGCCGTCTTGGGGCGTAAACCCATGAGTTTTTTAATGGCCGCACTGGTCTTGCCTTTAGCCTGAACTTCCAACAGTTTCCCCAATTTGATCAAGGTGATGATCACGGCAGCCGTTTCATAGTAAACATGGGTTCCCAGAGCGGAACTGCCCAAAATCAGGGCAACGGTGACCGGGATGCTGTAGAAATAGGCGGCTGAGGAGCCCATCACGATCAACACATCCATGTTGGCTGTACGGTTGCGAAGGGCCTTAAAAGCACCGACGTAGTAGTCCCAACCCACGTAAAATTGCACAGGTGTGGCCAAAAGGAGCATCAGGCCGTTCACCCAGGAGGCCTCAGCCCAGGCTCCCAGCAATCCGAAATCGCGGGTCATGCTCAGGATAAACAGGGGTAGGGAGAAGGCCAGACCGATCCAGAACTTGTAAGTCTGGTCCCGAATCTCATCCTGGCGAGCGGCTCGTTCTCTGTCCTCCAACCCATCCGGTCCGCTCTCTGTCACGGAGTAGCCAATCTTCTCAATCGCTTCCACCAGGTCACGCCGAC
>Ga0209988_10001598_pt1 | contig 14775 bp, 15 predicted proteins | sample N075metaG_FD_183115 | JGI IMG/M metagenome (GOLD analysis project Ga0209988, IMG submission 183115) | Deep subsurface microbial communities from Kermadec Trench to uncover new lineages of life (NeLLi) - N075 metaG (SPAdes) (version 2) | ecosystem: Environmental > Aquatic > Marine > Ocean trench... | reverse complement strand
ATGCCGTGGGCGCATGGATGCGCAGGAACGGCGATGTACAGGGATGTACTGTCAGGATTTTTGCTCCTGGCAAATCCTAAGTACCTGCATCCGTGCAGGCAATGTCACGAGTGCAGGACGCACAGGATGCCTACAAGGAGGTAGGTGGTACGACTACATGGACGTGGGAGGTAGAGTAACGTCGGGAACGGTCATCGGGAAAACGTATGGAACAGGTTTTCGTGAGACGATTTACACGGAAGTGGCGAGGGTATAAAGAATGCTTAGACAACATAATGAGTTGATTGAATTGTTAGAACCTGTGGTTACGGCACTGGGTTATGAAATGCTTGGCATCGAATATTTTAAGCAGAGGGATGGTTCAATGTTGAGATTGTACATAGACAACGATGCCGGAATTACTATTGATGATTGTACCCGGGTAAATCATCAGGTGATTGGGGTGTTGGATGTGCATGACCCTATTAAAGAAAAATATTTCCTGGAAATTTCATCACCAGGACTGAATAGGCCTTTATTTACGTTGGCACAGTTTCAACGATTTTTAGGCGAGAAAGTGAAGATGAAATTACGTGAAAAAGTTGAACAACGTAGAAAGGTCACGGGGGTGATCAAGGCAGTTGAAGAAACAGCAGTACTCGTCAGTGAAGATGGAGTTGATTATTTGATTCCTGCTGATGCGATTGACTCGGCGCATTTAGTGCCAGAAATATAATAAGTGAAATATAGTAAGCAAAATAATAAATAAATTAAATTTTTGTCCTAAAGTAGTGTGTTGAGAGTATTTATATTATGAATAAAGAAATTTTAGCGGTAGTGGATGTTGTTTCCAGTGAGAAAGGCGTCAGTAAAGATGTGATATTCGAAGCCATCGAAGCCGCGTTGGCAATGGCGACCAAGAAACGTAACCGTGAAGATATTGAATCACGAGTCGCAATCGATCGTGAAACAGGTAGCTATGAAACATTCCGTCTTTGGGAAGTCATGGACAATGATGATGAAATCGAATTTCCAGGCAGACAAATAAAACTTAAAGATTCTCTGCAAGATAATCCTGACATCGAGATTGGACAATATGTTGAAAAACCCATGGACTCAGTTGAGTTCGGTCGGATTGCGGCGCAGACGGCAAAGCAGGTGATTGTACAGAAGGTAAGAGAGGCTGAAAGAATTCAGGTGGTTGAGGCTTTTACCGATCGTGTTGGTGAAATGTTGAGTGGTGTTGTGAAGCGAGTAGAAAGAGGTAATGTCTATCTTGACCTGGGTAGCAATGCTGAAGGTTTTATTCCGCGTGAAGCACTGATACCTAGAGAAGCAGTAAGACCTGGTGATCGTATTCGCGCCTATTTACAGGAAGTACGTTCAGAAATTCGAGGTCCACAACTATTTTTGAGTCGTACTACGCCTGAATTATTGATCGAATTATTCAAGCTTGAAGTTCCTGAAATCAATGAAGGCATGATAGATATTATGAATGGTGCCCGGGACCCTGGTGCAAGAGCGAAGATAGCGGTCAAGGCGAATGATCCACGGATAGATCCCATCGGTGCCTGTGTTGGTATGCGTGGTTCACGTGTGCAGGCGGTTTCTAACGAACTAGGTGGTGAACGCGTTGATATTATCCTGTGGGACGAAAACCCTGCGCAATTTGTGATTAATGCCATGGCCCCCGCAGAAGTTGCCTCAATCCTGGTAGATGAAGATGCTCATAGTATGGATATTGCTGTTGAAGAAGATAATCTCTCACAGGCCATCGGTCGTGGGGGGCAGAATATTCGTCTCGCCAGTGAATTGACGGAGTGGGTACTCAATGTAATGTCTGTTGAACAGGCAGAAGAGAAAAATGAAGAAGAAGCTCAGACATTACAAAAAATGTTTATGGAGCAATTGGATGTAGATGAAGAGATGGCTGTGATCCTGGTACAGGAAGGCTTCTCAAGTGTTGAAGAAGTCGCCTATGTCCCGGAAGAAGAAATGCTCAATATCGAAGAGTTTGATAGTGATCTAGTCAATGAATTACGAGGTCGTGCACGTGATGTTATGTTAACGCGTGCAATTGTTAACGAAGAAAAATTAATTGATGCACATCCAGCAGAAGATCTGTTGCAAATGGAAGGCATGGAAGATGCGCTGGCCTATGAATTGGCAGCGAAAGGGATTGTCACTATGGATGACCTGGCCGATCTTTCGGTGGATGAATTAATAGAAGTTGAAGAAATGGATTCTGAGCGAGCAGGTGAATTAATCATGACCGCTAGAATTCCCTGGTTCGAAGAAGCTGAAAAAGCAAAACTAGCTGAAGGAGGTTCGACAGATGCCTGAAGTTAAACTTAGTCAGTTCGCAAGCGTGGTCGGGATCCCTGTAGAACGGTTACAGGAACAGATAACTGAAGCAGGATTACCTGAAAAGTCCCCCGACGAAATGATTACGGATGAAGAAAAAAGCCAACTGTTGACATATCTCCGTGGCAAACATGGCAAAGGCTCATCCGAAACAAAGAAGATTACACTAAAAAGAAAAACCAGCAGTGAGATCAAAGTACCACTGAGCGTCCAGGGAAGAGGTAAAGCACAATCAAAAACGGTGAATGTCGAGTTTAGAAAGAAACGTACCTACATTAAACGTAGCGCACTAGACGAACTGACAAAACAAGCAACTGAAGAAGAATTACCTGCTGAAATGGCAGAAATTGTCGAAGACACTAGCGATAGTACACAAACCGTTGAGGCTACTGATAGTAGTGAAACGACAAATACTCAGGCAGTAAATTCAGAAGCTGCCGAAGCCTTGGCGACATCTGCATCTGAGCAGGCCGAAACTGAAAAAGTGTCAGAAGAGCAAATTGCAGATGTTGAAAAAATCAGTCCGATTGAAGCGGTTGTTGAGAAGCCTGCAGCAGTTGCTCCGGCCGCAGAAAAAACTGATAACAAATCTCGCTCAGGTAAAAAAGGCAAAGATAAATCAACCCGTTACGGTCGTCAGGAATTGCATGTGGCCGCTGAAAAATCAGGGCGCCGTAAGAAAAAATCCAGGCGCAGACCGAAAATCATTCCGACGGTTGAAACGCAACATGGCTTTGAAAAACCAACAGAACCTGTCGTCAAAGAAGTGGAGATACCCGAAAGTATTTCAGTGGGTGATCTGGCCCAGGGAATGTCTGTTAAGGCAACTGAAGTTATCAAATTAATGATGGGACTGGGAAGTATGGCCACCATCAATCAAATGCTTGACCAGGATACAGCGGCACTTGTTGTCGAAGAGATGGGTCATAAAGTTAAACTTATTAATGAGAGTGCGTTGGAAGACCAGGTTGTTTTTGCAGCAAAAGAAAGTGGTGAGCAAGTTCCACGTGCACCCATTGTGACAATTATGGGTCACGTCGACCATGGTAAAACTTCACTGCTTGATTATATTCGCAAAACGAAGGTTACCGAGAGTGAGGCAGGAGGAATTACACAACACATCGGTGCCTATGTTGTAGAGACTGACAAAGGCAAAATCGCATTTCTGGATACTCCTGGGCATGCTGCGTTTACGGCAATGCGTGCCCGTGGTGCCAGCGTGACAGATATAGTTATTATCGTGGTTGCTGCTGATGATGGTGTGATGCCGCAGACAGAAGAGTCAGTAAAACATGCAAAAGCAGCTGATGTTGCTATTATTATTGCTGTTAATAAAATTGATAAACCAGAAGCAGATCCCGAACGTGTAAAACAGGAACTTTCCAAACTCGAAGTCATACCAGAAGACTGGGGTGGTGATACTCAATTCATCAATGTTTCTGCACAGACAGGAGAAGGGATTAGTGATTTACTTGAAAGCATTTCACTACAGGCAGAATTGCTTGAACTTAAAGCATCTGCAACCGGTGCTGCTAGCGGGACCGTGATTGAGGCGCGTTTGGATAAAGGACGTGGCCCTGTTGCAACAATCATGGTGCAGAACGGTGCGCTTAAGAGAGGTGACATTATTCTAAGTGGTAGAGAATATGGTCGTGTTCGAGCCATGGTTGATAGCAACGGTAAAGAAATTTTGACATCTGTGGGGCCATCGACGCCTGTTGAAGTGCTAGGTTTAACCGGGATACCTAACGCTGGAGACGAAATGATTGTTGTTCCAGATGAGAAGAAAGCACGTGAAATCGCTGAACAAAGACAAAATAAGAATCGTGAGTCCAAGTTGGCTAAACAACATGCAGTTAAATTACAAAATGCTATAGATCAGATGAGTGAGGGTGATGTTGCGACACTCAATGTTCTGGTTAAGGCAGATGTCCAGGGTTCTTCCGAAGCTATCGTTGATGCGCTTACCAGGTTATCAACCGATGAAGTCAGGGTCAGTATCGTCAGTAATGGTGTTGGTGGAATTACGGAAACTGATATGAACCTGGCGCATGCATCAAAAGCCGTTGTCATAGGTTTTAATGTCCGTGCCGATGCTTCTGCACGTAAGATTGCAAATGAAGAAGAAATTGAAATTCGTTACTACAGCATTATTTACGATCTTATCGATGATGTGAAAGCGGCGATGAGCGGCATGCTGGCACCTGAATTGCGTGAGCAGATTGTGGGTATTGCGGAAGTGAAAGACGTATTCCGTTCACCAAAATTTGGTGATATCGCTGGGTGTATTGTTTCTACAGGTACCATTAAAAAGAACAACCCTATTCGTGTATTGCGGGATAATGTTGTTATTTACGAGGGAGAACTCGAATCACTCAGACGTTTTAAGGATGATGTTAATGAAGTGAAATCAGGGACAGAATGTGGCATTGGTGTGAAAAATTACGACAATGTCCAGCCTGGAGATCAAATCGAGGTGTTTGAGCGAATCGAAGTCGCCCGTACAATTTAACATTAACTAGCTAAATGGTTTGAGCAAATATGGCCAAAGAGTACAGGCGTAGTCAGCGAGTCGGCGATCATATACAAAAGGAACTGGCCACAATTATCCAGATGCCAGTCAGGGATGCTGGTCTGGGTCTGGTGACGATTTCTGCTGTAGATTTAAGTACGGATCTGGCCTACGCGAAGATTTTTGTGACTTGCCTGGGGATGGATCATGTAGAAAACAACCCTTTAGAAAGTGACAAGCATGCTCTATCGGATGATAGAGTAGAGGTCCTGGCCATGCTGAATGACAACGCTGCCCAATTTCGTCATCAATTATCCAAGATACTCACTACACGTACCGTTCCAAAACTTCAATTTTTGTTTGATGAGAGTCTGGAACAGGCAAATCGATTGACCAGCCTGATAGATTCTTTGCATATAGAAGATCCACAGAAATAATAAACAAGTATCAATAAATAAGTTCAATAAATAAGTAGCATTTTTGTATGGGCCGAAGACGAAAAAGAAAACCATACGAACGGGATGTGCACGGTATTCTACTTTTGGACAAACCAGCCGGCATTACATCGAATGATGCCCTACAAAGAATTAAGCGACTGTATCGAGCTGCCAGAGCAGGACATACAGGCAGTCTGGACAAGCCTGCAACAGGCATGTTGCCCTTATGTCTCGGTGAAGCCACCAAGTTTTCGTCATATCTTCTTAATGCGGATAAAACTTATATTTCAGTTGCGAAACTTGGTGTGAAAACCAGCACCGCAGATGCCGAAGGTGAGATATTAGAAACCAGGCAGGTTCCTGAACTTAATCAGCGGTTGTTAGAAAAGGTCATAGCACGGTTTGTCGGTGATATTGAACAGATCCCGCCGATGTATTCCGCATTGAAAGTTGATGGGCAAAGGCTTTATAAATTAGCTTATCAGGGGATAGTGATTGAACGTAAATCGAGGCCTGTGACAATACACCAGATTGATTTACTTCATTTCGATAAGGATTCATTTGAAATGCAGGTACGCTGTTCAAAAGGTACTTACATACGGACACTGGTTGAAGATATTGGTCAGACGCTAGGTTGTGGCGCACATGTCAGGTCACTTCGACGTCTATCAACGGGACCATTTAATGAAGCGCAGATGGTCAGTATGGAAACCATCGAGAATCTGTCAAAACAGGGTGAAGAGGATGAAGCAGCTCTGGATCAGTTGCTCGTCGCGGTGGATAGCGCCCTGGAACATTTGGCTGAGGTCAATTTGACAGAGGCAACGGCATATTACCTTTGTCTGGGTCAGGCAGTGTCGATAGCGCAGGCACCTACAGAAGGATTAGTGAGGATTTATGACCATAAGCACGCATTTATCGGGATTGGTACAATTCTGGATGACGGTCGTGTCGCCCCAAAAAGATTACTGAAAACCGGAAATACAGAATAACTTATTGATTACTATAAATAAATTACTCTTCATCCTATCAAGCCGGATGCCATGTTTGGGGATGAATAAAACAATTCTGCTATCTCGTTATTTACGCTTGTTCATGCATTAGAGCGCGGTTACAATACGCGCCTCATTTAGACCGAGATTACTTCAGGAGCTCGATTACACATGGCATTAAGTACTCAGCATAAGGCTGACATAGCAAAAGAATATCAACGTGCGGAAAACGATACAGGTTCTCCAGAGGTACAGGTTGCATTATTAACGGCAAACATTACAGAGTTGTCTGATCATTTCAAGGTACATAAAAAAGATCATCATTCACGCCGTGGATTATTAAAAATGGTGAATCAGCGTCGCAAGCTTTTAGATTATTTGAAAAGCAAAGATGTGAACCGCTATCGTGATTTGATCACAAACCTGGGTTTACGTAAGTAAAATTTATAGTCAGGTCGGCGTGAACAAACAGCGCAATAAAATTGTTTACGTCAGTCCCGTTTTTCAGAACTACAAGTAATAAAATACAAACATTTCAAAAAAGACAGAATTTCTGTAATCGGTCTTGAAGAAAATCCTTCCAAATCACTTATCAAATATTTTAAGGTAAAAACATGAAAGCAGTCAGGAAAGAGTTCCAGTTCGGTGATCACACAGTTGTATTGGAAACGGGGAAGATAGCCCGACAGGCCAGTTCAATTATCGTCAGCATGGGAGACACCGTTGTCATGGTCAACTGTGTCGCAAAGAAAGAAGCTGATACAGGTCGTGATTTTTTTCCACTTACTGTGGATTATCAGGAACGCACTTATGCTGCGGGCAAGATACCAGGTGGCTTTTTTAAAAGAGAAGGTCGTCCCAGTGAAAAAGAAACTCTGACATGTCGATTAATTGATCGTCCAATTAGACCTTTATTTCCAAAAGGTTTTAAAAATGAAGTCCAGATTGTGGCCACAGTGATGTCACTGGATCCACAAATCAATGCTGATATTCCGGCATTGATTGGCGCCTCAGCCGCAGTTACTTTAACTGGCGCACCATTTAATGGTCCTGTGGGCGCTGTTCGAGTGGGCTATATTGATGGTAATTATGTAATTAACCCGTCAACTGATCAGTTGCTTGATTCAGCACTGAATCTGGTTGTTGCAGGAACCAGCACTTCTGTATTAATGGTCGAGTCTGAAGCCAAACAGTTATCAGAAGAAGTGATGTTGGGTGCGGTGATGTTCGGTCATGAGCAATTTCAGGTCGCTATAGACAGTATTAAAGCTCTGGTGGAAGAAGTTGGTGTGGTTGCCTGGGATTGGCAGCCTGAAGAAAAGGATCAGGCATTGATCGATGAAGTCGCCAGTCGTTCTACAGACCTGTTACGCGAAGCCTATGCAATTACAGATAAGCTTAATCGTAAGGATCGTATCAGCGAGATTCGTAATGAAGTTGTAGCGGCGATGACCGAAACAGAAGATCCGAAATGGTCAGCATCGGAAATAAATGATGAAATCAGCAACTTAGAAAAACATATTGTTCGTAGCAGCATTTTAGCAGGCGAGAGTCGCATCGATGGTCGTGACACAAAAACCATCAGAAACATCGCGACTGAAGTAGGTATTTTACCAAGAGCACATGGTTCAGCATTATTTACACGTGGCGAAACACAGGCGATTGTCGTTGTCACACTGGGGACGGAACGTGACTCACAAATCGTTGATGCGATTGAAGGTTCTTACAAAGATCCATTCATGCTGCATTATAACTTTCCTCCATATTGCGTTGGAGAAACCGGGCGTGTTGGCACACCAAAACGTCGTGAAATTGGTCATGGTCGTTTAGCCAAGCGTGGCATTCTCGGTGTTATGCCAGATATGGAAGAATATCCTTACACCATTCGTGTGGTTTCAGAAATTACAGAATCAAATGGTTCAAGCTCTATGGCCAGTGTCTGTGGTACTAGTCTTGCGTTAATGGATGCTGGTGTTGTAATTGAAGCGCCTGTTGCGGGTATTGCCATGGGTCTGATTAAAGAAGATGACAAATTTGTCGTGCTCTCAGATATCCTCGGTGATGAAGATCATCTGGGTGATATGGATTTTAAAGTCGCGGGAACTGATAAGGGTATTACTGCCTTGCAGATGGATATCAAGATCGATGGGATAACAAAAGAAATCATGGAGGCGGCTTTGGCCCAGGCCAAAGAAGGCCGTATTCATATCCTTGGAGAGATGAACGCAACAATATCCACTGCTCGTGAGGAGATGTCAGAATTTGCGCCTAGAATTACGGTGATTAAGATTCATCCGGACAAAATTCGCGATGTGATTGGTAAGGGTGGGGCAACTATTCGCGCCATTACAGAAGAAACAGGTGCAACGATTAATATCGATGATGATGGAACGGTAAAGATTGCCGCAGTTGATAAGGCTGCTGGCGAAGCTGCATTGCTAAGAATAGAGCAGATAACTGCAGATATCGAAGTCGGTAAAATCTATGAAGGCAAGGTTGCCAAGCTAATGGATTTTGGTGCCTTCGTGAATATCCTGCCAGGCAAAGATGGTCTGGTACATATCTCACAAATTAGTGAAGAACGTGTAGAGAATGTTAGCGATAAATTAAGTGAAGGTGATTTTGTTAAAGTTAAAGTGCTTGAAGTTGATAGACAGGGTCGCGTCCGTCTGAGTATGAAAGCAGTCAACGAATCAGAAATACAGCAAACCTGATTGCCATACACTTAACAGGTACTCATAAAAAGGGCTATTAAGCCCTTTTTTTATGTCTGCGGATCGGTCAATAGCGCCCAGATTAACCCGATTCGCCAATAAAATCGTTAGAATCAGATAGAACGGATGTGATACACCCAAACTACCTGGAAATGCAGGGTTTAGAGTTCAGCTAGAAAGCCAGTGCGAGACGGGAAGCAACCATCTTTTTCGTTATAAAACCTTGGACCATGGAGAAAATTGCTCCTGCATTTCCAGGTAGTTTGGGTATAAACTTCATTGCCATGATAGAAGGCAAGGGTAATGAGGAACACTCGGATGAAGATTTGATGCTCGGCTATCAGCAGGGTGATACAGCTGCCTTTGATGTTTTGTATGAACGCCATAAGGGCGGAGTGTTTCGCTATTTACTGTCTAAATGTCATCAACAGGCGATTGCCGAAGAACTGTTTCAGGATGTCTGGATGAAATTGATTGTTGCCCGTGACAGGTATGAGGTACGTGCCAAATTTACCACCTATCTATACCAACTCGCACATAATCATTTTATTGATTATTACCGAAAGACGCGTACCGATGTATTTCAACAAAAAGACTGTGATGAAGATGTTGAGCAAATAACGGCAGACGGTCAGAAACAGGCAGACGAACAATTAGACATACAGAGACAAATAGAAATGCTTTCAGAGTTAATCGACAATTTGCCCGATGAACAGCGAGAGGCCTTTATGTTGCGAGAAGAGGCCGGATTAACAGTTGCTGAAATTGCCGAAGTGACGGGCGTGAATGCAGAGGCCGCCAAGAGTCGATTACGCTATGCAGTGAAAAAATTACGTGCAGGTTTGATAGAAAATGGCTAAGAAACCAGAAGATATTAAACAGAATGAACAAAACCTGGAGGAATATCTCAAGGGTGATTCTACCTTGTCTAAAGCCTATCGCGCTGAAGGAAAGGCGCAAGTACCAGAATATCTCGACAAAGCTATTCTTTCAGCGGCCCATGAAGCCATCAGCTCAAGGCAATCCTCCAGGCTAACCTACAGTCCTTTTGCCAGGAGCTGGTATGTGCCCGTATCAATAGCAGCTGTTTTGATGTTATGCGTTAGTTTGGTGTTCACCATTTACAAAGACAGCGGACAAACATTATTAACGGCACCGAAGAGTGAATTTGATATTGATGTACAGACAGTGCCGGTAGAAACTGCAAAATCTATTAGTCAAGGTGAAGCAAAAGCAGCAGGAGAAAAAAAGAGAAAATACAAAGTCGAAGATAAGCTAATGTCGATGGATGTGATACCGGAAGCAAACAAAGCTGCTCCATCTTTAATTGAGGCATATGAGGCGGAGGCAGCTGAGCCTGAGAAAAGACCGGCGAGGAAGATGCTCCTGAGAGAGGGAATGATAGAAATGGATGATGCCTTGCGGTCAGAAATAACAGATAAAAATATCCTGAAAAAAGATACATCAGAACAAGCTCTGTCTGATGCACCTTATATACCTTCCAGGCAAGATGACCTGGGACGTCTTGAGGCGGCAGATGTTAAAAGACAGAAACACATGGATACGGATATGATGAATAATAAATTAGGGGAAATGGAATTGAAGGCCAATGAAGAGGAAGTAGAAACAGGCGTAAGTTCAACTCCAGCATTACGTTATAGACAGGCAACAGAAAGTCTTTCAAAAGGAAACAGAATATCGAAGGAAAAATCTCTGGAAGAAGTTACCGTCGATAGTCTTGTCAGTCCGGCCGGGTCATCAGGTGATGAAATAATGTCAGCAGAGCAATGGCTCAATCAGATTAATGATCTGTGGTTATCGGGAGATCATCAGGGCGCCAAAGAGAGTCTTAATCAATTTCTTGCGGCCTACCCAGAGTACCCCATTGAAAAAATAAAAATAATTTTAGATCCAGAAAGTGAACTGATGGATGGCATCAGGTAATTGCTATATTGCTAATTATAACAAGTAGTTAAAGGTTAATGTCTTGAGCTGGATTATCACCGGCTTTCCAATCTTAGCCATTGTTTTTTCAATCTTTGCGGCTCGCTATCCCGAATTTTTAGTCGATTATAAATCTGCCATCATTCCCCTGCTTGGTATTGTCATGTTTGCCATGGGCATAACGCTGAGTATTGAAGATTTCAAACGTGTACTAAAATCCCCAGGATCATCGGTCTGGGTTTGCTTTTGCAATATGGTTTGATGCCCTTGCTCGCCTTTATCATCGCTTTGATATTAGCGCTGCCAACAGCATTGATGGCTGGTTTGGTATTGCTTGGAACGTGCCCGGGTGGCACTGCGTCCAATGTAATCTGTTATCTGGCTAAAGGTGATGTTACGCTCTCCATTACTCTAACTGCGATCTCAACACTGCTTGCTATTTTCTTAACGCCGGTCTTGACCTGGTTATATATTGGCCAGGAGGTGCCTGTACCCATCATTAATATGATGCTGACGGTACTGAAGATAATTATTTTACCGGTGACATTGGGTATCATCGTGAATCGTTATTTTGGACAATATCTGCTACAGCTAAAGCAATTTCTCCCAGTGGTTTCTGTCATCGTTATTGTTTTTATTATTGCCATTATCGTGGCATTAAACGCACAGCAGATATCTCACCTGGCTCTCCCCATTATCATTGCTGTCATGTTGCATAATGGTTTGGGCCTTGCCAGTGGCTATGCTATCGCAAAATGCCTGGGCTATGACGAAAAAATATGCCGGACATTGGCAATAGAAGTTGGTATGCAAAATTCAGGTTTGGGTGTTGCTCTGGCGACGAAATATTTCACTGCAATGACAGCAATGCCGGCGACATTCTTTAGTATCTGGCACAATATTACCGGGTCACTGTTAGCCGCTTACTGGACGCGTAAATCTATACAAGTTTCTCCTGAAAATTGAAGATCAGATAACAATCACTCGTTTTTCAGTGACAATCTTTTCCATGGGCACATCAGTGTTTTCGACAGGAATATCCTCGACCAACTGTGCTTCATAGGCGAGGGCAATCTTGTGACTCACCTTGTTTTGAGCAAACCATTTATCATAATAACCACGGCCAAAACCCATGCGCTGACCAGACAGGGTGAAACCGAGACCAGGTGTAAGGGCAACATCGAAAGGCCCAGAACAGGGTCTTGAGTTGCCAGGGGTTAGAATTCCCAGTTCTCCGGGGACCAGATCTTCCCAGCTAGACAAGGATTCTGCTTGCATAAAGTCAGAATCGACGATTTTTGGGACAGCCAGGGTTTTGCCGGCAGCCAACAAGGCCTTGATAAGCTCATGGGTTCGGACCTCGGTGGCGTAGGAGATATAGATGAAAATTGTCCTGGCATTCTTGATTTCATCAAGCTTAAGTACTTGTTCTGTAATAGAATTACTGTAGTCCAGGCGGGCGGCTTCAGGGAGTTCAGCCCGAGCTGTTTTGAGCATTTTCCGGGTCTCGGCCTTTTGCTGGCTGACTTGCATGTTTTGTTGCATAAATTGGCCGTCTCTAATACATTGAAATGCTTTATTTTTCATTAATATGCCGTACAATACCGCCTTTTTTCAGGGCATGACAATTCGTCTGCCGAGATTGTAACAGGCTAATTTAAAGAGGTTAATGAATGGTAACCATTCGATTATCACGTACCGGGGCAAAGAAAAAGCCCTTCTATCACATTGTGGTCACAGACAGTCGCATGAAGCGCGATGGACGCTATATTGAACGCGTTGGTTTTTATAATCCAGGTGCAGTTGGGAATGAAGTGACCCTTAGAATGGATAGCGGCCGTGTAGAACACTGGCAGGGTTTGGGTGCTCAGGTTTCAGATCGGGTTGCTAAACTGATCAAACTTAACGCGAGCGCCTGATTTATTCTGTAGCCCTCAATATCAGGGTTTGTGGTTGTTAAGAAAGACTGCATGGATGGGTGAATATGCAGGATGATACTAATCTCGTAGTTATTGGAAAAATTGTTGGTGTTTACGGTATTAAGGGCTGGTTGAAGATATTGTCATTCACCCGGCCAAGGGAAAACATACTTAAGTATGGTCCCTGGTTAGTAAAACAAGATAATGAATGGCCAGAAATGCAATTGCTGGAAGGAAAGCCACAGGGAAAAGGCTTGATTGCTTCCCTGCAGAACATTACCGACAGAAATGAGGCGATGGCCCTGGTCGGTTCAGAGCTGGCCATAGACAGGGACAGGCTACCCGCAGCCAAAGAAGGTGAATTTTACTGGCATGATCTGATTAATATGCAGGTCATCAATCAACAGAATAAAGTACTTGGAGTGGTCAAAGAACTCCTCGAGACTGGCGCAAATGATGTACTGGTTGTGGAGGCCGACAAGCAGAGATATTTGATACCCTACGTAAAGGATGTCTATATTAAAGACGTCAATACCGAACAAGGTGTTATACAGGTTGACTGGCAAACTGATTATTGACAATCGAAGCTGAGCCGCTTGAATGTTACAGATTGAAGTAATAACTTTATTTCCGGAGATGGTGAATACCGTCACCGAATATGGAATCACCAGTCGCGCAGTGAAGCGAGGCTTACTTAAGGTCAACACCTGGAACCCCAGGGATTATACAAGTGATAATCACAGGACGGTGGATGATCGACCCTACGGGGGTGGCCCAGGGATGGTGATGATAGTAGAGCCATTAAGTGCAGCAATTACAAATGCACGTGGTGAATTTGATTCGGGAAATCCCCCGCATGTGATTCATCTGAGTCCGCAGGGCAGAAAACTGGATCAGAAAGGCGTTATGGAATTAGCGCAGCGAAAAAATCTGATCTTTATCGCCGGACGTTACGAAGGGATAGATGAGCGAGTTATTGATAAGGAGGTTGATGAGGAATGGTCTATAGGTGACTATGTTCTGAGTGGCGGGGAGTTGCCCGCGATGGTGTTGATTGATGTGCTGACCAGAACATTGCCAGGTGCCCTGGGTCATGAAGATTCGGCAAGTGAAGATTCGTTTTTTGATGGCTTACTAGATTATCCTCATTTTACGCGGCCCGAGGAGGTAGATGGACAGCAGGTACCTGATGTATTGCTGAGTGGAAACCATGAGGATATCAGGCGTTGGCGTTTGCAACAGGCCCTGGGACGGACGTGGTTAAGAAGACCGGATTTGTTGGAAAATTTGCAGTTGAATGATGAGCAACAGGAATTACTGGAATCATTCAAGAAAGAGTATACGAAATAAAAGATTATTTAAGCGGAGTTAGTAATGATGAGCAAGATTATAGAACAGCTTGATGCAGAACAAATGACACGAGAAATACCGGATTTCGCCCCTGGTGATACCGTCGTTGTTCAGGTAAAGGTAAAAGAAGGACAAAGAGAGCGTCTTCAGGCCTTTGAAGGTGTTGTGATTGCAAAGAAAAATCGCGGTCTAAATTCAGCCTTTACTGTGCGTAAGATATCTCATGGAGAAGGAGTTGAACGTGTTTTTCAGACATATAGTCATGCCATTGCAGACATCGAAGTAAAACGCCGTGGTGATGTACGACGTGCTAAATTGTATTACATGCGTGAACGCACAGGTAAGGCAGCCAGGATTAAAGAAAAAATCAAAGCCAGATAAGCTACTTTGCATTGTTTATTTTAAAAGGCCTGCTTGCAGGCCTTTTTTTTATGTACAGGATGTACTGTATGCCGCGGCTGCATGGATGCAGAGGAGCGGCGATGTACACGACTACAGGGATGTAGGAGGTAGAGCAACGCAGGAGCATTTGCCGAGGATGTACTGTATGCCGCGGCTGCATGG
>Ga0209988_10001596_pt1 | contig 14786 bp, 16 predicted proteins | sample N075metaG_FD_183115 | JGI IMG/M metagenome (GOLD analysis project Ga0209988, IMG submission 183115) | Deep subsurface microbial communities from Kermadec Trench to uncover new lineages of life (NeLLi) - N075 metaG (SPAdes) (version 2) | ecosystem: Environmental > Aquatic > Marine > Ocean trench... | reverse complement strand
TTCAAGACCGCCATCCGAACTGCGACGCCGTTGGTCACCTGTTCCATGATGACGCTGGAGCTCGGGTCGTCCGCCACTTCCGAGTCGATCTCGACGCCGCGGTTCACCGGTCCGGGGTGCATGATCGGAACGTCTTTGGGCAACGACGCGGCGCGGTCGACGGTGAGGCCGTAGCGTCGGCGGTAGTCCGGCGGTATGGCCCCCCCGCCGTCGTCGCCGTGACGCTCGATTTGGATCCGCAGCGTCATGACAGCGTCGGCGCGTAGCAGCGCTTCGTCGAGGTCGTGCTCGATGCTCACGCGGCCCGGTCCGGCGGTGATCTTCGTGAACGACACCGGGACCAGTACCGGCGGACCGACCAGAACGACGTCGGCGCCGAGCGTCGTCAGGCCGTGGAGGTTGGAGCGGACGACGCGGCTGTTGGCGATGTCGCCGACGATGACTATCGTGCGACCAGTGAGATCGCCCCACCGGCGGCGAAGCGTCAGGATGTCCAGCAACCCCTGCGTGGGGTGCTCGTGGCGGCCGTCACCGGCATTGATCACCGGGCACGCCACGGCGTCGGCGATCAGGTGCGGCGTGCCGGACCTCGGGCTGCGCACGACCATCGCGTCGACACCCATCGCGTCGAGGTTGAGCGCCGTGGCAAGCACCGTCTCACCCTTGCTGAGGCTCGACCCCAAACCGGTCAGGTCGACGGTCGAGGCGCCAAGTCGATTCGCAGCAACCGTGAAACTACACCGGGTCCGCGTAGAGGGCTCGAAGAACAGGTTGGCTATGACACGGCCGGCAAGCAGGTCCGTGGTCTCACGGCTCCTGACGGCGGCCACGAAGCCGTCGGCCTCGTCCAGCAATGCCGCAAGCTCGTCGGCGGGAACGCCGTCGAGGCCAAGCAGGTTGCAACGCCCGATGGTGGCCTGCGTCATCAACAGGCATCGTAGCCTTACTTCGTCATCCGGGAGTCCGCGACCATTTCGAACTCGACGGTCAGCTCGGCCTCCGAGCCCGATCGGTTGTCGCGGACATGGATCTTGAACTGGTAGAGGCCCACCGACAGCGCCGGCGGCAGCGTGATGACCTGAACGATGAAGAAGTCCTCACGCCGGTTCTTGCTGGTATCCGTGCCCAGCTGCCAGTCTTCCCGCCAGACCGGGATCCCGTCGCGGTCGCTGTAGATGACCAGCTGCTGTGACAGCTCCGTCACCCACTCGCCCTGCTTGTTGCGCTCGCTGGAAAAGTCCTCGACCTCCACGTACACGACGGCCTGCTGGCCGTTCAGGGCGAGGAACCGGTACCGCCCATCCTCGTTGACCGGGAACTCGTCGTAGTCCCCGAAGCCGCCCACGCGGGAGCACAACGCGGCCTTGGGCAGGACAAGCCGAGGCTCCTGGTGCAGCGACTTGGACAGCGCATCGATCGCCTCGACGAGCACCTCCGGGTCGCCGCTGTCCTGGAGGTCCTTGCCCAGCTGCCTGAAGAAATCCTGCACGAGACCCACGATCTCCCGCTCGCGGGGAGTGAGCCCCGGCAGCGCGTCCGGGACCAGCGCCCGGTCGGGTGTCATCATCGTGGTCGCGGCGATGAGCAGAAGCTCTCGAAGCGGCATGTCGCTGTAGGCGCCCCGGCGGTAGAGCTCCGCGGAGAGCTCGACGATCAGCCGGTCCAACGCGTCGGTTTCGAAGGCATCGGGCTTCTGCCTGGTGGTCGCCACCGACCCACCGGGAAGTTCGGTGGGCATGGGCAGCGGCAGTTCGGTCGTTGTCGAGTCGGACGCCGGCCGGTCGCGGCCCAGCGGCTGCTGCACGGAATCCCGCGTCGGGTCACTGGCCGCCGAGGGCGGCCTCGGGAGGATCCAGTCGATCCGCGGCGGGCCTGTTTCCGACCCGTCGGCCAACTGCTCCGGATCGGCCGCCGCCCGCTGCTGCTGCAGCCGGCGGAGCTGCTCGACGTCGCGTCGGGCCTGCTCGGCGAACTCGCTGGTGGGGGTGTCGGGACCCCGGTTGGACGCTCCGGTGGCGTTGGCAGCGGCGTCGGGGGGTCTCGCGGCCGGCAGCGTCGCACAGCCGGCGAGGACCCCGGCGAGCGCTATCACGAATCCCGTTCGAGTCAAAGGCACTTGATGGTATCGGTCACGCGCACGGTCAGGACTTCAAGGTTCCGGTCACGATCTCCAAAGCTCGACCTCGTCCGGTGGATGGTGCGGACGGCCTCGTTGAAGAGTTGCGCGATCCGCCCCGGCTCCGCACGCCGCGCGACCTCGAGCATCCGGTCGCCGGGCGGCCACGACAGGCGCAATGATTGCCGGAAGCTCTGCTCGCCCACGCCCTGGCGGATGAGCTGGCTCGCCGTGTGGATGCGACGCAGCATGTCGGTGATCGCCCAGGTCACCAGCGTTTCGTCGATCCGGGAGATCTCCAGCAGCTCGCGCAGCTTCGTACACGCCTCGGCCGTGGAGCCGGACATGATCGCGGTCTGCAATGCCCACGCCTGCTCCTCGCGGCTGCGGCCGACGAGCTCGCGGACCTCGTCGAGGCCGATCGTCCCCGAACCCGCGAAAGCGCTGAGCTTCGCCAGCTCGGTGTCCAGGCGGGCGAGACCCGTCCCCACCCGCTCCACAAGCAGCCGGGCCGCGTCGCGGTCGATCTTCGCCTCGTGCCGGCGGGGGCAGGCGTCCACGCACCACTTGACGGCCTCCGCTTCCTTCAACGGGGCATACTTGCGGACCGCCCCGACCTTCGCCACGAGCTTGTCGAGCTTGCCGGGCCGCCAGGCGTCGGCCCGCAACAGCAGCGATGCCTGCTCCACGGGATTCTCGGCGTAAGCCTCCAGGATGCGGCGGCAGGTCGATTGCCGCTTCTTCGGCTTCGGCACGTCGTCGGGGGCGGGGGGTTCGGCGAGGAACTTGTCCGCGGCATCCACGACCACCAGCTTGTGCGGCTCGAAGAGGGCATAGCTCCGCAGCTCGTCGAGCACGTCGGCGATCTCGGCGGTTTCCCCGTCGAAGTCGAAGCGGGCCACGTCCCCGTAGGCCTCGCGGAGCAGATCCGCGTACCGCCGCGAGGCCTCGCTGATGAGGAACGGCTCCTTGCCGTGGAGCACCACGATCCGCATCGACGAGTCGAGGTCGGCCATGCGCAGATCCTACAGACTCGACCCTGACAGAGCACTACGATTGACGCGTGCTGATGCTTGACGTTCTGCAGGGCCCCGACCGGGGCATGAGATTCGGTTTGCCGGCGGACGAGCCGCAGTTGATCGGTCGGTCTTCCGAGGCGCTGCCGCTGCGGGACACGACGGTGAGTCGCCGTCACGCCGAGCTGACGCCCGACGACGGCCGCTGGTTCCTCCGCGACCTCGATTCCGCAAACGGCACCTTCGTCAACGGCGTGAAGGTCGTCGGCGACCCGGTCGAGCTCTCGCCGGGCGACCAGATCCGCTGCGGCTCCACGCTGATGGTCTTCGGCGTCACGGCCGACGACGACAAGGCCGACCTCGTGCACATCGTCGGGCCGCAGGACATGGACGTCACCGTCGAGCACACCGTGAACCCGAACGAGGACTCGATGATCCTGGCGGTGCCCGACCCCATCAAGGCCGCAAGCGACCACCTGCGGGTCATTTACGAGTTGACGGCCCTCACCGGGCAGGCGATGGAACGCGAGCCGCTGCTGGAACGGGTCATGGACCTCGTCTTCGACGAGTTTCAGCCGGACCACGGGTTCCTGCTGCTGAAGGCCGACACCGCCGATCCGCGCAGCTCGCTGGACCCGGTCGTGGTCCGTCTCAAGGAACGTCCGGCGGGCAAGATCGAGAAGGTCCCGATCAGCCGGACCATCATCCAGCACACGATGAGCAAAGCCGAGGGCATCCTCTCCACCAACGCGATGAGCGACAAGCGGTTCAGCTCCGGCGACTCGGTGCAGGCGTACGGGATCCGCTCGGCGATCTGCGTGCCGATCCCGATCGGGGCCGGCATCGCCGGCGTGATCTGCATTGACTCGTCGATGGCGAACTTCACGTTCAGCGAGTCGCAGCTTCACCTGCTCATCGCGATCGGCCAGCACACCGGCCTGGCGCTCGCCTGCGCCGAGCGTGTGAGCTCGCGTATGCAGACCGAGCGGCTGGCGGCGATCGGTCAGACCGTCGCGTGGCTGAGCCACTCCATCAAGAACATCCTCCAGGGGCTGCGCGGCGGCGCAGACGCCGTGGAACTTGCGCTCAACAAGGGCGACCTGAAGCTCGCCAACGAGGGCTGGCCGATCCTGACGCGGAACCTCAACCGCATCTACGGGCTCACGCTCAACATGCTGGCCTACTCCAAGCAACGCGAACTGGACATCGAGCTCTCTTCGTTGAGCCGCCTCATCGAGGAGGCCGCGCAGCTCGTGCAGGGTCTCTGCGACCGCAAGCGGGTCGGACTGGTGCTGGATCTCGCCGAAGACGTGCCGCCGATCCCGCTGGACCCCGACGCCGTTCACCAGGCGCTGGTGAACCTGCTCACAAATGCGCTGGAGGCGGCGCCGCCGAAGACCGGCGTGGTCACCGTCCGCACGCGGTACCTGCCGGACAGCCACGAGGCACAGATCACCGTCCTGGACAACGGGACCGGCATTCCCGCCGAACGACACGAAGAGGTCTTCGAGGCGTTCTGGTCCACGAAGGGCCAGCGGGGCACGGGTCTTGGTCTCGCCGTCACGCGCAAGATCATCCAGGAGCACGGTGGAACCGTCACGCTGGAGTCGGATGAAGGGCAGGGGGCGGCATTCACCATCACGCTGCCCAGCGACCGGGGAAAACAGGAATCCGCGGAAACAAAGCTCCCGCAACCGAGGCCTTGACGACGAATTTTGATCGCTCGATTCGTGGGATCCAACGGCCGATAGAGGAGTGGCGCCGCGGATCGACGTCGATCCGCCTTGCACGGCGTGACCGCCTGCGTATGATGCCTGCCACGATTTGGTGGATGGCGTGGATGGTCCGGAATCGTTCTAAGAGCTATGGAAATCGGTAACCCGATGCATCCGTTCGCAACGCGACACCCCCACGACCCTCCGGTGTTCCCGGATCCGCGGGACGCCGTGCAGTACCAGCGCACACGCGAAATGACGATCGACGAGCTGCTGCTCGAAAACCGCGTCGTCTTCCTGGTCGGCGAGATCACGCACGTGTCGGCGGCCCGTGTGATGATGCAGATGCTCTACCTCGAGGACCAGCGACGCGGCCAGGAAATCAACCTGTACATCAACAGTCCCGGCGGGTCGGTCGACGACACGCTCGCGGTGTACGACACGATGCAGTTCCTGAGCTCCGAAATCGCGACATTCTGCATCGGTCGGGCGTACTCCGGCGGCGCGGTGCTGCTGTGCGCCGGCGAACCAGGCAAGCGGCACATCCTGCCGCACGCAAAGGTCATGATCCACCAGCCCTACGGCGCTGTGACGGGCCAGACCACCGACGTCCTGATCCAGGCCGAGCAGATCATCAAGGCCAAGCAGACGCTCAACGAGATCCTGGCCCATCACAGCGGCCAGACCGTGGAACGGGTCGCCAAGGACGGGGAGCGAGACCACTACTTCGACGCCCAGGAGGCCAAGGACTACGGCCTCGTCGACGAGGTCTTCGTCCCCCAGAAGAAGGGCTCCAACGGCAAGAAGAAGTCGAAAAAGAAGGACTCGTAAGCTGCCATGACCCTCGTTCCGATCGTCATCGAGAAAACCGGCCGCGGCGAGCGCGCGTACGACATCTACTCGCGTCTGCTGAGCGATCGGATCATCTTCCTGGGCGGGACGATCCACGACGAGGCCGCGAACATCGTCGTCGCGCAGCTCCTGTTCCTGGCCAACGAAGACCCGAAAGTCGACATCAACCTGTATATCAACTCTCCCGGCGGCACCGTGACCGCGGGTCTCGCCATCATCGACACGATGCGGTACATCCCCGGCGCCGTCGCGACGTACATCATCGGCCAGGCCGCGTCCATGGGATCGCTCATCGCCTGTTCGGGCGCAAAGGGCAAGCGATACACGCTGCCCAACGCCAAGAACCTCATGCACCAGCCGCTGCTCACGGGCTTCCTGGAGGGGCAGGCGACGGACCTGGAGATCGAGGCCCGCGAGATGCTGCGGCTCCGCGGCGTCCTCTACGACCTCTACGCGGAGTTCACCGGCCAGAAGCGGGAGACGATCGCCGAGGACTGCGAGCGGAACAAGTGGCTCGACGCCACGGAGATGGTCGAATACGGCCTGGCGGACACGGTCCTCCAGGAGCCGCCGAAACCGTTGGGCTCGACAACCGACGACGATCAATAGACACTGCCCCGGTGAATGCTCCCGCTTGCATGTTGACGGCCGCGATGCTGGTCGCGGTACTCACGGCCGGATGCGGGTCCTTCAAGAAGGTGTCCAAAGAGAACGACCGGCTGCGTGCGCGGGTGTTGGACCTCGAGGACGAAAACCGCGAGCTGGCCGGCCGCAGCGCCGAGCTCGACGGGCAACTGCAGCTTCTTATCCGCGACCTGCCGATCCCACAGGAAGTCCGCGACGCCACGCCGCACGTCACCGACATCTCGATCGGCTCGGTCAGCCACGCCACCGACACCGACGGCGACGGTCGGGCCGACGCGATCGTCGTCTACGTCGAGCCGACCGACGGCCGGGGGCGGTTCGTGCAGCTGGTGGGGGAGTTGTCAGTCCACGCGGCGACGCTGCCGACCGACGGCGACGCGATCACCCTTGGGCGGGTCACGCTCGGACCACGCGAACTCCGCGAGGCGTACCGCTCCACGTTCCTGGGCACGCACTACACGGTCGAGGTACCCATCACCATCGCTGATCCGGCCACGCAGACCGTGTGCACCGTCAAGGTTGAGTTCGTCGACGGCCGCAGCGGCAGGCGGGTGACCGGCCAGCAGCCCATGGACCTGGAGCCGTGAGACGCCTCGGCCGCGCATATACTGCCGACGCCATGCGACGCAGCGCCGCTCTTGCAGGACTGCTGTTGGTCACCGGAGCCGGAGCCCTTCTCGCCGGCTGCCAGAAGGCCCTGTTCCCGAAGGACGTGAACAGGACCCAGTTCGACTCGCACGACCAGATGCGACACGGTTTCACGCCCCTCCAGGAACCGGACGTCTTCGGCAACCCACAGCCGGCGTTGCGTCTACGGCTGACGCAGCCGGAGTGATCAGGTGTCAGTTATCAGTTATCAGTCAGACTGACCACTGATCACTGACCACTGACCACCGCCCTCTTAATGGCTCATGGCTCATGGCTCTTCTTTCCGATATCAGTCTGGAACCAAATCAGGGCAGGTTAGAGGTTGCAACCACAGGTGCCACGGTCAGGCACAACACGGGGTCCCCGCGTCTCGCGACGAACCGGCATCGTCTGGGGCAGTTTTCTTGCCTCGATGACGATGGTCACGGCGATGCTCGCCATGAGCGATCGCGGGGCCGTGCCCGGCTTCCGTTTCCTGGCCACGAACATGGGCGTCGTCGTTGACACGCCCGCGCCGAACCCGATCTTCCGCACCGAATCGCCGCTGGACCGAGACCGCTGGAAGTCCGTGATCATTCACCATTCCGGAGAGCTCGCAGGCAACCCGGAAACCATCGGGCGACTGCACCGGGAGCATGGGGCCCGGATGCTGGGCTACCACTTCGTCATCGGCAACGGCAACCAGATGGGCAACGGCGTGATCCACGTCGGCGAGCGGTGGATCCGCCAGATGGCCGGATGGCACGCGGTCGGCCCCAATGCCCGGTACTACAACGACCACGCCATCGCGATCTGCCTGGTCGGCAACGGCGATCGACGGAACTTCACCGATCGGCAGATCGAGCAACTCATCGGCCTCGTGAAGCGGCTCCAGCGGGAACTGGATATCCCCGCCAGCGCTGTTCGCCTCCACCGCGACGTGGCGGGCGCCCTCACCAGCAGCCCCGGGCGGCACTTCCCGACCGCGGTGCTGGATCAGCAGCTGCTCAGCTCGCTTCGTTGAAACCGGGCTGGCAAGCTACTAGGCTACGCATCCATTCCCAAGCCCGTCGCTGCCTCTCCATACTCGGCCCTTGTAGCGGCACCCCTGTAGCCCAGGCCATCATGTCGCACGAAATGCAGATCGCAGGCTACCGCGTCCTCGCCAAGATCGGCTCGGGCGCTGCCTCTGAGCTGTACGCGGTGCAGGACCCCAGGACCAAGCAGGTGTGGGCCCTCAAGCACGTCCTGAAGACGACCGAGAAGGACAAGCGGTTCGTGGAGCAGGTCCAGACCGAGTACGCAGTCGCCTCAAAGCTTGACCACCCCAACGTTCGGAAGGTGCACAAGTTCACGAAGCAACGGCAGCGGTTCAAGCTGACCTCCGTGGCGCTGATCATGGAACTTGTGGACGCCACGACGCTCGACCAGCGGCTCCCGCAGAGCCACGCCGAGGCGGTCCGGATCTTCCACCAGGTCGCCCAGGGCCTGGCCCACATGCACTCCCGCGGTTTCGCCCACGCCGACATCAAGCCCAACAACATCCTCGTGTCCGAGGACGAAGCGGTGAAGATCATCGACCTCGGCCAGGGCTGCCCGCTGAACACCGTCAAGAAGCGAATCCAGGGGACGCCCGGCTACATGGCGCCCGAGCAGGCCCACCGCCAGGCGATCACCGCCAAGACCGACATCTACAACCTCGGCGCCATGATGTACTGGGTGCTGGTCGGCGAGGTCATTCCGACCGCCCTGCCGCCCAAGGACGACAGCGCCAGTCTCTATACCGGCGCCGTGGACGCCGACATGGTCAAGCCGCCCGTGCCGCCGCACGAGAAGGACGCCAGCATCCACCCGTTGCTGTCCAAGCAGATCCTCGACTGCGTCCGCCTGCACCCCGACGACCGCCCGGAGTCGATGGCGGTCGTCGCGAACCGGCTGGAGCTCATCGGGGAACTGCTGGAAAACCCGGGCAAACCCCCGCCACCGATCGTCGGCGACGAAGACACGACGTTCTAGGGGCTCGTTTGAGCGCTCCGTACGGCCCTCCGGGGACTGGTTTGAGCGCTCCGTACGGCCCTCCGGGCCGACACTCGCTTTCGTACGACCCGCTGGATTCATCAAGCGGGTCTGGGCCGACGTGCAAGGACAAACGCGCATCGGCGGACGGGTGGCACGGTTGACGTTGCGAAGCGACGTCGGCCGTGGAGCGACATCCAACCACTGCCGAGCTTCGCTCAACAGTGCCACCCGCGCGCCGCCTGGGCGGACGTGCAAGGACAAACGCGCATCGGCGGACGGGTGGCACGGTTGACGTCGCGCAGCGACGTCGGCCGTGGAGCGACGCCAACTATTCTCGCGAACTCCGGGCGTGCCTCTTTCCCTGCTCCTTGAGCTGGTCGAGGCTCATCCGCTTTCGCGCCCTGAACAGCAACCGTATCGGCACCTCGCTGTACGGAAGCTCCTCGTGCAGCCGGTTGAGCAGGTACCGCTCGTAGGGCCCCTCGAAGAGCGCCGGGTCGTTGACCACCATCGCGATCGTCGGCGGGTGCGAATCTATCTGGCTCACGAAGTACACCTTCGCCTGTTTGCCGAGCCGCGACGTCGGGCCGCGGCGGCGCAGGATGTTCTCGAAGAGCTGGTTGAGACGCCCGGTGGTCTCGAAGTGCCCCGCCTGTTTGTAGAGGTTGAAGGCCATCGCGACGAGGTCGCGCAGCCCCTTGCCAGTGCTCGCGCTGACGAACACGATCGGCGCGAAGCTGAACCCCCGGAGCTGCTCAGTAAGGTAGTCGAGATAGGCGTCGGTCTTGAGCCGGTGCTCGACGAGGTCCCACTTGTTGACCGCGATCACGGTCGGCTTGTACTGGGCCTGGAGCTCCATCGTGAGCTTCTTGTCCACCTGTGACACCGGGACCGTCGCGTCGATCAACAACGCGACCACGTCGGCCCGCCGGATCGCCCCGAGCATGCGGTGGTAGGCGTAGAGCTCGATGTCGTCGGCGAAGCTCTTGCGCTTTCGCACGCCGGCGGTGTCGATCGCGAGCATCTTTCGCCCGTCCACCTCGAACCGCACGTCGATGGCGTCCCGCGTCGTCCCGGCGATCTCCGAGACGATCACGCGCGGCTCGCCCGCCAGCGTATTGATCAGCGTCGACTTGCCGGCGTTGCGTTTGGCCACGATCGCGATCTTCATCTCCTCGTCGCCGCCGCGTTCGTCGTCGCCCCTGGGGGGCAGGCGGTGCCAGAGGGTTTCGAGCAGACCGCGGATACCGAACCCGTTGGTGGCACTGACGGGGATCGGGGCGCCGAAGCCCAGGGCCGATGCGTCGGCGCCGTCGATGATCCACTCCTGGCTGTCGGTCTTGTTGGCAACCAGCAGGACCTTGCCCGACCGGCCGTGCCGCCGCAGCAGCATCGCGATGTCGCCGTCGAGCCGGGACAGTCCGGCCTGCGCGTCGACCGTCAGCAGGATCAGGTCGGCGCGGTCGGTGGCAATGTCGATCTGCATCTCGATGTCGGGCCCGAGCGTTGCCAGGTCGCTGCCGACGTCGTCGAACCGCTTGCCCTGCACCGTGTAGGCGCCGAAACCGCCGGTATCGACGACCTCGACGGTGCGGGGCAGCGTGCCCGGCGGGGCGCCCGCCGGCGGATCCACCTCGATGAGGGCCGACACCCGGTCGCGGGTGACCCCCGGTTCCGGGGCGACGATGGACACCCGGTGCCGCGCGAGGCGGTTCAAAAGGCTCGACTTGCCCACGTTGGGGCGTCCCACGATGGCGACTTGCGGCAGCGGCATGGACGGATTGTAGCGCGGGGACGTGCCCGTCCAATACAATGACGGGCCATGCCCAGAACCCTCCTCGCCGCCGCCGTTATCGGCCTGCTCGTTCCGGCCGTCGCCGCGTTCGGCCAGCGCGGCATCGCCGGCCGGCCGGCGCCGAGTTGGGGGGTCACCGAGTGGATCAACCTCCCGGCGGGCGAGCGGTCGCTCGACGTTGACGACCTCAAGGGCCAGGTGGTTTTCCTGCTCGGTTTCCAGTCGTGGTGCCCCGGCTGCCACTCGCGCGGCTTTCCCACGCTCACCCGACTGATCAAGGATTACCGGGCAGCCGACGACGTGACGTTCGTGGCCGTCCAGACGGTCTTCGAGGGTTTCTCGGCCAACACCGCGCGGCGCGCGTGGGACACGGCCCGCGAGTACGAGCTCGACATCCCCGTCGGCCACGACGGCAGCGCCGGGCAACGCTCCACGATCATGCGTCGCTACCGCACCGGCGGAACGCCGTGGGTGATCATCATCGACAAGTCGGGCATCGTGCGGTTCAACGACTTCCACGTGCCGGCACAACGCGCCCGCGCGATCATCGACACGCTGCGCGGCCAACCCGATGCCCCGTCGAAGATCGAACCACTCGACGCTGACCGCGGCGGCCAGGACCTCGTGGGCACGCGTTTCCGCAAGCCCGCGTTCGGTCGCTGGCTCGACGGTGCCGCCGACCGGCCCAAGGCCAAGGCGACGCTCTACCGGTGGTGGACCGACTCGTGCCCGCACTGCCGTGCCAGCCTGCCGGCCATCGAGATGCTCCGCCGCGAGTACGGCCCGAAGGGCCTCGACGTCGTCGGCGTCTATCACCCGAAACCGCCGCGAGCGGTGACCGACGACGAGGTGCGTCGCATGGCCCGGCAGCTCGGGTTCGGCGGCCGCATCGCCGTCGACGACGACTGGTCGGCCCTGAGACGCGTCTACCTGTCCACCGGCGACCGACAGGCCACAAGCGTCACGTTCCTGGTCGATGCCGACGGCGTCATCCGCTTCCTGCACCCGGGGCCCGTCTTCTTCGGATCCGACGATCCGGAGTTCACGATCGAGAACGAGGACTACAAGAAGCTCAAGAACGCCATCACGATCGTGCTGCGCGAGCAGCCCGAAGAACAATCGCACCGGAAGGAGCACACCCGATGAAGTCCCGCATCGCGTTCGTAACGCTGGCCATGCTGGCCTGCCTCGCCACCGCCGCGCTGTATCCGACGGCTCGTGCACAGGACGCAACGACATCCGCCGACGAGGCCGCGTGGTTCGCGGTTGATCCCGTCCACAGCGCCATGATCTTCAGCATCAACCACCTGGGCGTGAGCATTTTCTACGGCCGGATCAACAACCCCACCGGTGGGTTCCGCCTCAACCACGGCGATCCGGGCGCATCCTCGTTCACCATCTCGGCGAAGACCGAGAACGTCGACACCAACTCCGCGAACCGCGACAAGCACATCAAGAGCAGCGACTTTTTCGACGCCAAGCAGTTCCCCGACCTCACGTTCAAGAGCACGGCGGTGACACGCAGCGGCAAGACGACGTTCGCCGTCACCGGTGACCTGACAATGCACGGCGTGACCAAACCCATCAGCATCGTGATCGAGCACATCGGAGAAAAGCAGACACGCATGGGCTACCGCTCCGGCTTCACGACCAACTTCACGATCCGGCGCAGCGACTTCGGGATGGGCTACATGGTCGGCATGCTCGGCGACGAGGTCACGCTGATGATCGGCATCGAAGGCATCAAGGAATAACCCCGCGCCGATGACGAAGCTGCTCCTGCTGGGCCTGGTGCTCCCGGTCATCGTGTGCGCCGCCACGATGATCGTTGCGTGGCGGCCGTGGCGGCCCGATGCGCCGATCGCCGGCGGCCTGTGGGCGGGCGCCGTCGCGCTGGCGGCCGCGTTCGTGCCCGCCTTCCTCGCCGTGGACGCGTGGCCCGGCCTTCCACCGCACGTCACCTGGCACTGGCTGGCGTGGCTCGTTCCGATCGCGGCCTTCGCGGGCGTGGCGGACGCCCTTGTTCGCTGGCCGACTCCGGTGCGGCTCCTCGGCGCCGCGGCACTCGCGGCCGTGTGCGGGCGATTGCTCGTCGGCGACTGGGTGGAGCATGCCTGGCCGTGGCGGGCCGTGACCGTCACTGTCATCGCGGTCGTGGCGGTGTCTGTCAACGCCGCCGCCGGGCGGCGGGCTGGCCCCGAGTTGCCCCTGTCGCTGTGCGTGGCGGCACTTGGAGCGAGCGTCGTGCTGTTCGGATCGGGCAACGCCAAGCACGCGCAACTCGCCGGCACCATGGCGGCGTGCCTGGGCGTGGCCGTCGTCCTGGCGTGGTGGCGGCCCGCCGTGTCGCTGTCGCGCGGCGGCGCGGCGGTCGTGGCCGTGCTTCTGCCGGGACTGGTGTTCAGCGGATACTTCTCGAACTACAGCGAGATCCCCCGATGGGTGTACGTGCTGGCGGCGGTCGCCCCGGCGTTCGCATGGCCCGCCGCGCTGATCCGGCTCGAAGGCCTCCGCGCCTGGCAGGCGACGGCCATCCGAGTCGCGGTGGCAGCGTTGCCCGTCGCAGTCACCGTCACCGTGACGGTCATGACGCTGATCCGGCAGGAAACCGACTCCGCGTATCCGTACTAGCCGTACGACCCTCCGAATTCATGGGTGGCACGGTTGACGTCACGAAGCGACGCCAGCCGTGGAACGACGTCGAACCACGGCTGAGCTTCGCTCAACCGTGCCACCCGATGCGCCGCACTACCGGGCGTTGAGCTGATCGACGAGGCGACGCGCCTCGTCGATCGCGTCGGTGCGTCGCTTGAACTCCTGGGCGTCGGGAACAAGAACGTCAACCGTTTCGTCCACGGCCTGGGTCACGTCGGGGTTGGCGAACCAGAACCACGCCACCGCGGTCGCAACCACGACGACGACGATCGCGATCGGTCGGAATCGGTTGGCTCGTTCGCCCATCGGTTCAAACGTACGATGCCGGTGTATCACGGCCTCGAACCGGATTGTATTGCGGTCCGGGCGCGTCCATGTGACGCGGTTGGGCCGGTTACTGCGGCACCGCCGGCAGCGTCAGGATGATCCACGCGGCCGTCGCTGCGCCTGCCAACGCGCCGCCGTAGCACAGGAGGCTCAGCGGCGCCGTGTGGTGCCGCCAGCCGAGGTCGATCATGACGTGGCGGATGCGGTGCCCGGCGTGGAAGAACGAGGACCCGATCACACCCAGCAGCAGTAGTCGTACCGGCCACCAGGTCACGAGGCCCAGCAGATGCTCATAGCTTGCGCGCGGGTCGTCGAAGTATTGGCTTGGCAGGACGACACCCACCACGACCAGGAACGCAGGCATGAACATCGCCGATGCGACACCGCCCGCCGAGAACAGCGACCACCAGAACGCCTCGTTGGACTTCTTGAAGGCCATCTAGCCGGTCCGCATGACGCTCCATAGGACGACCGCGCTCACGGCGGAGCACGGCAGGTAGCCCATGATGATCGCGGCCCACAGGTCGGGGACTTTCTCCTCGGCGACATACATCGGCATGATCTTCGGCGTCAGGTTGAACCAGGTAATCGAGTGGTAGAGCATCGCGCCGAAGGCGAGTGCCAGCAGGGTGACCGACACCGGGTTCCGGGTGAACTCGACCATCTGGACGAACGCCGTGTACCCGTCACCGATCGCCCGCAACCAGTACAGCAGGTACACGAGAAAGACCGCCAGCGCGAAGGCGGTCATCTCGCGGGCCATGAACCGCCTGAAGCCCGCACGTCTCAGGAACCACAGCGGTCCCATCGGCGTCTGGTAGCGCCGGCTCACTTCTGCCCCCACGGCATCAGCATCCGCTTGTACCAGTCCTTGACGTTGTCGACTTTCGCACGCTGGATCGCGCCGGCGGGATCGACGTTCTTCGGGCACACCTCGGAGCACTCGCCGACGAACGTGCAGCCCCACGAACCCTCATCGGCAGCCAGGGCGTCGGCCCGCAGGTGCTGCCCCTCGTCGC
>Ga0209988_10001594_pt1 | contig 14808 bp, 13 predicted proteins | sample N075metaG_FD_183115 | JGI IMG/M metagenome (GOLD analysis project Ga0209988, IMG submission 183115) | Deep subsurface microbial communities from Kermadec Trench to uncover new lineages of life (NeLLi) - N075 metaG (SPAdes) (version 2) | ecosystem: Environmental > Aquatic > Marine > Ocean trench... | reverse complement strand
TTTCCGGTTTATTATCATTTCTGCTAACCGCTGTAATTTTTAATAGCTGCGGTGGCGATGAAAAAGGAAATGTGGGCAAAAACGGGAATATTCCTGAGCCGGATAAATCAACCTATGATGTTGAGTATACAGAAAATACCATAATTGTTAACGATGATGTTGTGGAAATGATGATTACTTCCGATAAAAAGAGCGGGGTTTATAAGTTTAATGCCACAGCGGATGAATTGATGAAACTTGAGAAGGGTAATGTTGTAATCTTTGCCGGGCACTCGGTTAGAAAAATAAAATCGGTTAATAAATCGGGCAGCGAAATAATTATAAATACAGAATATGCTTCGTTAAACGAGGCAATAAAAAACGGAACTATAAAATGGGAATCGGAAATTAATTGGTCTTCTGATCAACCGGAAGTAAAAAATGCATCTTTAATAATGGGCGATGCAATATTTGCATCTGAAACGACATCTGAACTTAAACTACATTATGAGGGAAAAATAAAAGGATGGGATGTAACTCTAGATCTTAAACCGAAAGACAACAAGCTTTCAATTGAAATCACAGGATCAAAATCTATTAAAGGGCAAAAGGTATGCACTATAGAAGGGAAAGGATTTATTTCCAATTTCAACCATCAATCGGAAATAACTTTTGAAAACTCTGAACTGCAAAATTATGAGTATCATAATAAGGGATTAAAAGGAGAGCTTGAAATTAAATTTAGTGCGGTTGGTCTTGGTTCTAAAATTGCCCAGCTGGAAATACCGGTAAAGATCAGCATTCCCTACCGTATAGGTTTAATACCGATAAATTTTAATTTAAAAGCCAACTTAAAAATATATCCCGAAGTGCGGAAAGGCGCCAGCAGCCAGGCAAGTTATAAACTAACTTACGATAGTGATATGGGCTTTAAGTTTTCTGATGGCAAGATGGACGTAAAGAGTACTGTGAAAAGTCAGGAAATGGAAGTAACGGGTGAAACAGTTAGCGCGGGCGCAGTAACAACAGGAGTAGGAGTGGGTTTGGAGTTTCCGCGGTTTGAAATTGCTGTTTTTGGTGAATTAGTTGTTCCTTATTTTCTTTACAATACAAGTGTTACTACTTTTTATGAGCCCGGATTGTTAAGCAATGTGCCCCCCTGCCAGGAAGGAAAGATGACACTTAAATGTGTTTCCGGAATTGATCTTAAATTTTTTGGTGTAAGTTATGCGTATTCAAAAACACATTTTGAAAAGGAAAAAAAGTGGCAAACCGAGGGATCGCGCTGTGAAGATTAGTTTAGAAACCTGTAAATATTATTTATACTAATACAGCGCCCGGCTTGGGACATTGGCTTTATCTCTTTTAAAAACTGTTATTGCTAATTCATCATTTGAGGATTCTAATCTTTGCGGTTCTTTAATTATCAACAATTGCAACCTAACTCAAAATCAAAAAAGCTTCAATCGGAAGGCAAATAATCAATTGGCTGGAGTTAAAAGCAGAACACAAGAGCAAAGAATAAGTATTTGATTACGTCCCCCTGAATATAGAAACACGGCAACTTGCGGTTAAGCATAATTGCCGTGTTAAGTAATTAGTTACTCCAACGGAATCTTACTTTTATTTTCCTCAAGCCAGCTGTTAAAGTTTTGCAAGGAAGGATTTAATGATTTAGTGAATTCAATACTTCTCGCACCGGAAAAATATTCATCAAAATCATGAAAGAACTGGAACATATTTCCAAGATCTTCGGCGCCGTCAAATCCTAAGCCGCGGTAAACTTCAAAAGGCACTGTATTGTAAACAACATCCTGTCCAAGTGCTTTTGCAAATGAATCAGCCATTTCTTTTCCGGTTAGATTGTCGCCGCTAATTCCAACCGTTTTACCTATAAATTCATTCCCTTTTTTGAATATTGCATAAGCGGATTTTCCTATATCTTCCACAGCCATGCCGGTAAGTTTTTTATCGCCCAAAGGCATTGAAAGTGCAAGTTTTCCGTCTTCTCCTTTTTTTGGTCCCATTCCAAAGTAAATAAAATTCTCCCAGTAAAATGATGTTAGCAATAGTGTAACGGGAAGATTTAAATCTATAAAATGCTTATCGGCTTCACCTTTAGAATCGAAGTGGGGAACCTTATATTTACCGCCAAGTGTGGGCATCCTGTTATCATCAATCGGGATCCACTTACGTGTATCTTCCAATGTAGACCAGATTGTATGCTGCACATTTGTTTCCTTCGCTGCTTTAGCAATAGAACCTGCCTGTGCAGTTTCCTTTTCCGGCGAAAAATGCTCCCAGAAATTAGTGACTGCGAAAACACCATAAGCTCCGGCAAATGCTTTCTTCAAGCTTTCGTAATCATCAAGATCAGCAGCAACTACTTCCGCACCATTAGCAGCCAGTGCTTTGGCTTTATCTGAATCTACTTTTCTTGTTAAAGCGCGTACTGTAAATTCACCGGATTCGTCAGCTAAAATGGCACGAGCCAAACCACCGCCCTGTGCACCTGTTGCCCCGAGAACGGCTATCACTTTTTTATCAGCCATATATGACCTCCTTTATTTAATAAATTGTTTTTTGAATGGAATAATATAAGGTTGTTTGTGTGTTATAACAAATATTTATATGTGGCTCAAATCACAAAAATCCCAAGCCTGTCCTGCCCAACTGCTGCAATTGTTGGAGAATTAATTTATGTCACTCTGAACCTGCCTGGCGGTAGGCAGGCGTAGTGAAGAGTCTTAAATATAGTAAGGTTGAGATTCTTCTCCGAAGGAGTCCTTTGGACATTTCGCTATTGCTTACTGACAACCGTGTCGCTCCATTCAGAATGACATTCTAGACTTATGCAACACAGATCCTACCGTCAGTTGCTGTCCTCTTTCTTAAACTAAATTTCCTGCAAATTTTCCTTTGTAAACTCATTCCGTGTATCACCGGTATTCAGGGTTGTTATAGGTTCGAAGAGCATTACAGATACTTCTTCTGGAGCAACGGGTTTGTGTTCAACACCTCTCGGTACAATTATGAATTCATTTTCATTTATCTCAACTGTTTTGTCTCTATATTCCATATTAAACTTACCTTTCAGTACATAAAACATTTCATCTTCCGTATCGTGCTTGTGCCAGACAAATTCACCCATAAACTTTACCAGCTTTACATACTGCCCGTTAAGCTCACCAACTATTTTTGGATCCCAATGTTCACTAAAAAGAGAAAGCTTCTCATCAATATTTACTTTGTTCATTTTTTACTCCTTAATAAAAATGTTCAAAACATAGTCATTCCTTTTCATCTCTCAAAAAATGTAATGCATCTGCATAGGAATATGTGTCATCACTAAAACTTTCATAGCTTCCAAGGCTGCCAAGTTCCTCAATTATATTAACAAACTTTTTAAGTGCGGATCTGAAAAGAAACGGTCCGAATGTAACGCGATTAATGCCAATCTCCTGCATGGTTTTTAAAGGTACTGTCCGGTGAGAGCCCAAAATGTTTATTGGTGAACTTATTTCTTTTCGTAAAATAGTAATTGTCTCTAAGTCCAGAACACCTATAGGGTAAACAAGGTCAGCACCGGCGTTTAAATATTCCCCCGCTCTTTTAATTACTTGAGCAATCACTTCTGTTGCGGGTTTATCATTACCGGATAAAAAACAATCTATCCTCGCATTTATAACCAAATGCAATCCTCTTTCTTCGGCAACTTCTCTCACAGTTGAAATTCGTTCACATTGCTCCTCAATATTTCTTAACGAACCTTCCTCTTCCATGCTATCTTCTATGTTTATTCCAGCAACACCCGTATCAATTACCTTATTTATGGAATTGCGTAAGTTTTTAATATCAGAAGAATAACCTCTTTCTATATCTGCTGTAACGGGTATATCAACGCTTTTCACAATCCGTTCAATAATCTCCAGGTGAGTTGAAAGTTTAATTTTTTCACCATCCATATAACCCAAAGAAGACGATATGGCAGCACTGGCTGTTGCTGCTGCAGGAAATCCCCTTGCTTCCAAAATACGTGCGCCTATTGGATCCCAAATATTTGGCAGCACAAGAAGCTTATCCTGTTTGTGCAGTGACAAAAAATTCTCTGCTTTTTTTTGCTGTGAGGTTTTGTTCATAGTTTTTAGATTATTCTTTTTCCCCCAACATAACTTTAATTTGAAAAAACTCAAAGACCGTTCATCAAATTAAATCCAGAATTTATGTTTATAATTGCACGAAAATTCAATAACATAACTATATATTCTCCATTCATAATGATATACCGTATAATCATCACTACTATACTTGATATTAAGTATAATATACTCTACATTTCATCTTAACAAGAATAATAATCATAATTGGGAAATCAAAATGGATAAAACAGATACTACTATTCTATCACTATTGCAGGAAAACGCAAGAATTACAAATGCTGAAATTGCACGTCAGGTGGGAATGGTTCCTTCGGGAGTTCAGGAACGAATCAGGAAACTGGAGGATAAGGGTTACATATTGGATTACGCAACACACCTTAGGTCTGATTCCCTCGACCTCGGGCTTCTTGCCTTTGTATTTGTCAGAACAAACGAGCCGCCGGGAGGATTAAATACTGCTGAGGAGCTGGCAAAGCTCCCGGAGATACTCGAAGTGCATCACGTTGCCGGCGAGGATTGCTACCTGATTAAATTACGTCATTCTAATAATAAATCATTGGCAGATTTCCTAAGAGAAAAATTAGGTCCCATACCAACAATTACATCTACTAGAACAATCATCGTTCTGGATACGGTAAAGGAAACCTGCAGTCTTAAGTTACCCGATACAAAAAATTAATCTCTAAACCAAAGGAGCTATTATGGGAAAGCTAAGCGATAGCATAAAAATAACTTTAGCATTTGCTGTTATCTATATTATATGGGGAACGACTTTTCTGGCAATACGATTTGCGCTTGAGAGCATACCGCCGTTTTTGATGGCGGGCATACGATTCACCGTTGCCGGAATGCTCCTCCTTGCATGGGTTTACTTCCGCAACCCCGTAAAAATAAAACTGGAACATCTTAAGCTTCCGGTAATTACGGGACTGCTAATGATATTCATAGGGCATGGAAGTCTTGTATGGGCGGAACAGTTTATTACCTCGGGATTCGCGGCGCTTTTATGTTCAGTTATCCCTGTGTGGATGGTACTTATAAGCTGGATGCAGTCGCGCGCCAATAAACCCGATAAACTAACAGTAGCAGGAATAGTACTCGGTATTATAGGTGTAGCTCTTTTATTGGGGACCGGAGATGAATTTTCGATAAGTGCAGCCTCGGGCAGCAGTATGGTTATTTTCAGCATTGCACCGCTGTTGTTAAGTGGGATCTTTTGGTCTTATGCCTCAATAAAATCGCGTGAGTTCAGCAAGGAGCTGCCTCTTCTTTACGCAATAAGTATACAGATATTAGCCGGCGGAACAGCCCTTTTGTTACTCGGCATTTTCAGCGGTGAGGTTTCCGTGCTGTCTGTTTCTGCGATTTCTTTTATTTCATTTGTCTCTTTGGTTTACTTGGTTTTATTTGGAACACTATTGGCTTATTCATCTTATGTCTGGTTGTTAAAGGCAAGCACACCTGCAAAGGTCGGAACCTATGCATTCTTCAATCCTTTAATTGCAGTTTTCCTGGGGTGGCTTACGATAGATGAACCCATAACATCGGTGATGATAATCGGTGCAGCCGGGATACTTGTATCTGTACTCTTAATTAATAAACCGTTTGCAAATAAAAAACTGCCGAAAGTTTTTATTCCAAAGAAGAAAATACTTCGGACCGAGCCGGAAAGTATCTGCTGTGAAGAGGCGGCATGATTAAGTGAAACCCAAAATTGTTATTTGGCAAATGTTGATTGTTCGCGACAACTAATTTCAACTTGTCATGCTAACCATGAGTCAAGATCCTTATTAGATTTCTTAACAATTAGTCTTATTCCCGGTCTGTTTGTTATAAAATACCATGCCCATTCGGTCATAACTCTTATCCTGTTCCTGAAGTTAATCAGGTACATTATGTGCACAAACGACCAAGTTAACCAGGCAATCAGACCGCTAAGTTCTAAACCCTTTATAACCGCAACAGATTTGCCTTTCCTTATAGTAGTAAGGGTACCTTTATCGCGGTATTTAAATCTTTTCCTGGCTGTGCTGCTAATTTCTTTTGAAATAATGCCTGCAACATAACGCCCCTGCTGCATCGCCACGGGCGCAAGCTCAGGCAGAAATGTGTCTTTTTCATCCGTACATGCTGCAGCATCGCCTATAACGAAAATATCGGGATCATCTTTAATGCTTAAATCCGGGTTAACTATCCCCCTTCCCGATTCGTCCAGTTCAATACCGAGAGTTTCTAAAAGCGGTGATGCTTTATTACCTGCAGCCCATATAATATTTTTTGTTTTTATAAGATCTTCACCGAGATGAACACCGCTCTCATCTATACCGGTTACCCGCTGGTTTAGAAGAACTTTAACTTCCAGGTATTTCAGTTCATCGAGTGCTATGGCTGACAGTTTTTCGGGAAAAGCCTGCAGCAGCCTGGGTAATGCTTCTACCAGGAATACCTTTGTCATCTTTTCATTAATGTTCCTGAAATCCTTTATGTAGTTTTTGTTTACTATTTCGGCAATAGCTCCGGCTAGCTCGACGCCTGTTGGGCCGCCACCGACAATAACAAAGTTTAGGTATTCTTCGAGTCTGCTTTTATCAGCCAACCTCTCGGCGGCTTCAAGCGATAATAAAATACTTTCCCTTATCATTAACGCATCGTTAAGTGTTTTTAACCCCGGGGCGAATTTTTCCCATCCTTCATTCCCGAAATAAGAATGACTGTTACCTACTGCAATTATCAAGTAATCAAATGCAAGCGATGTGCTGTGAAATTTTACCTCCCTGTTTATTTTATCAATTGATGTTACTTCGGCCATAACAACTTTTACGTTTTGCCTGTTACCCAGTACAGACCTGATTGGATTTGCTATATCGCCGGGTGAAAGTGCTGCGGTTGCTACCTGATATAAAAGCGGCTGGAATAAATGGTGATTGGTTTTATCTACTACTGTAATATCAAAGCTATGCTTTGTCAGATCCTTCGCAGCAGCCAGTCCGCCGAACCCCCCTCCTATTATAACAACTTTCTTCATTTACAATTATATAAAATAATACGGGTATTTATTGTTTTAAGATAAGCAAGAATCTTCTGAATTGTTTCCTGAAGTTTTAATACCCTTCTCGCCAGAGCAAAAAAATCTCTTTTAAGGCAATCCTCCTTATTTTTTAGCAGGGCTGCTTAGTGTTAGAACAATTATTCAATAGTTATAAATAATAAACAAATGAATTAATTGCTTTTTTAGCCTTACCAATATTTTAAATATCTGTTTAAAAAGGGAAGTTTTGTTTGTTTCAATTGATAACCGAATCTGCCAGATTTAAATCAAAACAAAAAACAAAGTGCGATATATCACATCTTAATCAGAAACCCTTTTAAATTTTAAATGTGTCGGCTAGCTGATTTATATACAAACAGTAAAAACCCAAATTGCCATCGCTCTATTATTTAAATGAGGTAAGCATTTGTGCTTAATGATATGCAAGCTTAGGAGTTTTTGTAGTGATAAAATCAATATCCAATAAATAAAAGGTAAAGGAAACAATTATGCTGTTGAAAGATGAAATTCAAAAAATGCAGGAAGCTATGCTTCCCCAAATACCGGAAGATGTATTAAAATTACTATTTAGTAAAATAGAAGAACTTGTAAACTCCGGAATCGCTGAACGTACCTTAACTGAAGGTGACGAAATTCCTCAAATAATTTTACCCAACGCCGTTGGTAAAACGATCAATGTAAATTCAATGTTAAAAGACGGACCTGTTGTAATAAGTTTTTATCGCGGTGCCTGGTGCCCTTACTGTAACCTTGTGCTAAATGCTTTACAGAAGGCATTGCCGGAAATTAAATCATTAGATGCTCAACTAATTGCAATCTCTCCAAACACTCCGGATAATTCTATTTCATCAATTGAAAAACATGGATTGGAATTTGAAGTATTAACAGATGCCGGAAATAAAATTGCAAAGGAATTCAGATTAGTATTTAACCTTGCTGAAGAGCTGCGACCTATTTATAAACAGTTCAATTTTGATATACCAAAGTTCAATGGTGATGAGTCGTGGGAACTTCCAATCCCTGCAACTTATATTGTTAATACTGATGGTAAAATCGTGCATGCATTTGCTAATGCAGATTATACACAGCGAATGGAGCCAACTGAAATTATCAACAAATTAAAAGAGCTGACTGTCCAAAAACAGCAAGCAATTAATTAGTATCGTTTCAATAATTTAATTCAGGATGCTTAAGATGAAAATCAGTAGCATCCTGATATTCTTTTGCAACAGCAATTATAGTTCCTTCATCAAATAAATTGCCGATGAAAGTTATGCTTGTCGGCGTGCCTTCTTCGGAAAAGCCGTTTGGCAGAACCACGCATGGATGTCCTGTTAAATTAGTAAGCAAAAGGTTATCGCCTTCCCACGATGGAGCAATATAGAGATCAACTTCTTCAAATAATTTCCCCATTTCATTAATTAAAATTGTTCTTACTCGGTTAGCATTTATATATTCAACTGCGGGAATAAAACGAGCAGAACGGAATGTGTTCGGCCAGGCATTTTTAATTTGCCTTACAAGCAAGTCATCCCTGTTGCTGCGTGTTAACTCATCAAATACAGCACCGGCTTCTGCGGAAAGTATGAATGATAAAGAGTTAACATCAACATCAGGTAATTCAACAGGAATTAATTCTGCACCCAACTCTTTTAATTTTGCAAGCGTTAAAGAATCACTTTTGTGAAATGCATAATCTTTATCAAAATCATTTTTTAAATAAGCTATTTTTATTTTACTTAAATCAACAACCGGCAAATAATTAAACGGCGCATTGTACAATGTGGGATCGATGCCATCCTTACCGTGAATAGATTTAAACACAATTGCAAGGTCTTCTGTATTTCGGCAGATAGGACCAATCTTATCCATCGACCAGCTTAATGCCATTGCACCTGTTCGGCTTACTCTTCCATAGGTCGGACGTAATCCTGTAACACCACAAACGGTTGATGGTGAAACAATTGAGCCCCAGGTTTCCGTTCCAATTGCAAAAGGAACTAATCCGGCTGAAACGGCAGAAGCAGGTCCCGCAGACGAACCACTCGAACCTTTTTCAGTATTCCATGGATTTCTTGTTTTACCTCCGAACCAAACGTCACCCCACGCAAGCGCGCCCATCGTAAGTTTTGCAACAAGCACCCCTCCGGCGGTTTCAAGTTTTTTTATAACTGCTGCATCTTCATTTATCATTTGCTCTTTGTACGGTTCAGCACCCCATGTTGTTTTATAATCTTTTGTGGCAAGCAAATCTTTAACTCCGAACGGAATGCCATGAAGTAATCCTCTGTACTTTCCTGCAACTAATTCTTCATCCATCAGCTTCGCCTGCTTGAATGCACGTTTTTCAGTTAAAGTTATTACACAGTGAAGTGCGGGATCATATTTTTTTAATCGTTCTAAAAAGAACATTGTTAATTCAACCGAAGAAATTTGTTTTGTCTTAATAAGCTCAGCTAACTCACCGACTGAGTAAAATGCAAGTTCGTCCATGTTTGATGGAAGCTCCGTATAAGAGTAATCACTAAATTTCAACTGTTTTTGTGAATCGGAAAAATTAAAATTTTGAGGGATCGGATTAAATAGTAAAGAAGGCATTACACTATTATCAAGATAAACATTGCGGATTTTTTTATAGTCTTGAAGATTATCATTTAAATCATCAAGCATAGAATCACGTTCAGACTCTGTAAAATTTATACCGATGAACTTTTCTGCATTAGATATTTCGGTTTTTGTTATTGATTCATCTTCAGAAAAAGTAAGGAAATAAGCAAAGAGAACAATTGGAAAAAGTATGATTAATCGTTTTTTTATTATTGCATTCATAAAAAATTCCTTCTTTTTAGTAAACATAAAATTATAATAACCGTTAAATATCAATGCTGCAATTTAATTATTACATATTCCCTTGTTTATTTAGAATCAAGGAACTAATTTCAATTAATAATTAATATAATAACCAACAAAAAGTTATCGGAGAAATATATGAAACATAAGATTCTTTTAACAACAAAGTCACTGCTGGCTTTAATTTTATTTCTCGTATTAACGGTTACCACTTACTCACAGGATGCAAGCGTTGATAAAGTAGAGATAAAAAAGGACAATCAGCAGATTGCGGTCAACGATGTCGTTTCAGTCATGGTTGAAGGCACGAATATATGCCTGGGTTGTACATTAAAGCATGAAAAAGGTGCTTCCGCGCAATGCAAAATTTACGGGCACCGCCACACTCTTAAAGTAGAAAAAGCTTACGACCAAAACGGAGAAGAATTAAATTATATGGCAGGATGGATACTTCACTATCTTGAAAATGATAACAGTGAAGAATATATAACAGGACATCACAACGATGAGTTGAAGATAAAAGGGATAGTTTACAAAAATGAGAGGACTCTTGAAGTGAAAGAGGTAGAATTGTAACCAATAGTTTCTTTTAATAAAACCTTGTGTTAACAGTAAAAAATTATTGCGGACGAAAAATCCTCTTTTTTGCTTGCTGTCATAAATTTGTCGTAACTATGTTATATAATTTTCGTTTACAATTAAGCTTTTGGGTGTTATCTTGTTTCGTAAAAAGAGAACCTATATGAATAATAATTTTGCCGATAAGATAAAACAATTGAGGAAAGAAAGGGCATGGTCGCAGGCACAGCTTGCAGAAGTTGCATCGTTGAGCATCCGGACAATACAGCGCGTAGAAAAACTTGGCAACTGCTCTTATGAAACTCTGCTTGCTATTGCTTCGGCTTTTGATATTGATGTGAGGGAGTTAACTGCATTATCAGCTAAAATTAGTAAAACACCGGCAAACGAGATAGTGCTGTTCGGAATAAAAGTACAGACCAAATGGTTAAGCTCCGGAAAATCTTTTCTGTTTGGAATAATAATTATGCTTCCAGCAGTTTACTTTCTTGTTGCAAATGTGTTAAAATATAATTTTGGTATATCATTTATGCACGATTCATTAAATGTTGTTTATTCAAATGAATCAGTGTTTAGAATTTTCAATAGCATCTCCCCTTTTATCTTTTTAGGCGGATTGTTAGCCGCACTAACCGTAAACATATTAACTATGCTTTCAATAAACATTGAAAGGGCTAAAGGTACTTTAAAAAGTTCAATGGCTTTAACACCAAGGCTTGCAAATATGGTAATAGTTATTATCAGTCTGTTTGCGTTTTCATTTATGTTCGGTTATGCCGTGGTAGAAAATCTTGTCCAGCATTAATTCATATACCGTTTAACATTACCTGATTATTATATTGTGATCGCCATTCAGTTTCTTGCCGAAGTGCTCTTCATACATATCTTTATACTTTTTAAATAACTCATCAGGCACAGGCTCACCATTAATAATCATTTTGTCGTTGCTTAAGTCCAAATCAAAATCATCTGTTTTATCATTTATTAAACCATCGGATTCTAATTCTTCTCTCATATTATCCATAAAACCATCAAGTTTTTTCATTTCAATATCAAGGTCATCTAATTCAATATCCAGATGCTTTAATTCCTCTTTTAATTCCCGCATTTCTTCTTTGAAGTTATCCATATCAAAATGGAAGGAATATTTTTGTTCCTTCAGATCTTTTTTCAACTCCTCCATATTCATTCTAAACTCTTCGTCATCAAAATCAAAATGCAACTTTTCAAGATCTAACTCACTTAACTCTTTTTTGAGTTCTTCCATTTGTGTTCTAAACTCTTCGTTATCAAAATCGAAATCAAACTTAAAGGATTTTAGTTTCCCGAGTTCCTTATGAAGCTTTTTCATTTCTTCATTAAATTCATCCATATCAATATCTATATCAAAAGTGTCTGCAGCAAAGTACATTGCACTGAACTCATTTTGCATAGTATTAATTTGTTCATATTCTAAAGTATTATTTGATGAATTACTCAGGAGGGAAAGGTTATAATCTGAAGGGCTAAGAAGAATGAAGCCCGAACAAACAAGAGCGATTAGGAGAATTGCTACTAGTAACAATGTAGAATTATGTTTCATGTTTTTTCCTCATTTATTTATTAATGCTATAATTGAGACGTGATGAAGAAAGGAATGTTCTTGTAAAGTTTTGTTAAAGTTAGGAAAGATCATAATCAGGGATATGTGGTAGAATAGCTATGCGGAAAAGAGTTTGAAAAACTCATTTCCAGAAACCATACTTCTTTATATGACGATAAGCCATATAACCAACTGCGGCAGCTTGCGCCATACCAAGAACATATCGTATGGGATCGATTTTTGAATTTTCTAGATATTGCTTATAAAACGGTAACATAAGATGGTTCAACTCATCTGTGCTGCGGGCATCGAATGCTGTTGGGTATGATAACGCAAGCTCCGTGCGAAGTCGTAGATTTGAGATATCACCTTCCGGAAGTTGTTCTGATTCAGCTATTAAGAAATCAAACAGGAGATACAAATCATAATCATCATAGAAGTAATTCGTAATAGGATTTATTCCCTGGTATCTAAACACGGTATCTGCCACAGACGGAACAATAGTATCTTCCGACTGCGCAAATATGTAACCTGGTAGCAGAAAAAAAATTATAATTATAAAAAATAATTTCATCACAGAAAAAATTCACCTAAATTATTCTTTAAATCCTGCTTTAATTAATAACTCATTTGAGAATGGTTAAAACTTCTCCGGTACAAAATTCTGATCTTCAAGAGGTGGTCTTACGTATCCAACCCTTTTTTGCCGTGGTGGAAGTTTAATAGGTCTTGGTTTTATATCTTTATACGGAATCATGCTAAGCAAATGACTGATGCAGTTTAACCTTGCACGCTTTTTATTATCAGCATTTACGACATACCATGGAGCTTGCTTAATATCGGTGTGAGCAAACATAATATCTTTTGCTTTGGAGTAATCAACCCACTTTGCTCTTGATTGTAAATCCATATCGCTTAGTTTCCATCTTTTCGTTCTGTCTTTTATCCTGTCTTGAAATCTTCTTTCCTGTTCTTCATCGCTCACAGAAAACCAATATTTTATGAGCTTAATTCCGGAACGGACGAGCATTCTTTCGAATTCAGGGCAGGAACGTAAAAATTCCCTATGTTCATCTTCAGTGCAGAAGCCCATAACATATTCAACACCGGCACGGTTATACCAGCTTCTATCGAATAGCACCATTTCACCAGCCGCGGGAAGATGGGGTACATATCTTTGAAAATACCATTCGGTTGTTTCTTTTTCGGTTGGAGTACCAAGTGCAACAACTTTGCAGATACGGGGATTAAGACTCTGTGTTATTCTTTTTATTACACCACCTTTACCTGCGGCGTCACGCCCTTCAAAAAGAACAACTACTTTTAAATCCTTTGTGTTTATCCACCTTTGAAGTTTTACTAATTCCACCTGGAGTAGGTTAAGCTGTTTCTCATATTTTTTTTTAGTCAGTTTATTTTTTTTCTTCTCAAGCTTAATATCAGAATAAACATTATTTTCTTCTTCTTCTTTTGTTTTGATCCTTTTCTTTTTAGTCACTTACTCCTCCGTATAATGTTTTACAAACGATTGTAAACTGCTGTATTCTAATCTGAATTATTTCAAATATAAAAAGATAATATATTTGTTTATGAAATTTGATTCTCCGTTACACGAATATTAATATTTTTTTGCCTTAGCATATTTAAAATTCGATCATTATAACCGGGAATTGCGCCAATATATTCCGGTGGAGAGATTCCCCTATTTTCCAAATTTCCATCAAGAAGCAGCCTTGCTACGGCTGTGCATGTATAACCGGTTGTACGTGCCATTGAAGATATCCCGCTCTCACGATCAAACCTATCAAATAATTCATAAACATATTCTATTGCTTTGCCTGCCTCTTTGCCCTTTACTACTAGTTTCATTATTGTAAACTCATCTTCATCCTTCTGGGGTTTCCAGTGCTTAAAAAGAAGTTTTGATGTTACATCGACCGGTCGAATAGCATGTCCGTTTATCATTATTTCTTCATCACTAAAAAATCCCGAATCCCTGAAGACCTTCATTAATTCCTTGTGCCCTGGATAACGCAGAGTTTTTTCAATCATGTTTGGAATTTTCATAGTTTTAATCAATGTTCTTAACCCGTCAGTATTAAACGCTTCGAGAGTGCCGACTTCTTCAAATTCGATTAATTCAGGATCGGAGAGTGCTTCCACTGTTATAATTTTTCCATTAGATACAAATCTTGCCGGGCGAATGTACTCCTGGATAACATCACCGGGGGAGAAGAACGCTTTATACTCAAATGGCCACTTCCTTTTAAAAGGTAGCCCTCCCACATAACATTCATAGGATTCAACTTCCATCAGTTCATTATGATACCCCAGAATAATGTTACTTAACCCCGGGGCAATTCCGCAATCAACAACAGCAGTAACGTTCATAACTTTTGTTAACTCTTCCAACTCAAACGGGTCACGCTCAAAAAAAGAAATATCAACTACATCTTTACCCGCAGAAATAATTGCCCGTAATGTTTCAAACCCAATCTTACCGGGCACAGCACTAATCACTAATCTGAAGTCTTTAACAAGCTGGCTTATCTTACCTTCTTTCGATAAATCACTTACAATTGTTTTTAACGGGTATAATGATTTTAGGT
>Ga0209988_10001593_pt1 | contig 14809 bp, 17 predicted proteins | sample N075metaG_FD_183115 | JGI IMG/M metagenome (GOLD analysis project Ga0209988, IMG submission 183115) | Deep subsurface microbial communities from Kermadec Trench to uncover new lineages of life (NeLLi) - N075 metaG (SPAdes) (version 2) | ecosystem: Environmental > Aquatic > Marine > Ocean trench... | reverse complement strand
TCCGATCTGGCGCCAAGGCAACCGGTCACGATTACCCTGCCGTTTTCCCGCACCGCGGTATCGATAGTATCGAGTGACTCCTCGACCGCCGACTCAATGAATCCACAGGTGTTGATAATTACAAGATCGGCTTCATCATAGCCAGTTACGATGTCATAGCCCTCAGCCCTGAGTTGGGTTATCACCTGCTCCGAATCAACAGTGGCCTTGGGGCATCCAAGGCTGACAAATCCAATTTTGTGGGGTATACCCGGCACTTATTTAACTTTCTTAAACAATGCGGGAAGAAAGAACTCACTCACCAGCAAGGGTTTATGGTCGATAATAAACAACGAGCGCCTTCCCCAGATATGTTCACAGTTTTGAGAACTGCCGGAGGTGGCAATATCGAATAATGAGTCGTTGCGAGAAATCCTGGCCAATTGTTGCTTGTCCCGGCGTAATCCCGGAATCGAAAACAAATAGGCACCCAGGGGTCTCTCTCGCAGGTAGCGTAATCGACGGTGCCTGCCACTCATGGTTTTCAGGGGAATAATTGAACGTGCGTACACACAAACAACTTTACCGCATAACAACTGTACCTGCCTTAGCAATACTGTTTGCCGGTACGGGATATTTAATAATTTTGCCTCGTCATTTTTCGGCTTGACCCATCGCTGGCTTATTACCCGAACCGAGAACTGGCCTGGACAATACTCCATTAGACGACTGGTTAAAGAACCTTGATCGTCAAGCCAGGAGATGACCTCGGGATCAATTTTTCGGGCGGATATGTCGGTGAGTCTGTACCAGGAAGAAGCGCCGGGGTGTTTCAAATTGTTGCATCGGGGGAAAAAGTGATCGCATTATCCTTGAAATTGTGACACAGCGCAAAATACCCACCAAAGGTAGGCTTAGCTACTGGATGAAATCGGATATACGTGATTTAATGCCACGACATGAAATGGATGGAACACCCATGAGTCGCCTCTATTCCACGCTGATCATCCTGTGTGCATTATCCGCCCTGTCGTTTTCAGGCCATGCTGAATTACAGGATCAGGGTTTAAATTCAATCCTGCAAATTATTGATAAAGCGATAGAGAAAATTGGCGAAGACAATGCCGAAACCGATGCAGAGACGTTAGAAACCGCGACCGCGGCAATCGTGAATCTATCGAGAACCCTGGGCTCACTCAGTTATTCCAGATTGCAATGCGGTGAGGCCGACGTGTTGTCGGAGTTTACCCAGCGCGTACAGAAAATGCCCGAAGAAGGCCGTGATGCGATGCGTAACGCTTTCCAGGAGGGTTTTGACAAGAGTAATAACAATACTGAGCTGCTTTCCGAGGATGAATGTACTCGACTGACAAAATCGAGAATTCGCACGGAAGCAGTAAACGAAACCAACATCGAAGAGGAAGGGCAAAAAAAACAAGCTGCGCAAGAAATGGTCGAACAAGAACCCGAACTACCACCAGAAGAACCAAGATTGCGACATTTGCGTATCGCGGAACTCAGCGGTCAACTCGCTTATAAGCGTAAGTTCTGTGATGGAGACGAAGTGTTTACCCGCGATTACAATGCTTTTATGGAATCCGTGCCGGAAAATTATCGGCAAGAGGTAAAGGATATGTACTGGAAGGGCTACAAGCACGGCAGACGCATGAACCCTGATTTGACCAGTGACTCCTGTTAACCAGGTTCAGACTCCCCCGGCAAACTGCTAGTCCATCAAATAGCTGCTGATCAACAGATACAAACCCGGAATCAATAATACCCAACTCATCAGTGGCATTAAAAACTGGCCGCTGCCTACCATGACCGGGGCCAGGCCATCCAGGCCGGCAATGATACTAGCGCTAATGACAAAACTACCACCAATAATTGCCCGGATATTACGCGCGTTGGACTGGCGAATCTCCTTTTGCAGTAACTCGAGCTGCTTCGATTTGAATTCAACCTGGAGTTCGTCATTGGCAATTTTATGCAGGGTTTTAAAGGCTAATTGCGGTAATTCAGGCAGGTTTTCGGCTATATAGGGCAAATTCTTTTTTAATCCCTTCACCAGTGCCCGTACACCCAGTTGCTCGCTTAGCCAGCGTTCGAGAAATGGTTTCGCGGTATCCCAGAGATCAAGTTGTGGGTAAAGTTGACGCCCCAAACCTTCAATATGTAAAAAGGTTTTCTCCAGCAAAAGTAATTGTGGCTGGATTTCCATGTTAAATTGGCGCGCGGTCTGGAACAGTCGCACCAATAATTGGGCAAAGGAAATCTCGGCCAGCGGGCGTTGAAACATGGGTTCGCAAACTGTACGGATTGCGGATTCGAAATCATCGATGCGGGTATCGCGATCTACCCAGCCAGAGTCGACGTGAAGTTCCGCTACGCGACGATAATCGCGATTAAAAAAAGCAACAAAATTTTCTGCCAAGTAGCGCTGATCCTGGGTTGAGAGTGAACCCATGATGCCAAAATCCACCGCAATATATTTAGGATCGTCCGGGTTTTCGGGCGAAACGAAAATATTGCCGGGGTGCATATCTGCATGAAAGAAATTATTTTGATACACCTGGGTAAAAAATACTTCGACACCCTTGCGCGCGAGCAGCTCGAGATTGATCTTGTGTTTCTTCAGCTGTTCGATATCGGATACCGGAATACCCTCGATGCGCTCGATCACCATCACTCTGGTTTTACAGTAATCCCAGTAAACCTGTGGCACATAAAGATCCTTCGAGCCTTCGAAATTTCGCCGTAACTCACTTGCGTTTGCCGCCTCTCGCACCAGATCAAGTTCATTCAGCAGGGTCTTTTCGAATTCTTCGACTATCTGCACCGGTTTCACGCGCTTCGCTCCCTGCCAGTAGCGATCGGCCAGGCGCGCTAATACCATTAACAAATGGATGTCCTGCTTGATACGCGCTTCTACATTCGGACGCACAATCTTAACCACAACAGATTCGCCGTCGGGTAGCACGGCGTTGTAAACCTGTGCAATTGAGGCCGAGGCCAATACCTTATCGTCGAAAGACCTGAAAAGCTGATCGATCGGCCTGGCCAGTTCCTGTTCGATAATGCCGCGCGCCTGCTGCAGCGGGAAAGGCGGTACCTGGTCAAGCAGTTTCTCCAACTCGTCGACGATGTCCGGGCGTAATAAATCGCGCCGGGTCGAGAGCATTTGGCCGAACTTGATGAATATGGGTCCGAGTGATTCGATGCATAACCGAAGTCTTTCAGCCTGTGAAAGCGATCTGCCGCGGAACCAGTTGAAGGGATTAATTAATCCAAGCAACCAAAGCGGCCGAAAAAAATGAATCGATAAAATAATTTCATCTAGCCCATATCTTGCCATGGTGAAATTAATCACGATCAATCGATACAGGAGTTTCATTTTTTAATGCTGCGAATAAGATGGCGCAGGCGGACCTCGGCACGCTCGACATCCTGCTTGAGCCTGGTTGCCTGATGCTGAAAATGCTCGAATTCGACCTGGGTCGGGGTCAGGTGGATTTCTTCCCGCAGGTATTCGCTACTGGTTTGTGACAATGAAGTCACGCTTTGACACAGCCATTTTGTAGCCCTGCGAGCTTGCCGATGAACCTGGTATGCCAGTATATCGCCGATATAATGAGAGAGCGCTTCTTCCCAATCCAGGTCCAGGTCAGCGAATATTTTCTGCATCTGCTGTGCCACCACAGCATTGCCGTTGATACTGACCCCTTCCTGCATCGATGTGCTGATCTTGTCTTCTTGCATCGCGAGACTCAGCAGTGCCATCACACGCCCCGAGATAGTCGCATCGATGGGTATTGCAGGTTGATCGAGGCCTAGCCTGATACCCCAGTTACCGGGATGGCAATAAACTGTGAAGTCCAGGTCAGTGATGTGAATTTTGATGCAATGGCCTTGCAATTCGCGGCATCGATCGATCACCTGGTGATCGAGTGACAACAGGCGGTTTCCACCGATTTCAACAAACCCCAGTAACGTGTTAGCGAAAGACGCGAGCATTTCAATTCTTCTAGCCGGCAGGCCAACCGGTTAGCAATTCGATAATATCGATACAAGGTCTGGTGTTGGTATAGATTGCGACTAGCACCAGGCGCTCAATATTTAAAGGCCCGGTGCAATGCAACAATGCCACCGGACAGGTTATATACGCTCACTTCGTCAAAACCGGCATCGTCGACCATCATCTTTTTCAAGCTCGCCTGGTCGGGATACACGCGAATGGATTCCGCAAGGTACTGGTAACTGGCGCGGTCTCCTGCAATCCACTCGCCAAGCCGGGGTAATAGCTTAAACGAGTAAAAGTCATAGACTTTTCCCAATGACTGGCAAACAGGTTTTGAAAATTCAAGTACGCACAGACGCCCACCCGGTTTTAAAATTCGACGCATCGAGCTGAGCGCCTTAAGTTGGTCGGTGACATTGCGCAGACCGAAGGCGATGGTTATGCAGTCGAAACTATTGTCGGCAAAGGGCAGAATTTCGGCATTACACTGCACAGGAATAATCCGATTCACCAGGCCCTTGTCGATCACTCGATCACGTCCCTGCCGTAGCATCACAGAATTAATATCAGCGAGATAAACCTGCCCGCTTTCACCCACCTTTGCCGCCTGCTTGATCGCCAGGTCTCCGGTGCCGCCCGCCAGGTCCAGCACGCAGTGTCCAGGTTTCAGACCGCAGAGCTCAAGCGTAAATTTCTTCCACAGGCGGTGAATACCGAACGACATGACATCGTTCATCAAATCGTAATTATTCGCTACCGAGTCAAAAATGTTGCCGACGCGTCCCTGTTTTTCGGAGGCGGGAATCTCGTCAAAGCCAAAATGAGTGGTGGATTCTTTTTGCACGGAATAATCGCCTAATATCTCACCGCGGTATTTAAGCAGCCGCTGGTTAAGTCCAGGTGAACCATAGCAGATGCGGGTCTGGTGGTCAGCAATTGTGAGCCAAAATTATTAGCGGTGTCTTTAATCCGTCTTACGCTCGTGACCAGCCTCTGCCAGGCGATCGAGATAAGTTTTCCATTTGTGCTCGTAATCGGCGCCAAGATAGTAGAGGTATTCCCAGCTGTAGATACCGGTATCGTGGTTATCATCGAACACCAGTCTTAGAGCATAGTGTCCCACCGGCTCAATGCGTGAAATATTCACATCCTGCTTACCGAGTTGCAGTACATCCTGCCCGGGGCCATGCCCCTGTACTTCGGCTGACGGCGAATACACGCGCAGGTACTCGGTGGGTAACTTGAAATTTGAACCGTCTCCATAGCTGAGTTCAAGGATTCGGGAAACCTTGTGAAAATTAACACCGGTAGGTCGTTTACTTGCCATGTTGTTTGAGTCCGGGACTAGCCCGTATTTCTTAAAGAATGTACTGTCTCAGGTCTTCTTCGAGCGACAGTTCACCAAGATGTTCATTGACATAATCTGCGTCGATATTAATCTTCTGGTCAGGCATATCCGATGCATCGAAGCTGACGGTTTCGAGTAAGCGTTCCATCACCGTGTGTAATCGACGGGCACCGATATTCTCCTGCTTTTCGTTAACCTGCCAGGCTACCTCGGCAATACGGGCGAGTCCATCATCGCTGAAAGCCAACGTAATGCCCTCGGTTTCCATCAAGGCCGTATACTGTTCGGTCAGCGAAGCATGTGGTTCGCGCAGGATACGGATGAAATCCTGCACCGTCAGCGCTGACAGCTCGACCCGGATTGGCAGGCGTCCCTGCAATTCGGGGATCAGGTCGCTGGGTTTGGACAAATGAAATGCGCCAGAAGCAATAAACAATATGTGATCGGTTTTGATCATGCCGGCCCTGGTGGAAACCGTGCAACCTTCGACCAGTGGCAGTAAATCGCGCTGAACGCCTTCGCGCGATACATCGGCCCCGCTGGTGGTTCCCTGACGTCTCGCCACCTTGTCTATTTCGTCAATAAATACAATGCCGTTCTGCTCGGCGTTTTCCAGTGCCGCGAGTTTTATCTCGTCTTCATTGATCATTTTCCCCGCTTCTTCATCGGTCAATAGTTTCAGCGCCTCCTCGACACGTAGCTTGCGAGTCTTCTTTTTCTGGCTACCCAGATTTTGAAACAGGCCTTGCAGCTGATTAGTCATGTCTTCCATGCCCGGCGGCGCCATGATCTCTATGCCAACCGCGGGTACTTGCAGATCGACTTCTATTTCCCGGTCGTTAATTTTGCCCTCACGTAGCATTTTGCGAAACTTCTGACGTGTGTTGGCGGCACTGCTATCGGCTTCTTGCTTAAAATCGCTGGGGCGGGGTAACAGGGCATCGAGTACCCTTTCTTCCGCCGCATCCTCGGCACGATGGCGCACTCGGCTGACTTCGGCTTCACGCATGCTATTCACCGATACATCGACCAGGTCACGAATGATTGACTCGACATCTCGACCGACATAGCCGACCTCTGTAAATTTGGTCGCTTCGACCTTGATAAAGGGCGCATTTGCAAGCCTCGCCAGGCGTCGAGCAATTTCTGTCTTGCCGACACCGGTTGGCCCCATCATCAATATATTCTTTGGTGTAATTTCGTTACGCAGCTCTTCGCTCACCTGCTGGCGCCGCCAGCGATTACGCAATGCGATCGCCACTGCTCGTTTCGCCTGGTCCTGTCCAATGATGTGATTATCAAGTTCCTGGGTGATTTCCCGAGGTGTCATCTGGGACTGGGTAATGTAACTATTATCAATCACTATGCACCATAATTAATTTCTTCAAACGTGTGATTTAAATTGGTGTAAACGCAAATTTGTCCCGCTATTTCCAAGCCTTTCTGGACTATCTCACGCGCATTCAACTCGGTGGTATCGAGCATTGCCCGCGCCGCTGCCTGTGCGAAAGCGCCGCCGGAACCGATTGCCATCAGGCTGTCCTCGGGCTCGATTACATCACCGTTTCCCGAAATAATCAGCGAGGACTCGGGGCTTGCAACGCACAAAAGGGCTTCGAGTCTACGTAATACCTTGCTAGAACGCCAATCTTTAGCCAGCTCTACGGCGGCACGCACCATCTGACCCTGGTGCTTTTCGAGTTTGCCCTCGAATAATTCAAACAGTAAAAATGCGTCGGCGGTTCCACCGGCAAACCCGGCGATCACCTGATCCTTGTAGAGGCGACGTACTTTTTTGGCGTTGGCTTTCATGATCGTGTCGCCCATACTCACCTGTCCGTCACCGCCGATCACGACGCTCTCGCCACGTCGAACCGACAGGATAGTAGTACCTCTAAATTGATCCAAGACTTATCCTCGGGTAAATAGCCCGCATATTACATGAAGGGAACGAAGTTCAAGGGAAATATGGCAAACAATATTGAATGATCGCCCGCCGATGCATAGCTATAGCCAGGGAACCTCTGAGCAAGTCCTATGGAGTCACTGCGAGTCCTGAAGCATGTAGATGCAAGGCGTAGCCCGGAGGTAATAGCCTTAGCCCTTGGCGAGGGCTGCACCAAAGTAGGCGCTTTAGGCGACGCGGCAGATGCATGCTTCAGGACTTGCCCTGCGGGGCTTCCAGCGCGATTTGGACTCTGCGTCGCTAATGCGCCTACTTTTGGTACGACTTCTTGCCAGGCTACAGCATGCCTGCGAAGTCGCGCCTTGATTCCGAACCGCGCTGGAAGCCAGTGATCCCCATAGGACTTGCTCAGAGGTTCCTTAATCAAGGGGGATCGATCAAGATTGGCAGGCAGATTTTTCTTGAATTCGTTCAGGTACAAACTGTATTTTCTATATTTCATGATATTCGTGCCTAAATAAACGAATTTATGAATTAAAGTGATAATTTGTCACCGCCTTCATGTAATTTACGGGCCAGGGTCGAAACGATTGAACTCTCTGATATAAGGGTCAAAAAACATAATTTCAAGACCTCCTTTTTGCCCGGGGATGGGCAGCATCGTAAACGTTCGCCAGATGCTGGAAGTCGAGGTGGGTATAAATTTGTGTGGTTTTGATATTAGCGTGGCCTAACAACTCCTGTACAGCCCGCAGATCACCACTCGATTCGAGCATATGGGTAGCAAAAGAATGGCGCAGCGCGTGGGGTGACAGGTGCTGGTCAATGGATCGTTTTTTAACCAGCTGATTCAACCGGATTTGCACGTTGCGCGGTGATATACGCTTCCCCTGCTTACTGATAAACAAAGCCTGTTCGCCCTCGTCGCGAAAAAAATCTGCACGCAACTTTAACCAACGCCGAACCGCCTTGACCGCCTTTGAGCCGATCGGCAGATAGCGGGTCTTGTTGCCTTTACCGGTGACAATCAATTGTTGTTGCCCAGGATCAATATGGTTGAGGTCGATGCCAACCAGTTCCGCCAGCCGTAAACCTGAAGAATACATCAACTCAAACATGGCGAGGTCACGAATTAGCAGCGCGTTATCATTTTCTTGATCCTGAAGCAGCCGCCCGATTTGTTCCGCATCACAGGTTTTCGGTAAAAGTTGTTCCGACTTTGGCGCCGCAACCTCCATCGCTGGATTGCTTTTCATCACCCCGCGGCGAATCAGGTACTGATAAAAACCACGGATTGAAGAAAGTTCGCGTTGTATCGAGCGACTTTTCAGCCCGTTTCGGAATCGATGTGCGGTGTAAGTACTGACCAGGCTATAATTGACATCGGTCCAATTATCGATTGCGTTCGCAGCTAAATATTGGGCAAAGTTTTTCAGATCGCGCGAATAATTTTTGCAGGTGTGGGGTGAGTAATATTTTTCGCTGCGCAATACCTGGATATAGTCTTCCAGATATTTTTCCGGTTTCATAACTTGATCGGGGGTTCCTTAACCCACATATTGCATGAAGGGAACCAAGCTCAGGGAAAATATGGCAAACAAGGTTGGTCGATCGCCCGCCGATGCATAGCCGTAGCTATGGATCAAGGGGGAACGATCAAGATTGGCAGCCAGATTTTTCCTGGCTTTGTTCAGGTACAAACTGTAATTTCCATATTTCATGGTTTTCGTGCCTTATTATCTGAATTTAAAGATAACAATCATGAGTTATTACCGCCTTCGAGCAATATGCGGGTTAAACATCGAGAAGCCCCTGGATCCGGCTGCTGACCAGTTCACCGAGATGTTTGAGGAATATCGTCCCCATGTTCTTGTTAAAGCGGTCCTTGCTGGCACTGCCGAGGCAGAGTAGTCCAATCTCAGCAGTATGGTATAGCGGTATCAGTGCGCTCGATTCCACCATTATTTCATCGCCGAATAATTCGCGAATAACCTTGTGCTCGAGTTGACCGCAGACCGGCCTGCGTTTTTCCAGCCAGGGTTTTAACGCAGCCACAATACCGCTTTTTGAGTCCAGATAATGGTTATTCAGCCTTTTCTTTTTATCGGTAACATTAGGTAAAAATTTGAAACAGACGTAGTCGGTGTTAAAAAACGTCTGCACCTGGTCCTGGACCATGGACAACACGTCGTCGAGCGAATCGGTATTCAATAGCTCCAGCGCAAGGCGGTGGAAACGCTGGTTCAGTTCTTCGTTTTCACGAGCGATACTAACCAGTTCGGCTAATTTTTTTTCCATCTTGCGGTTTTCATTACGCAGGATTTTCAACTGTCGTTCTACCAGGGAAACTACGCCCCCACCATGGTGGGGGATCGCCAAGGCGGTAAATACCTCTGGATAAGACATCAACATTTCGGGGTTTTTTTGTAAATAGTCTATAACCTTCGCCTCGTCCGTTGCAGTGCTAGCCTTTGGCTTGGCGGTAGTTTTAGTCATTGTCAATTTCACCCTCAAACACCATCGCAGTTTCACCTGTCATCATAACGGGGTTTGCCTCGCCTTGCCATTCGAGTTTGAGTTCACCACCGTGTAATTCTGCGCTCGCCTGCTGGCCGAGCAGACCAAGACGTTGGCCCGCCACCAGCGCAGCACAGGCACCCGAACCACAGGCTCTGGTTTCACCCACACCTCGCTCAAATACCCTGAGCCTGAAATTGCTGTAATCGATCACCTGCATGAAACCAACATTCACCCGTTGCGGGAAAAACGGGTGTGATTCCAGTAATGCCCCGATTGTCCCGACATCGGCTAATTCGACATCGTCAACCTGAATCACGATATGAGGATTTCCGATTGCCAGGGCACTAAACCGTATGGTCTGTCCATTGGTATCGAGCGTATATTGATCGGACTGCCGATCGGTATCCAACGGGATGCGTTGCGGGTCAAATTGTGGAACCCCCATATTCACCCGAACCCGATTATCATCGAGTAATTCGAGTTGAATAATACCACCACTGGTTTCCACCGAAATTAGCCTGAGGTCGGTTAGTTTCTGCTCGCGTACAAAGCGCGCAAAGCAGCGCGCACCGTTACCACATTGCTCGACCTCACTACCGTCAGCATTAAATATTCGATATTTAAAATCAGCCTGCCCGGATTCTGCTTTTTCGACAATTAACAATTGGTCAAAACCGATACCGGAATTGCGTTTCGACCATGCGCGTATTTGCGCCGGTTCGGGCTTAAAATTTTGATTGATCGCGTCGATGACGATGAAGTCATTGCCGAGACCGTGCATTTTACTGAATTTTAACGCCACCGATATCGCCGGTTCAGGGTAACAGGGACTCGCCCTGGATCAATTGTTCAAACACTTCGCGCTCACGCACACAATAATGCCGATCGCCATCAACCATTACTTCGGCTGCGCGGTTTCGTGAATTGTAATTTGACGACATTGAGAATCCATAGGCACCGGATGAACGAATTACAATCAGATCATTCTGGGCTAGCTGCATGGGCCGATCTTTGCCGAGAAAATCACCGGTTTCACAAATCGCACCGACGATATCATAAACCCGTAATGGCTCATCACTGGGTAAATCAACACGGATAATTTCAAGCCAGGCATCGTATAGCGATGGACGGATCATATCATTCATCGCCGCATCGACTACAGCGAAGTTCTTGTCTTTAGAATGCTTGATGTAATTCACCTGGCTCACCAGCACCCCCGCATTTCCGGCAATTGCACGACCTGGCTCGATGACGACGGTACCGTCAAAACCATTCAGCTGATTTCGTAATGCACTCAACCATTCCTCCGGTAGAGGCGGCGTTTCATCCTTATAGCGGATGCCGAGTCCACCGCCGAGATCGAGATGCTGGATCTCTACACCTTTCGCTTTCAAACGCTTTATCAGGATAAGCAGGCGTTCGAGGGCATCGACATAAGGTGATAACTCGGTCAATTGTGACCCAATATGGCAATCAATGCCGATGACATCTATATGCGCCAGGCCCTTGGCTTTCAAATAAACACTTTCGGCCTCCTCAAAGTTGATACCAAATTTGTTTTCTTTCAGCCCGGTCGAAATGTATGGATGGGTCTTTGCGTCGATGTCTGGATTGACCCGAAACGAGACGCGGGCAACGCGTTGGTTTCGCCCCGCTATCGCATTTAACTGGTCGAGTTCCTGCTCCGATTCGACGTTAAAACAGTGGATCCCGGACTCCAGCGCCAACTCCATTTCTTCCGCGAGCTTACCGACCCCGGAAAATACGATCTTGTCGGGGTCGCCACCGGCGCGCAGCACGCGCTGCAGTTCACCGCCCGATACAATATCAAAGCCCGAACCCAGTCGCGCCAGCACATTCAACACGGCGAGATTCGAATTAGCCTTTACCGCGTAACAGACCAGGTGGTCCCGACCGGCGAGTGCCGCATCAAACGCATGCCAGTGTCGCTCCAGCGTTGCACGCGAATAAACGTACAACGGTGTGCCGTAGGTTTCGGCCAGCGTGCTGATTGCAACATCTTCGCAAAACAGGGAATCGTCTTTGTAATTGAAATGGTCCACAGATATCACATATTAAGGCAGGCTAGCCCTCCTGCTGAGTTTTTTTCTCTTCGTCCGGCAGTGTCAACGGACCCTTATTGCCGCAGGCCGAGAGGACTGCCGTGAACAGCAATAAGAATAACAGTGAGGTCAACTTAACGCGCATGACTCGTGACTCGACCAAATCGACTATTATGTTGATGAGTCAGTCGCTAGACAAGTCGAAAATAACCTGTTTCACAGTCAGAGCTTCGGTGATTGATCTGCTGCTATCGATTTCACGCATCGGGACTCAGGCAAATTCCTTGCGAATAGAATCACTGTGCGCCCCGATGGACGGGACTGCCTTGATCTTGCTGGGCGCGTTCGAGCGGATTGCCGCCGATGCCGCAACACTGGCCGGGCCCGAGGGTGTGTTGATCTGCATGCGTCGTAATTGAGGATGCCGGGACAGACCGGCGACATCATTTAATCGTCCAAATGCGATGCCAGCCTGCCCGAGCCGTTCAATAATTGTAGCCTGGTCGATGGTCGAAAAAACATCATTGATCAGTTGATCGACCAGGTCGCGGTGGGTCACGCGTTGTTGATTGGAGAGCAGCCGCTGATCATCGAGTAATTCGGGTTGCCCTAGCACATTTCTACAAAAGCCCTGCCACTCCCGTTCATTCTGTATGGCAATAACGACGCTGGTATTGTCACGGGTCGAATAGGCGCCGTAAGGGCATATCGTCGCATGATTAATACCAACGCGCGGCTGTATGGTGCCGGTATAATCATAATGTAGTAATGGTACTGCCATCCATTCAGCCACACTGTCAAATAATGAAACCTGGATGACACAGCCTTCCTCACTATGCTGGCGTTCTATCAAGGCTTCCAGAATCGAAGTGTATGCCTGCATTCCGCAAGTGATATCGCAGATTGAAAAACCAACCCGGCCAGGTGCATCCGGGGTACCGGTAATCGAAGTGAGTCCCGATTCGCACTGGACCAGCAGGTCGTAGGCTTTCATATCGCGATATTCGCCCTGCTCACCGTAGCCCGATATATTGCAGCAGATTAGCCGGGGATAAAGTTCACGCAGCGCGTCGCAACCCAATCCTGAACGATCAGCGGCACCGGGCGCCAGGTTTTGAATAAAGACATCTGCTTTCGCCAGCATTCGATGCATCAGAGCAGCGTCGTCATGGTCCTTGATATTCAGCACCAGCGACTCCTTGCCGCGATTGAGCCAAACGAAATAGGCTGATTCCCCGTTTACCACAGTGTCGTAGCCGCGCGCGAAATCGCCCTGTTCGCGTTCGATTTTAATCACCCGCGCACCGGCATCGGCCAGACGACAGGTGCAATAGGGTGCCGCTACTGCCTGCTCCAGCGCCACCACCAGGATTTCGGAAAGATCCAGCATTAGAAAGACTTTGGCAAACCGAGAATATGGGTAGCGATGTGAGACAAAATCAGGTTGGTTGAAATTGGTGCAACCTGATACAAACGCGTCTCACGAAATTTTCGTTCGACGTCATACTCGGTCGCGAAACCATAGCCACCATGCGTCTGCAGGCACATATCTGCCGCAGCCCAGGACACTTCCGAAGCCAACAATTTGGCCATGTTTGCCTCTGAGCCACAAGCCTGTGCCGCATCGAATAATTCGCTTGCCGACACGACCATATGTGCGGCAGCCTCTGTTTGCACGTAGGCACGGGCGATCGGAAATTGCACAGCCTGGTTTTTACCGATCGGGCGACCGAATACTTCGCGCTGTTTTGCATAAGCGCTTGCTTTATCTATAAACCAGCGCGCGTCGCCGATACATTCTGCCGCAATCAATATTCTCTCGGCGTTCATACTATCGAGTATGTAGCCAAAGCCCTTACCCTCTTCACCGATAAGGTTCTCTGCAGGGACGCGCAATGCGTCGAAAAATAATTCGGTGGTGGCATGATTGATCATGGTTTCGAGTGGTCGCACAGTCAACCCGTTGCCAATGGCCTCACGCAAATCGACAAGTAATACCGACATGCCCTGGGTGGGTTTTTCGACCTTGTCACGCGCTGTAGTCCGCACCAGCAATAACATCAGGTCCGAGTGCTCAACACGGGAAATAAATACCTTTTGACCCGAGACGATATAGTCATCACCATCCCGCACCGCTTTTGTTTTGATACGGGTGGTATCGGTACCGCTCGAAGGTTCGGTCACACCGAACGCTTGCAGGCGCAATTTACCCCCGGCAATATCAGGCAAATATTGCCGCTTTTGCGCGTCGCTACCGTGGCGTAGCAAGGTCCCCATGGTATACATCTGTGCATGGCAGGCACCGCTATTCGCCCCACTGCGCTGGATTTCTTCGAGAATTGCGCAGGCGGCTGCGATATCCATTCCAGCCCCCCCATACTCCTCGGGGATTAAAACTGATAAATAACCACCCTCGGTCAGCGCTTCGACGAATTCTACCGGGTATTGTTTTTGCCGGTCCTTGTCGCGCCAATATTCTCCCGGAAAGTCAGCACACAGGCGGGCTACTGCATCGCGGACATCGGTATGGTTTCGGTCGTCTGGCATGTTAATTCTGGTCGAGTAAAAATTAGAGTTTACATGGCTTCGGGTAGGAGTTTAAGTTTTTAGGTTGAAACTTTAGCTGCCATCATTTCTGGGTAGGTTCAGCCCGACTGCATGTGATTGTTATGCGGCGTATAGCTTCTTCACCTTAATTCCTTTGCTTGCTTTCTTTGTATTCCAGAGGTCATATTGAACCTTTTGATTGAGCCAACTTTCGGGAGAAGTGCTAAATGCTTTGGATAATCGTAGTGCCATCTCAGGGCTAATACCCGAGTGCCCATTTAAGATAGATGACAAGGTCTTACGGCTTACACCTAGCGCATCAGCAGCATCCGTAACACTTAAACCCAGAGGCTCAAGACAGAGATCCCGGATTACTTCTCCCGGGTGGGGAGGGTTATGCATATTCATAATTATTGATAGTCCTCATA
>Ga0209988_10001592_pt1 | contig 14812 bp, 12 predicted proteins | sample N075metaG_FD_183115 | JGI IMG/M metagenome (GOLD analysis project Ga0209988, IMG submission 183115) | Deep subsurface microbial communities from Kermadec Trench to uncover new lineages of life (NeLLi) - N075 metaG (SPAdes) (version 2) | ecosystem: Environmental > Aquatic > Marine > Ocean trench... | reverse complement strand
GTGTCAACACCGTTTATCGGCTGCTCTACGAAGATGGCCTGTTCCTGGGCGGATCATCCGGTATCAACGTTGCCGCGGCAATACGTGTTGCCAAAACGCTTGGTCCCGGACACATCATTGTTACGCTGCTATGCGATGGTGGGGCGCGATACCAGTCCCGTCTTTTCAATCGTGAATGGTTGGAAGAAAAAGGGCTGAATCAGCCCAACAACCGCTATTGATTGATGACCATAGAGTAATTCGTCGTATCAGATGGCCGCACACAGAAGTCGTCACTTGAGAATTTCGAAATACGGGACGAGTCGCCGATGAACGCCAACCGACGCTTGGGTCAGGCATCTTCATCTGTTTTGCTCCCCTTTCGTCGCGAGCGATAGCGCGATCCCATGACAACAACTACGATTGCGATAATCACCGCAATGACCCCCCCTACTTCTGCTGATTCCACGTCGCCTCCTTATCTCGTGATACTCGACAAACGCACATTAACTGTTTGTAAGATACATTATTTCGGCGGCATTTTTGCCGTCTCAGTCCGCGTTCATGGTTTCCCATTTTTCGTCAGCACGCTCGATCAATTTATCCGGGTTGTAGCGCCAGGTAATCGATACCTCCTTAATCATATTGAGATACAACCTTCCTTTCCAAATCGTCCACGCTTCCGGGTTGGTTGGAACGTCACCTCCGTGCGCCATGCCCAGAGCGCAAAAACCGCCATACTGCGGCGCGTATTTTCTTGGCTCTTGGAGGAATTTGTCGCGATGCTCCGCAGTCGTGAAGTGCCACACGGCGCCATTCCATTCGGCCGTAATGTCCAGCGAACCGCGTTCCGGTCGATTCTCGGAGAAATAGGACACCGGGTCAAAACCATCGATGGCGCCATTCTTGGTGGCATACTGCAGCGTATCCGCAACGCCTGTTGAGGCCGCAAGCAGGAAGAAAATCATGAGGATAGCTTTGCACTTGCTCATCGGAACTCCAAGGTAATGGCAACACCAGATTAGATGCTTACATTGCATAAAGTTCGTTTCTGGTAATAGCAAAAAATGCTAGCCATGCTAAAACGCAACCACTGCAATGCCGACATGGATATGTTGGCAATATCAGTCCAGTCGAGTTCAAAAAACGGACATTAGGACTAGACTCAACTGTCCACTAAACCGGGGCAAGACCATTCGGCCAATAGTGGACATCAGCAAGTGCGTACGCTGTCGCCAACCGCAAGAACTTTGGCGCCTCGTATGTGACCGGCATGCAGCTCGTATAACGCTTTGTTGGCTTCATCAAGCCGGTAGACCTGCACCTCGGGTCGAATGTCCGCGGCGGCAGCGATCTCAAGGAACGCCTTGATGTCATGGCTCGTGATGTTGGCAACCGTTTTCAGTTCTTTCTCCTGCCAAAGGTGGTCCGCATAGTCGATTTCGGCCATCAAAGATTTGTCCCCATCTTTTTTGCGAATGGCGTTAATAACGAGTCGGCCACCCGGGCGCAGGCACTTCAGGGCAGCCAGTACCGGACGCCACACCGGTGTTGTATCGATGATTGCGTGCAGCAGCTCCGGAGGCTTGTCACACGTGTTACCCGTCCAGACCGCGCCTAATTCGATTGCGAATTTCCGCTCTTCCGAGCTGCGAGCAAAAACGTAAGTAGGAGATTTAGGGTACAAATACCTGGCCAACTGCAAGACCAGATGGCCAGACGCGCCGAAGCCTGTCAGCCCCAGAATGTCACCGTTCCGTATGTTAGTGAGTTTGAGTGCGCGGTAGCCTACGCTGCCTGCACATAACAGCGGAGCGGCCTCGATGTCGGTGAAACAGTCGGGAATACAATATGCGTATCGCTCGTGTACCGTCATGTACTCAGCATAGCCACCGTTTGCGTCACGGCCGGTAGCAACAAACTCATTGCTGAGGTTTTCATTGTCCTCACCGGTCGACTTGAATATCCATCCCACGCCGACACGATCGCCAACTTCGTGCCTCGTAACACGGTCGCCCGTCTCAGCAACTCGTCCTATTACTTCATGGCCCGGGACCATCGGCAATACCGACGGTGGCGTTCGGCCCTCGATCTCGTCCAACTCGGTGTGGCAAACACCACAGGCATTGACCCGGATCAGAATCTCGTCGGGTGCCGGTTCTGGAACCGGAATATCCGCAAGCGTCAGCGGTTCAGGATTGTCCTGTAGTGACGCAATTCGCTTGAGGAGCATCGCTTTCATGAGAATCCAATGCTGGCTGTCCAATTTCTTTATGGCCGCTAAACTCCAGTGGCCGTTCGCTGATCAAAATCTCTACGGTCAGCGCAGTGATTCGTTAGACACCTATTACACTGATGACGTTCTCAACAAAAAGGTATAAAACTATTGTCACAAAGAAAAAACACGCCAAAATAAGCGCAAACAGATTCCACCTTCGTGCCTTTTTTTCACCTTTTGCACTAACCCTGATACCAGATCTCGATACTTTAACGGCTAGAATCGACCACGAATTCATGATTAACGCAACAAGTACACCACCAATCAAAATCACTGGGTGAATTGACGGAATCTGCAATCCTGGCCAAATCCCAAGCTCATATTTCAATATGTTAGACGTAACAAAAAAGATCAGCGGCAAACTGGCGCCAAACTGTTTATTTAGCGGTTAAGGGTGTCGCATACCATACATGTATCTAACCAGTCGTGGGAGACCGCTTTGGATCGTTACCGGCCGGACCTGAAAGGTCGCGCTTAGCTAAACTTCTTCCGGATTCTAGGCAGAACTTCTTTGGCATATAAACGCATGAAGCGCTCCTGATCCGGGCCCGGAGCGTGAAACACCAGGTGTGTGAAGCCGAGCTCTATGTACGGCGCTATTCGTTCTATGTGCTCATCGGGATCGTCGGAGACTATCCAGCGACTGGCGGCGCGCTCCACCGGTAACGCATCGGCAAGTTTTTCCATCTCCAGCGGATCCTCTACGCCCATTTTCTCCTCGGCAGAAAGTGCCAGCGCGGCCCAGTGTGTCGTGTCCTGTTTCGCACGATCGATGTCGGTGTCAAACGAGACCTTCATCTCGATCGTCTTTTCAATGTCGTCCATTGAACGTCCGGCTTTATCCAGGCCCAGCTGAACATTGGGCAGCAGCGTTTCCCGATAGAGCTCCGGAGCTTTGCCGCTGGTGCAGATAAAACCATCGCCAACACGTCCTGCCAACCGTGACGCTGTTGGCCCCGCCGCCGCAATATAGATCGGCACCGGTTCATCCGGCCGGTCGTAAATTGTGGCATTGGCCGTCTTGTAATACTCACCTTCAAAAGTGACGCGTTCCTCTGTCCACAAGCGTCGCATTAATTCAATCGCCTCTCTTAAGCGCCCAAAGCGTTCTTTGAACTTCGGCCACTCCATTCCAGTTGCCGGTACTTCGTTAAGCGATTCTCCGGTACCGACACCGAGTATCGTCCGGCCCGGATTCAGCACCGCAATGGTTGCCATCGCCTGGGCCACGATAGCGGGATGATAGCGAAAGGTCGGTGTCGCGACGCTGGTACCGATAATGACTTTCTCTGTGCGTTCGCCCAGCGCGGCCAGCCAGGCCAGCGAATAGGGCGCATGACCGCCGTGATGGCGCCACGGTTGAAAGTGATCACTCACCATGACTGAGTCAAAACCGAGTTCTTCGGCAAGCACTCCGTATTCCAGCAGTTCTCGGGGGCCGAATTGCTCCGCCGACGCTTTGTAGCCCAGCCTCAACATGTCATTCGCTGTCCTTGTCTTCCGTGTGGCCGCCGAACGCAAACCGCATTGCGGACAGCACCCTGTTTGCGTATGACGCCTCGCCGCGCGAGCTGAAACGCTCAAACAACGCGGCCGTAATAACATGGGCGGGAACACCAAGGTCGGTCGCCGTCTTGACGAACCAACGCCCTTCGCCTGAATCAGCGACTTCACCGCCAAAATTTTGCAATGACGGATCTTCATGCAGGCTTTCCGCCGCGAGATCGAGCAGCCAGGATCCCACCACACTGCCGCGCCGCCACAATTCTGCGACCTCTGCCGAATCAACGTCGAGCGTCAGCCCAGTTTCAGCTTGCGCGGCCTTGTCGAGCAGTGCAAACCCCTCAGCATAGGCGGCCATCAGCCCATATTCGATGCCATTGTGGACCATCTTGACGAAATGGCCCGCCCCGTGACCGCCACAATGCAAATAGCCCTTGTCCGCAGTGCTTTTGCCCGCCGACCTGGCACGCGTCTGTGGCACGGAGTCAGCTGCGGGGGCCAGCGATTGAAACAGCGGGTCCAGCTGCCGCACGACTTGCTTGTCGCCGCCTATCATCAAACAGTAGCCACGCTCGCGTCCCCAGACACCGCCGCTGGTTCCCACGTCCACGTAATTAATTTGGCCTGTAGCAAGCATCTCGGCACGACGGCGATCGTCCTGAAAGTTGGAATTACCACCATCAATAACCGTATCACCGGCCGCCAGGATTTCGTCGAGTTGCCCAACAACATAATCGACCGCAGATGCCGGCAACATCATCCATATCACACGCGGCGACACCAACGCAGCAACGAGCGACTCGAGAGAATCCGTGGTCACGGCACCCACGCCGACAAGCTCTGCTTGCGCCGTCTTGTCCTGGTCATAAACAACGCATTGATGGCCGTCGGCCAGCAGTCGCTGCACCATGTTCGCGCCCATACGGCCGACGCCAATCATTCCTATTTGCATATCGTCACCAAGATCACGCCTTGTCGCTCAGTACCACAAGCCTATCGGTTGAAAAAACATCACATCTGCGTAACATAACTTTCATGCAAGCACTCAGTTCAAAACTGCCGCCACTAAAAAGCATTGTCGCATTCGAAGCGGCCGCGCGACACCTGAGTCTAACGCTGGCGGCGAAGGAGCTCGGTGTGACCCGGGAAGCCGTCAGTCGCCAAATTCGGTTGCTGGAGGAATATCTGGGCGTCAAAGTATTTTCCCGGCTACACCGCGCCATCGCGCTGACATCAAGCGGCCAGAAACTTCAGCCTGTGGCAAGAAAAAGCCTGCAGGATTTGGCGGTCTGCAGCGGCGAAATCCGGCGTCCGAGCCAGCCCTTCAGAATTACCGTGTCGTCGACCATCGCAACAGCCTCGTTCTGGTTAACGCCGCGCCTGGCACGATTTCGAGCCACGCACTCAGACATCGAAATTCATGTCGCTGTATCGGATACGCCAAGAGACCTCGTCAAAGACGAGATCGATATTGGCTTGCGATATGGCGATGGACGGTGGCCAGGCCTGACCGCGCAAATATTATTTGGAGTTACCTCCTTTCCGGTCTGCACACCAGCGTACCTCGCGAACTCGCCACCCCTTGAGACGCCGGCGGACTTAGTGAATCACAACCTCATCAACCTGGACGGTAAAATCCATGCAGCGGAAGACTGGTTATGGTGGCTGCAAGGGCATGGTGTAACGCTACCCAAGTCGTTCAAGATGCTTGGTTTCGACAGCTATGACAACGTTATCCAGGTTGTAAAAGATGGCCAGGGAATTGCGTTGGGCTACAGTCGCCTGACTGCGGAGCTGCTTGAACTGGGCAGGCTGGTTCGACCGCTGGATGCTGAGTTGAGTAACGAACTTGCCGTCTATCTCGTCATTCCCGATTCAGTAGAGCCGACGCCGCAAGTTACGCAGTTCATGGACTGGATTCTGGAAGAGTCCGCCAGAGACAGAAATTCAGGACGATAAAGCACGTCGTGGTATCGGCGTATTGACGATGTTTTCGCGCGGACCGGCACTAATGCCTGCCGTTATTCGCTCGGGGGTTACGTCACCATAGAGCGTGCTGCGCTGCTTCGGAACACGGCCCGCCTCACTGATCAATTCATTCATCTGCGTCGGGGTTGTTTCCTCGCCGTGCTGTGCACCGGCCGCGCGCGAAATACTTTCGTTCATCAAGGTGCCGCCAAGATCGTTGCAACCAGCGTCCAGGCAGGCCAACGCGCCGCGCAGACCCATCTTCACCCAGGAAACCTGAATATTGCTGATGTGCGGGTGCAAGGCGAGACGCGCCACGGCATGCATCAGGATGCTTTCCCGCCAGGTCGGCCCCTTGCGGGCACCTCCGCGCCGATACATCGGCGCTTCCATGTGCACAAACGGCAGTGGCACAAATTCTGTAAAGCCGCCCGTTCGGGACTGCAGTTCGCGAATGCGCAGGATATGTCTGGCCCAGTGATGTGACCTGTCGATGTGGCCGAACATGATTGTCGCCGTGGAGCGCAGGCCGATCGCATGAGCTGTCTCCATCACTTCCAGCCACTCCCGCGTCGAGACCTTGTCCGGGCAGATGATTTCGCGAATCTCGTCATCAAGGATTTCGGCAGCCGTGCCGGGCAGAGTCGCCAGGCCCGTGGCCTTGAGTTGCAACAAGTAATCTTGAAGAGGCACACCAAGCGTCGCCGCACCTTGCCAGACTTCGAGCGGCGAGAAAGCATGTATGTGCATCTCAGGTACGACGTCTTTAACCGCGCGAAGGATTTCAAGATAGGTTTCCCCGGTGTAACGGGGATGAATACCGCCTTGCATGCACAGTTCGGTTGCACCGCAATCCCATGCTTCGACGGCACGGCGCCTGATCTCATCGAGGTCGAGATCATACGGATTGCCGCGTAAGTCCTCCGCGGTCTTGCCTTTCGAGAACGCGCAGAAACTGCAGTGAAAATAGCAAATATTGGTGTAGTTGATATTGCGATTCACGACATAGGTCACCGTGTCGCCGTTGACTTCGCGACGCAAGGTGTCGGCGGCGTCAACCACCATTGCAAAGTCATCACCCCGCACGCTGAACAGCCGAACAATCTCAGCTTCAGCAAGGCCTTCGCCGGCTCGTGCTTTAGCGACGATCGCATCGATATCAGGCGACACCGCGACGCACCTGCTGCGGGTTTCCACTGCGGGCGGCGCCAGGCAAGTACCTGGTGCCCATTCGTTCGTGCGCGGCAGGCCGCTCGCGTCGGTCATTCTGAGCAGCGGTGTGCGCCAGCTGGCATCAGTCCAGTTGTCTGCATCACGCACGTATTGCGGATAAATAGTCAGGCGCTCGTGCAGGTGCTTGCCTGCCGCTTCGGTGGCGAAACGCAGCTCTTCAAGTTGTGGCCATGGCGCTTCAGGATTGACGAAGTCGGGCGTCAGAGGTGACACTCCGCCCCAGTCGTTGATTCCCGCGGCGATGAGCCGCTGCAGGTCTCCGGGACTTAGATTGGGCGGCGCCTGGATGTTCATGTGCGCACCGAACACGATTCGTGCAACGGCAATCGTCCACAGCAGTTCGTCCAGGTCCGGTTCGCTCGCGGCAGCCATTTTCGTACCGGGCTTGGCACGAAACGGCTGAATAATAATTTCCTGCAAGTGGCCGTAAGCATCGTGCAAGTCGCGCAGCGCCAGCAACGACTCAATCCGTTCAACGCGTGTCTCACCGATACCGATCAGGATTCCGCTTGTCATCGGCACGCGTGCCTTGCCAGCCTCCTCGAGCGTCGCGAGGCGCAGTGCAGGATTCTTATCGGGCGAACCGAAATGTGGCATGCCGCGTGTCGTCAGGCGCAGCGACGCTGATTCAAGCATCAGCCCCATCGACGGTGCCACTGGCCGCAGCTTGTGCACTTCTTCTGCCGTCATGGTGCCGGGGTTTAGATGCGGCAGCAGTCCAGTCTCCTTATAGACCAGCCGCGCGACGTCGTGCAGGTAATCTATGGTAGAGGCATAACCCATTTCATCAAGAGCACTTCTCGCGGCACGATAGCGAAGCTCCGGTTTTTCCCCCAGGGTAAACAACGCCTCTTTGCAACCCAACGCAGCCCCACGGCCAGCGACATCGAGAACCTGCTCGACAGTCAAATACGGTGCGACAACGCGTTTTGGTGTTTTGGCAAATGTGCAGTAGTGACAAACATCGCGACACAAATGAGTTAAGGGAATAAAGACCTTCTTCGAAAAAGTCACCAGGTTGTGATGCGCCGAATCACGGATTTCGGCGGCGGTGCCAACCAACGCGTCCAAGTCGACGTTGTCGGCCAATGACATCGCGGCTGTTCGATTTAAACGATTCATGTCATTGGCCCATCATGCCAGGCCACTACTTTGCAGGAAATCGCGAGTGGCAGACCGCGTTTTGTCCGTGCGCAACTTTATGAGGTCATCGGGAACGTCGATGTCCTGCGACATGCGCAAGTTTTTGACGATAGTCGGCGTAATGCCCGCAGCGGACGAAGACTCGGTGTGATGCCGAAAACTTTGTTCGCCAAACGCATAGGCAATAATGTCAGGTGGTGACAACAGCAGGGCGTTTGTACCTTCACCCGAAACGTCAGGCACCACCGTAATGCTGTGATGCTGCGCCAGCACCGCCGCGATATCGGCATCCCGGATTAACGGCACATCGCTGGGAATAACCAGTGTTGCACTGGCGCCATACTGACTGACCACGTGCCGACTGGCCTCGGTCAATGCCTGGGACAAGTCCGCGTGCTCGGATTCACGGAACAATTCGACTTCGCATTCCTCTGCTATTTTTTTTGCTTCGGGTGCGCGTGACACCAATAGCACACCGTCAATCGCTGCATGTCGCCGAATCACCGTCAGCACATCGCGGACCATCGCAAGCACCAGCCCTTTACGCTCTTCCGGGGCCAGCACCGCTCCCAGGCGCCGCTTCGATCGAGTCAATTGTTTGAGTGGCACGAGGGCCCACAACATGTTCATTCCTCAGGTCTTGTTGCCTGCTAACTTTGGCCGAGTCGGGAAACAAACTCAAGGCATGTTTCGGCCAGTTGCACACGATCATCCAACGTGGTCATGATGGTCTGCGTCACATGACTGGCAATGCCGAGCTCCTCGATGTCCTGTGCGCTTGCCGCGTCCTGCGTATCGACGACGAAACCATCCAGGAAATCCGCGTAGTGGCCGGCGACCCAGGTCGCCGTATTAGGAACGGCCATTTCCTGCATCATTTTGACGGTAGGACCCCTTATCGCTTGCCCACCAACGATCGGCGACACCGCAATAACCGGCGCCCTGCATTTTTTCAACGCGTCTCGCAGACCCGGCACGGCCAGTATCGGATCGATGCTGACAAACGGATTCGACGGACACAAAATGACGCCGGCCAGATTGTCCGAACGTAGCCATTCGCTCAGCGTTACAGGCAAACATGCCTGTTCGGCACCCCTGAACTCAAAGCCCGTTACAACAGGTTCGCACTTGTCGCGCACAAAATAGTGCTGAAAGTCGAGGTCGCCCTGTTCGGTATTGACGACAGTCCGAATAGCATCATCTGACATCGGCAGGATCAGATGTACGACCCCGAGAGACGCCGCCAACCTGGCCGTCACGGTGGTAAGGTTCTGCCCTGCGGCAAGTCGCCATGAGCGCTCGACATTCATTGCGAGGTCTTTGTCACCAAGTCTGAACCAGGTCTCGCCGCCCAGCGCTTCTATGGCCGACATGAAAGTCCAGGTTTCATCGCTCCGCCCCCACCCCGTCTGCAGATTACTTTGTCCTGCCAGTGTGTAGACCAGCGTGTCGATGTCGGGCGAGATATGCAGACCAAGATGCTCGAAGTCATCGCCAGTATTGACGACGAACGCGAGTTCGGCGCCGCCAAGGATTTTCGACAGCCCCAGCCCCAGCTTGGCACCGCCGATGCCTCCGGTGAATGCAAGGTAATGCCGCGCTGCCATATCAGAGAAACATATCGTCCGACACTGGCCGGATGCTGTCTGCCGCCGTCTGCGCGCTTTCTTCCACTGCAATGCCGCTGACAATCGCCACGGGAGTGCGTTCCGTCGTTTCGCCCATTAACATCACGGCGGCTGCAGCAATAGCATCAGCCCGATTGCACATCGTGACTTTGAGTTCGCGCCCGAACAGGTCGCTTTGCCCGCGCCGGTCATCAAGCACCTCCACGCCGGCGCTGCCGATGGCAATACCCAGTGATCCCAGCCGCCAGGGCCTGTTCATGGTGTCACTGATGATGACGCCAATGCGACGCCCTGTTTTCTCGATAAGCGCAGCCCGCAAGCTGCTTGCCGATCGATCAGGCTCCTGCGGCAACAACAATGCGCACTCTCCATCGGTGTGATCGATGTTCGACTGATCGATGCCCGCATTGGCACCAACAATGCCAAGGCGATGACGCGCAATGATCACACCGGGTTTCGTGCGCACGATGTCGGTCGACTCTGTAAGTATCAACTCAACAATGCGCGGATCTTTTTCTGTCTCCGCGGCGAGCGTATACGCCCTTGCTGACGGCAGCACGTCATCGAGTCGAACAAGACGTCCTTCAGCCAGTGATACGATTTTTTGCGCGATGACGACAACATCACCATCGTCAAGACTGGCCTTCGAATCGCTTATTGCGTCGCAAATAAGCGCGCAAAGGTCGTCACCGGCATTGACAATCGGTAATCCCTCCAACGTTTGTATGCTTAAACTTGTCACGCGCCGAGCGCCGGACGACGGTGCGCCCAGGGGTGGGCACGCTCCAACTGCCCGGCAAGTTGCAGCAATGTCGCCTCGTCGCCATAACGGCCCAGAAACTGCACACCGATCGGCAGCCCGTCGTCACTCCAGTGCAATGGCAATGAAATTCCCGGCTGACCTGTGGCGTTGCCGACCAGCGTGAAGCACGTGTACTCACCTAGCCGCGCAATGTGCTGTTGCCGCGTTTCGCGTGTGTAGTCAAAATAACCAAGCGGCATCGGTGGCTGGGCCAATGTCGGCGTGAGCCAAACATCATATTCGTCATAAAAGGGCGCCACCTCGCGGCTGATTTGCTGCAGCGCTTGCACCGCGAGCAGGTAGTCGCCGGAACTCTGTCGTTCCCCGTGCAACCAGGTACGCCACGTCGCCTCCTCAAAGAATTTCTCCTCAGGTTCCCGTCCCATGCGGCCGGCCCAATCCTTGATGGCCCAGCAGAGGAAGCCGGCCCAGACACTACCGAAGGCCTTGAACAATCGTTCGCCATCGATTTTTGGCGATGCCTCAATGACCTCGTGGCCCAGTTCCTCGCAAAGACGCGCCGTCGCCTCGGCGGCCGCGATACAGTCCGGATGCGCCACGGCGCCGTTCGGTGGCACCGTGCCAAGCCCGATTCGCAAGCGTTTCGGTTCGCGCTCGACTTCGCTGGCGAACGAATCCTCGGGAACGCGCGGCCAGTAAGGATCGCCCGCTGCGGGCCCGGCAGTTACGTCCAGAATCGCGGCACTGTCCCGGACAGACCGTGTAACAACGTGATCGCACAGCAGTCCATTGGCAGCGTCGCCGATATGCGGCCCGAGAGAATTTCGCCCGCGCGTGGGTTTGAGGCCGACTAGCCCGCAACAGCTGGACGGTACGCGTATCGACCCACCGCCGTCGTTGCCGTGCGCGGCGGCGACCATACCCGCCGCCACGGCCGCAGCCGAACCGCCGCTCGACCCTCCCGTAGTCAGGTCCGTATTCCAGGGGTTGCGGCTTGGACCGAATTGCGTGGGTTCCGTGGTTGGCAACAGGGCAAATTCCGGTGTGTTGGTCTTGCCAAGAATAATCAGCCCGGACTGCCGGTAGCGCCGCACCAGTTCACTGTCCTGCTTCGAGACGTAGTTTCCGGCAAGAAACGCGGAGCCCTCGGAAATCGCGGTGCCTTCATATTCCGCAACAATATCCTTGAGCAGAAAGGGCACTCCGGCAAAAGGTGCAGCAGTGGACACGACCACCGCCTGTTCGCGAGCCCGTTCAAAGAAAGTCGCAATAACGGCGTTGAGCGGCGTATTAAGTTTCTCGATACGTTCGATAGCAGCATCGACGAGATCGATGGCCTGAAGTTCGCCTTTACGGACGAGTTCTGCCTGTGCAGTAGCATCCAGGTACATCAGATCATCCATTGTTCCCTACCTCTGGTCCGATGGGCGGCAGGATAACATCCGCGAGCGTGCTTGACCGGCACGACCTGCCGTAGCTAAATGGCGGCTCCGTATGATTGCTGTTGAACTGCAGGAGAACGAGTCGATGGACTTCGCACTGACCCCCGACCAACAGGCCGTGTGTGATGCAGTGCAAAAAATCTGTGCCGGGTTCGACGATGATTATTGGCTGGCACACGATCGCAGCGGAGAGTTTCCGACAGACTTCTACGACGCTATTGCAGCCGGCGGCTGGTTGGGCATCGCGATGCCGGAGGACTACGGCGGTGCAGGACTCGGCGTAACGGAAGCGGCGTTGATGATGCATACGGTCGGCCGCTCCGCTGGCGCAATGAGCGCAGCGTCCGCCATACACATCAACATATTTGGCCCTCACCCCATCGTGGTCTTTGGCTCCGCGGAGCAAAAGAAGCGCTGGCTGCCGGACCTCATCCAGGGACGTAAGAAATCTTGCTTCGGTGTCACGGAGCCAGACGCGGGCCTCAATACGACGTCGATCAAGACTGTCGCGAAACGTGACGGCGACAAGTACCTGATTAAAGGCAAGAAGGTGTGGATATCAGCCGCGCAGGAAGCGGACAAGATCATGTTGCTTACGCGAACCACGCGCAAAGACGATTGCAAGAATCCGACTGAAGGAATGACGCTTTTCTACACTGACCTCAATCGAGACTTTTGCGATGTGCGGATCATTCCAAAGATGGGCCGGGCAGCTGTCGATTCCAATGAAATTTTCATCGAAGATTTACCGGTACCGGTCGAAGATCGAATTGGTGAAGAGGGCAAAGGCTTTCGTTATCTGCTGCACAGCCTCAATCCGGAACGCATATTGATCGGCATGGAAGCGATTGGCATTGGGCAGAATGCCCTGGCCCGCGCCGCCAAGTATGCGCAGGAGCGGATAGTTTTCGATCGGCCAATTGGTAAAAACCAGGCCATTCAACATCCGCTCGCAGAAAGCTGGATGGAGCTTGAGGCAGCCTTTTTGATGGCGATGAAAGCAGCATTTTTGTATGACAACGGCAAACCTTGCGGACTCGAAGCCAACTCTGCGAAATATCTCGGCGCTGAGGCCGGCTTCCAGGCGTGCACTCGCGCAGTGATGACACATGGCGGCATGGGCTATGCCAAGGAATATCATGTCGAAAGGCTGATGCGTGAGGTGATGATCGCCAGGCTCGCACCGGTCAGTCCGCAGCTAATCCTTTGCAACATTGCGGAGAAGGCGCTCGGACTACCGAAGTCGTACTAGGACAAACCTGCCCAGTCTTTTTGCAGTTGTGTCCTGAACTGCGGCGCGGCAATTTCTATCAGCGCCTCCACGCGTTGATTCACCGGCAACTGCCCGATACGTCGCGTACCGAATTCAGTGACGACGTAATCAACGTCAGTCCGCAAAATTGTCGCGGCTGTATCCGACGTCAACGTCGCCACGATGCGGGATATGGTACCGCCTTTGGCCGTCGCCTTGAGTGCGATGATGGAGCGGCCGCCTTTTGACAGCTTCGCGGCCCGCATCATGTCCACCGCTCCTCCGGTGCCACTTAGCTGCCGTCCGTTCAGCATGTCCGAATTCACCTGGCCGAAGAGATCGACCTGCATTGCCGAGTTGATCGACACGAACTGATCGAGCTGACGAATCACCCCGATATCGTGCGTATAGTTGACCGCTTGAAAGCGCAGCTCCGGAGCACTGCCCACCCATTCAAGCAGAGCGCGGCTGCCCAGGGTCGTGCAACTCACAACACGGCCGGTGTCGATATTCTTGTTCCTGCCGTTTATGTTTCCTGCCAATGCCAGCGCCATCATTCCGTCCGACACCAGGCCCGAATGAACACCGAGATCGTTCTTGTTGTCCAGCGCCGCCAGAATCGCGCTGGAAATGCTGCCGATACCAACCTGCAGACAATCCCCGTCTTCGATAATTTCGGCAACATGGCGGCCAATATCGATCGCAGCCGCGTCGGTTTCAGTCTCTGCCAGCATGCCGACTGCCCGGTCGCATTCGATGGCCATGTCGAGTCTCGACACCGGCCAGGTCGGCGAATCGGCGGGCGCCGGTTGCTGCTTGTTAACTTCACCGACGAAAAGCGTCGCGTTGTCGAGTACCGCAGGCAGAAAGTCGGCACAGACACCGATAGAAAAGCTTTCATCACCGGGCGGCGGGATTTGCGCCACGACAACATCAAAACTCTGTGCCGCCAGGTAATCGAAAATAGAACGATAGTGCATCGGCATGAAGTCGATACGGCCAGATGCAATTGCATCCCGGTTTCCCTGCGTGGCAAAGAATACCGTCGCCTTACAGTCATCGTGCAAGCGCGAAAAATCGACGTCGTTAATACCGGGTATTGAAACCGAAACAAAACGAATCCCGGCGCAACGCTCAGGGTTGCGACCCAGCGCTTCCAGAATGGCGCCGGGTTCCGCCGTGGCGCCGGCCACGAAGACTGTCATGCCCGGTCGCAGTTGCTGCACCACCTCATCCGCGTCAATCCATTTCGTCATCGTCGTTTCTCTTCACTTGCTGTCGAAATTGAGTTAGCCAAATCAAGCGAGCATACTGCCCGTCTTGTCAAACGGGAGGATACCGGTGTGAAGGTAGGACTGTCACTTGGGATAAGTCAACGTGAACCGATCATGCACAACATCGAGGTTGTGCAAGCCGCAGAGGAGCTGGGGTTCGACAGTGTCTGGATAGCAGACGTGCAACTCTCGATGAAAGACTGTTTTACTGCGCTAACACTTTGTGCGGTGAATACATCGACTATCCAGCTTTCGACTGGCGTCGCAAACCCTATCACCCGGCATCCCAGCATCCTCGCCAACTCGTTTACGGCGTTGAACGAGGTGAGTAACGGCCGGGCACTGATCG
>Ga0209988_10001588_pt1 | contig 14820 bp, 10 predicted proteins | sample N075metaG_FD_183115 | JGI IMG/M metagenome (GOLD analysis project Ga0209988, IMG submission 183115) | Deep subsurface microbial communities from Kermadec Trench to uncover new lineages of life (NeLLi) - N075 metaG (SPAdes) (version 2) | ecosystem: Environmental > Aquatic > Marine > Ocean trench... | reverse complement strand
CATTTCTTAGTAATAAAAACGCATCGTTATGTTTAATAAACCGATGGAAACGTTAACGTTTTTTTGATGCACTTTATTGCTTTGGGAGTGGAACCGGTTAGTTTCCCGTTTGGTGTCATTGATTATAAAAATCTTTAACTTACACCCATCAAAGAACTGAATGCCACGGTACAACGAAAACGTACCAACAGTTACGAAACGATAATGATCAGTTCATTTTTCAAGCCAATGACATAAATATACAGTAATAGTGTGGCTGGCAAGGTAATCTGGCTTAACTGACAAGGAGTCAGTTAATGAAACAGAAATATTTCATATATACTTATCCCTAAGAAACATGGGGTGTGTGGTTGTTTTTTTACACCTGAGAAATTTAGTTGTATCCCGTTTAATAAACTGAAACATAATATTCTGTTTATTGGGATCGTATCAATCGTCTATGCTTCATGTCATTCTGAAGCATTCGGTTGTGTTTACAAATAGAAAAAGAAAACGAGGTAAGTTTTTTTGTCATAAACAGAGGAGTCAATATAATGATCAACGATGAAACTAGAAATTCTCCCACAGGAGCGCCACATATACTGCCGCCCCTGCCCTACGCAGATAATGCACTAGATCCTGTAATTTCAGCACGTACGTTGGGTTTCCATTATGGCAAGCATCACAGAACCTATGTGGATAACCTGAACAAACTGATAACTGGGACAGAACTTACAGATTTGACATTGCAAAAGGTTATCTCTGCAACAACTGGTCGAGTTGATAAAGCCGGTATATATAACAATGCCGCTCAAATTTGGAACCACACTTTTTACTGGAATAGCCTATCTCCAAAAGGTGGCGGGAAACCTCCTATAGTTTTGAAGCAAAAAATAGAGAGCTCTTTCGGTGACCTAGACTCATGTAAAAAGGAACTGGCTTCTACAGCAATGTCTCAATTCGGAAGTGGTTGGGCGTGGCTAGTAATGAATGGAGATAAGATCGAAGTAACTAAGACAGCCAATGCAGAATTACCTTTAACCAAAGGGGTAAAACCGCTTCTGGTTATTGACGTGTGGGAACATGCTTACTATCTTGATTACCAGAACCGCCGAGTGGACTATGTTAACGCAGTTATCGAAAAACTAATCAATTGGGGTTTTGCGGAAAATAACCTTGGATAGTATTACTCTAATATCACTGTGACCGAACATACACAAGGACAGTTAGAAATTATCAAGCGTGGCTGCAATGAGCTTCTGGTAGAAGAAGAACTGAAACAAAGGCTTTCTACAGGTCGCCCGCTAAGAATCAAGGCTGGGTTTGATCCCACTGCCCCGGATTTACATTTGGGTCATACAGTTCTGCTCAACAAAATGCGCCAGCTACAGGATTTGGGCCACCACATTCTGTTTCTGATAGGTGATTTCACTGGCATGATAGGCGACCCCAGCGGCAAAAATATTACCCGTCCTGCGCTAACCCGAGAACAGGTGGCGGAGAACGCGATATCCTATACCCATCAGGTATTCAAGATACTGAGGTCCGATCAAACCGAAGTAGTATTTAACTCCACTTGGATGGATAAGCTGAATGCAACTGACCTGATCAAGCTAGCAGCAACTCATACCGTCGCTCGTATGTTAGAACGGGACGATTTCGGAAAACGATATCAAAGCAATCAGCCCATTGCCATTCACGAGCTATTGTATCCGCTGATCCAGGCCTACGACTCGGTTATGCTCAAAGCAGATATTGAGCTAGGTGGCACTGATCAGAAATTCAATTTACTAATGGGACGAGAATTGCAAAAGCATTTCGGCCAGCCGCCTCAATGTATTCTGACCATGCCGCTCCTAGAAGGGCTTGATGGTGCCAACAAAATGTCTAAATCTATGGGTAACTATATTGGTATAGCTGAGAGTGCTGAAGAAATATTTGGTAAATTAATGTCAGTTTCCGATGAGTTGATGTGGCGTTATATAGAATTACTATCATTTGAATCGTTAGGTACCATCCGTCTGTGGAAGCAGGAAGTGGAACAAGGTCTTAATCCACGCGATATAAAAGTAAAGTTTGCTAAAGAAATTGTGGCCCGTTTTCACAGTGAACGGGATGCAGAGACAGCATTAACCAACTTTGAGGCACGTTTCAGACATGGTGCGCAACCAGATGATATTCCAGAAAAAAATCTGCATGCTGAAGGTGACGGATTACCTATAGCAAAAATTCTCAAGCAAGCTGGACTCACTGCCAGCACAACAGAAGCACTACGTATGATTGAACAAGGAGGTGTAAAATTAAACGGTGAAAAAGTAAGTGACAAGAACTTAAAAGTAAGCCGTGGCGAAACTGCAGTAGTACAGGTAGGTAAGCGGAAATTCTCTAGGGTAATAATCCTCTGATACTCAGACAGAATATATATTTAGAAATATCAGAAACACCTTGATCCCCGTATTCGGTAGCTGTATAATTATATGGTTTTCTGTCCAGAAGGTTTGTGGACAGATTTGTTCTTTAAAAATTTACAGCCGATAGGTGTGGGCACTTGACTGGGTAGCCTGGATATTCGGTCTTTCGAGACAGGGTATTCGGGCGGCTTAAGAGTTGAAGTGCTCGCACGATGTAAGATAGATTCTGGTATGTTTCTAGAAAGCTTAGGGGCAATAACTGGAATCGCAAGGTAACACGTCAAGCGAGAGTTGTAACAGTATTGAACTGAAGAGTTTGATCCTGGCTCAGATTGAACGCTGGCGGCATGCTTTACACATGCAAGTCGAACGGCAGCACGGGGGTAACCCTGGTGGCGAGTGGCGAACGGGTGAGGAATACATCGGAACGTACCTTCAAGTGGGGGATAACGCATCGAAAGGTGTGCTAATACCGCATAATCTCTGAGGAGAAAAGCAGGGGATCGCAAGACCTTGCGCTTTTAGAGCGGCCGATGCCTGATTAGCTTGTTGGTGAGGTAAAAGCTCACCAAGGCTTCGATCAGTAGCTGGTCTGAGAGGACGACCAGCCACACTGGGACTGAGATACGGCCCAGACTCCTACGGGAGGCAGCAGTGGGGAATTTTGGACAATGGGGGCAACCCTGATCCAGCCATGCCGCGTGAGTGAAGAAGGCCTTCGGGTTGTAAAGCTCTTTCAGCCGGAACGAAACGGTTACGGTTAATACCCGTGACTACTGACGGTACCGGAAGAAGAAGCACCGGCTAACTACGTGCCAGCAGCCGCGGTAATACGTAGGGTGCGAGCGTTAATCGGAATTACTGGGCGTAAAGCGTGCGCAGGCGGTTTTGTAAGTCAGATGTGAAATCCCCGGGCTTAACCTGGGAACTGCGTTTGAAACTGCAAGGCTAGAGTGTGGCAGAGGGGGGTGGAATTCCGCGTGTAGCAGTGAAATGCGTAGAGATGTGGAGGAACACCGATGGCGAAGGCAGCCCCCTGGGCTAACACTGACGCTCAGGCACGAAAGCATGGGGAGCAAACAGGATTAGATACCCTGGTAGTCCATGCCCTAAACGATGTCAACTAGTTGTCGGGTCTTAACAGGCTTGGTAACGTAGCTAACGCGTGAAGTTGACCGCCTGGGGAGTACGATCGCAAGATTAAAACTCAAAGGAATTGACGGGGACCCGCACAAGCGGTGGATTATGTGGATTAATTCGATGCAACGCGAAAAACCTTACCTACCCTTGACATGTATCGAAGCCCGCAAAGAAGTGGGTGTGCCCGAAAGGGAACGATAACACAGGTGCTGCATGGCTGTCGTCAGCTCGTGTCGTGAGATGTTGGGTTAAGTCCCGCAACGAGCGCAACCCTTGTCATTAATTGCCATCATTCAGTTGGGCACTTTAATGAGACTGCCGGTGACAAACCGGAGGAAGGTGGGGACGACGTCAAGTCCTCATGGCCCTTATGGGTAGGGCTTCACACGTAATACAATGGCGCGTACAGAGGGTTGCCAACCCGCGAGGGGGAGCTAATCTCAGAAAGCGCGTCGTAGTCCGGATCGGAGTCTGCAACTCGACTCCGTGAAGTCGGAATCGCTAGTAATCGCGGATCAGCATGTCGCGGTGAATACGTTCCCGGGTCTTGTACACACCGCCCGTCACACCATGGGAGTGGGTTCCACCAGAAGCAAGTAGTCTAACCACACGGAGGACGCTTGCCACGGTGAGATTCATGACTGGGGTGAAGTCGTAACAAGGTAGCCGTAGGGGAACCTGCGGCTGGATCACCTCCTTTCAAGAGAAAATCCTAGTTTAAGTGTCCACAACCTATCGGTTGTTCAAGTAGCAAAAGCTAGGAGGGCTAAGACTGAGGACTTGAGAAAATAACACAGCTTTTGTCATGGACTCTTAAATACAGGGTCTGTAGCTCAGTTGGTTAGAGCACACGCTTGATAAGCGTGGGGTCGGTGGTTCAAATCCACCCAGACCTACCAACATCGAGGGGGTGTAGCTCAGCTGGGAGAGCACCTGCTTTGCAAGCAGGGGGTCAACGGTTCGATCCCGTTCATCTCCACCAATCCAGTCGGTCAAGTTTGGTAACTTTAAAGAATAGAAGTAAACGAAAACGCTTACTTCTGGTTTTTAACCAGCGGCTGTACTTAAGGGTAAATAGCAGTGGGTATGATTAATGGTCGTATTTCTGACTTTTGGTTCCTAACTTCTATTTCCTGATGTTCTTTAAAAATTTGGAAGAAGTAAAGTATTTCGCATTCTATAGGATCCTGTGATCTGTATGGTCAAGGTTTCGTGGTGATAGAAATGCGGAATAATGGGTTAGATTGTATCTACGCATTGTATTTTTAGTTGGATGCGATGCGAACAAACAAACCTGTAGCCAAATGGTTTTGGATAATGGGGTTGATCTCTTTGGGGTCGTTAGGTTTCAATTGACTTCGGTCCCCAGACTCTAAAAGCCCTTAAGGTTATAGGATCAAGCGAATAAGTGCATGTGGTGGATGCCTTGGCGATTACAGGCGATGAAGGACGTGGAAGCCTGCGAAAAGCTTCGGGGAGCTGGCAAACAAGCTTTGATCCGGAGATGTCCGAATGGGGAAACCCGGCCCGCAAGGGTCAACCTTGGCTGAATATATAGGCCAAGCGTGGCAAACCTGGCGAACTGAAACATCTAAGTAGCCAGAGGAACAGAAATCAACCGAGATTCCCAGAGTAGCGGCGAGCGAAATGGGAGAAGCCTCCAATTTTTAGCATTTTAACTAGCCAAACCGTCTGGAAAGTCGGGCCATAGTGGGTGATAGCCCCGTAGGTAAAAGTTTCAGTGTGGAACTAAGGTTGGAAACAAGTAGGGCGGGACACGAGAAATCCTGTTTGAATATGGGGGGACCATCCTCCAAGGCTAAATACTCGTAATCGACCGATAGTGAACCAGTACCGTGAGGGAAAGGCGAAAAGAACCCCGGAAGGGGAGTGAAATAGATCCTGAAACCGCATGCATACAAACAGTGGGAGCCCCTGCTTAAAGAACCTTTGATTTTTTTTGGCAAATAAAATAAATCAAAAAGCCTAAAAGACGAAAGAATCGTTAGCCAGGCAAAGGACCTCAAGGATTCTTTAAGCAGGGGTGACTGCGTACCTTTTGTATAATGGGTCAGCGACTTACATTCAGTAGCAAGCTTAACCGAATAGGGGAAGCGTAGCGAAAGCGAGTCTTAAATGGGCGTTCAGTTGCTGGGTGTAGACCCGAAACCAGATGATCTACTCATGGCCAGGATGAAGCGAGAGTAACATCTCGTGGAGGTCCGAACCCACTAATGTTGAAAAATTAGGGGATGAGCTGTGGGTAGGGGTGAAAGGCTAAACAAATCTGGAAATAGCTGGTTCTCTCCGAAAACTATTTAGGTAGTGCCTCACGTATCACCTTTGGGGGTAGAGCACTGTTATGGCTAGGGGGCCACATAGGCTTACCAACCCATGGCAAACTCCGAATACCAAAGAGTGCAAGCGTGGGAGACAGACATCGGGTGCTAACGTCCGGTGTCGAAAGGGAAACAACCCAGACCCTCAGCTAAGGTCCCAAAGTACAGTTAAGTGGTGAACGAGGTGGGAAGGCGAAAACAGTCAGGAAGTTGGCTTAGAAGCAGCCATCTTTTAAAGAAAGCGTAATAGCTCACTGATCGAGTCGTCCTGCGCGGAAAATGTAACGGGGCTCAAACTGTACACCGAAGCTAGGGATTTACACATAATGTGTAGATGGTAGGAGAGCGTTCCGTAGGCCTGCGAAGGTAGCTTGTGAAGGCTGCTGGAGGTATCGGAAGTGCGAATGCTGACATGAGTAGCGATAAAGGGAGTGAAAGGCTCCCTCGCCGTAAGCCCAAGGTTTCCTGTGCAACGTTCATCGGCGCAGGGTGAGTCGGCCCCTAAGGTGAGGCAGAAATGCGTAGCTGATGGGAAACTGGTTAAAATTCCAGTACCTTTGTTCAATGCGATGTGGGGACGGAGAAGGTTAGCTCGGCCGGGTGTTGGATGTCCCGGTTCAAGCGTGTAGACGTGCCGCCTAGGCAAATCCGGGTGGCTTAGTTGAGGCGTGATAACGCAACGCCCCTCGGGGCGCCAAGTGAGTGATACCCTGCTTCCAGGAAAAGCCACTAAGCTTCAGTTGAATGAAGACCGTACCGCAAACCGACACAGGTGGGCGGGATGAAAATTCTAAGGCGCTTGAGAGAACTCAGGAGAAGGAACTCGGCAAATTAACACCGTAACTTCGGGATAAGGTGTACCCCCGGTACGTATAGCGCCTCGCGCGTGAAGCGGATGGGGGTTGCAAAGAAATGGTGGCTGCGACTGTTTAATAAAAACACAGCACTCTGCAAACACGCAAGTGGACGTATAGAGTGTGACGCCTGCCCGGTGCCGGAAGGTTAAATGATGGGGTGCAAGCTCTTGATTGAAGCCCCGGTAAACGGCGGCCGTAACTATAACGGTCCTAAGGTAGCGAAATTCCTTGTCGGGTAAGTTCCGACCTGCACGAATGGCGTAACGATGGCCACACTGTCTCCTCCTGGGACTCAGCGAAGTTGAAATGGTTGTGAAGATGCAATCTACCCGCGGCTAGACGGAAAGACCCCGTGCACCTTTACTGTAGCTTTACATTGGGCTTTGAGAATATCTGTGTAGGATAGGTGGGAGGCATTGAAGTGGACTCGCTAGAGTTCATGGAGCCAACGTTGAAATACCACCCTGATGTTGTTGAGGTTCTAACCTAGGTCCATTATCTGGATCGGGGACCGTGTATGGTGGGCAGTTTGACTGGGGCGGTCTCCTCCTAAAGAGTAACGGAGGAGTACGAAGGTACGCTAGGTACGGTCGGAAATCGTGCTGATAGTGCAATGGCAAAAGCGTGCTTGACTGCGAGACTGACAAGTCGAGCAGATGCGAAAGCAGGTCATAGTGATCCGGTGGTTCTGTATGGAAGGGCCATCGCTCAACGGATAAAAGGTACGCCGGGGATAACAGGCTAATTCCTCCCAAGAGTTCATATCGACGGGGGAGTTTGGCACCTCGATGTCGGCTCATCACATCCTGGGGCTGTAGCCGGTCCCAAGGGTATGGCTGTTCGCCATTTAAAGTGGTACGTGAGCTGGGTTTAAAACGTCGTGAGACAGTTTGGTCCCTATCTGCCGTGGGCGCTGGAAGTTTGAGAGGACCTGCTCCTAGTACGAGAGGACCGGAGTGGACGCACCTCTGGTGTACCGGTTATGACGCCAGTCGTATTGCCGGGTAGCTAAGTGCGGAAGAGATAACCGCTGAAAGCATCTAAGCGGGAAACTCACCTCAAGATGAGACTTCCCGGGGGTTAAACCCCCCTAAAGGTTCGTCGAAGACCACGACGTTGATAGGTCGGATGTGGAAGCGCAGCAATGTGTTGAGCTAACCGATACTAATATGACCGTGCGGCTTGATCCTATAACCTTGAGAAAACGTGGCGTGTGAAGATTAACAGGATATTAATCAGCTCTTAATTTCACCCAAAACGTCAAATAGTTTGTTTGTGTTCTAATACAATTTACCCAATTTCCAATTTACTTCTTCCAGATTTAGGCTTGTTGGTTAAGAAATCAGGAATCTAATAATCATTTTCGTCTATCACTTTCTGATTATAGTTACGCTTGGCGGCCATAGCGCTTTGGACCCACCCCTTCCCATCCCGAACAGGACCGTGAAACGAAGTTGCGCCGATGATAGTGTGCACTACGCATGTGAAAGTAGGTCACCGCCAGGCACCTTACACTCTTATAATAAAAAAGCCCCTACACGTCAATGTCGGGGCTTTTTTATGTAGAATACTCTGGGATGGCTGAGGCAAATCACTTCTTAAACGAAGTACCATAACTAGAACAAAACATTTGATGCTGACCATCCTCAGGATAGTAAGATACAAACTCCGGTTATAAATATAATAGCATGACAAAACAGCATGAAAATTACTATCCGGGTTTGTAGGTTGCCAACAATTGTTGCAGCCAGCTTCCTGATGGAATCAAAGTGTGCTCTCCCCCTCAGAATCATTTCCATACCTTTAAAGAATGCAAACAACCACAATAAAATACTGCAAAATCTCCACAAATTTTATTTTAATCCGGAGACTAACTTTGAATGAGTGGATCAGTCACCCCATGATACAAAGTATTATTGCTCCTTTCATCGCCGCACTGATTGCTTCTGAATTATTCAATCGTCTGCGATTATCAGGGCTCGTTGTGATTGCTGGATTCTGTACAACTGTTTATCTTGTTGCAGATTTCAATTTTGAACCGCTCTCTGCCATCAAAAAAATTATTCTGTCTGGGCTGATTGCTGCCGCCATCGGAGTATTGCTTGATTCAACACAAAATAACTGGCGGTTTATGCTTTACCTGATTGTAATCGCTTGCTGTAATGTGGTGTTATGGGTGTTGTGGCCAGTATTACAGCAAAAAGAAATACAGGAGGCATCAATATATGGAATTGGTATAGTTACCTACGTAACGTGGGTGGCAATTCTCATGGATCGCCTCGCTACCAAGCCAGCACGCGCTGGCTCAGCAGGAATGGGATTAGGCATGGGTACCGGTATATCCGCATTATTCAGTGCATCAGCGCTGTTGGGACAACTTGGGCTTTCCATCGGTATAGCCTGTAGTGCTTACCTTCTAACTCAGTTAGTGAGTGGAAGGCCTTTCTTTTGTGGAAGAACGTTCACTTTGCCACTATCGCTACTGTGTGGATTAATTGCACCAGCTACGATGGTGCTCGCTCAGATGCCCTGGTATTGCCTCCCTGTGTTAGCCGCTATTCCGTTAGTTGCACACGTTCCGTTGCCAAGAAATTGGTCACTACGCCAGCAGATCATTGTGTTGTCAATACTCACATTAATCATTGGCTCCGCTTCTATTTTACTTGCATGGAGCAAAATCTGATGGATTTCTATATGACCCGTATAACTACAATGATTAAATAACTATTTTCCGCTTATATTAACTAATTATTCTCTATCCACTTAAAAAAGGAAATGCCATGTTTCATATAACGACTACATTGCTTGCTTCATTCTTCTTCTTCAGTGCTAGTGTATCTGCTGCAACGGACACTTATACCATTGACCCATCGCATACCTATACTCACTTCTCCGTCAGCCACTTAGGATTTTCCATTATGCGCGGTCGATTTGACCAAACCAGCGGGCAACTTACTATCAACCGAGCCGCGAAGACAGGATCGGTTGATGTAATTATTGAGACAGCTTCGTTAAATACTGGCCTGAAAAAACGAGATGACCACCTACGCTCCCCGGATTTCTTTAATACGGCTGAATTCCCTAAGGCAACCTACAAATCCACTGTGATAAAATTCAATGGAGACATCCCCACTACGGTCGAAGGAAGACTCACATTACTCGGTGTTACGAAGTCAGTAACCCTTGCCATCAAAGCGTTTAAGTGTGGAAAAAATCCTATGAATCAAAAATCCATGTGCGGAATTGACGCCACGGCGAATATAAAACGTTCAGATTTCGGCATGAGTTACGCACTGCCAGGCGTGGGTGATAATATTAAACTCACAATAGAAGTAGAAGCTTACAGAGATTAGATACACTAATTAAACCTGGAATCATTTCTTTACCCTCATTTTCCTGTAAAGATTCTTGATTCTTCTCAAAGGAAGATCTAAGTTACTATGTCCTAGACATGTTTAGTCCTGCCACATAAATAGATCTACCAGTGTATTAAATTATACTAACGTACAAGTTTTTTAACATAAAATATGTCTATGTATGTCTATGCGGCTTAATCGATTTCCTGTTCTTACCAATTCTGATAATAGTTCTAATAAAAAAGCACGGTATATTATATATACCGAATGGGGAGATCCGGATAATACTCACATCGTCGTTTGTGTCCATGGTATGACGCGCAATTGCCGCGACTTCGATTTCCTTGCGCAAGCGCTGGAAACTAACTGTCGCGTGATTTGTGTAGATGTAGTAGGACGAGGACAAAGCGACTGGCTGACCAACATAGAAGATTATGATCGTTATGCGCTCTATCTGTCAGATGCGGTAGCATTGCTCGAGCATATAGGCGCATTGGGAAACAGCACCGTTCAACTGGACTGGGTAGGCATATCAATGGGCGGACTTATCGGCATGATGATGGCACTTCAGCCAGAATTACCAGATCTTATACGCAGACTTGTTATGAGCGACATTGGCCCGTTAATTCCAGCCATGGCTTTAGCAGAGTTGTTTGACAACGTCGGCAAAGATCCACGATTCAACAGTTTCAACGAGTTTAAAGCTCATATAAAAGAAACATCGTCCTCGTACGGTCATCTAACCGATGCCCAATGGCACCATCTCGCGGTATATAGCGCACGTAAATTTGACAATGGAACATACGGCTTCAACTATGATCCTGGAATAGCTGTAAGTCTAAAAAAACATGTGTCCCATGATATCAATATGTGGACACAATGGGATGCATTAAACATCCCAACGTTAGTATTACATGGCGTAGAATCCAACGTACTACACCCAGATACTGTGGCAGAAATGCAAGTACGTAGGTCTATGGCACAGATAATAGATTTTCCTAATATAGGCCATGCACCCATGCTTTTAAGCAATGACCAGATCATATTGGTGAAAGACTATTTGCTGGCGCCTGAAGATACGGTCGCATTGTCCTAATTATTAAGCTTTAACCACTCCTTCTTCTAGATACTCAAGTTAAATTAGTAAAAGATTTTTCTTTAATACTAACAATGGGTGCTTCTTTCCTGTCCCACAAAAAATTCTGTACTTGTTGAAAACAATTAAACAACTGCTCCCCACCGTTTCCTAATACCCGTAGTACAAAACCATTTGCAGCCATTTCAGAAATTCCAAAAGAAATATTCTCCTCATATTCCATGATTTTTAGAATCTCTTCTATAAGCTCGTGGGCAGCACTTCTGCCTGTATTTAGATATATAAAAGTAGCTTGGTGTGTGTATCCTTCTAACTGAATAATTGTATTTACAGGAACTACCTGAGGTTCCAATATTATCTTATCTTTTAGAATTAATTGATTATTAAAATAAATTTCTGTCATATTTTGAAAATAAGTGAACCTGAATATTTCTCCAAAAATTTCTCTACTAGGGGAAATAAATTCAGAATTTTTTCTACCGCAAGTTATGATTTCACTTAGAATTAATTCACAATTCTTTTCTAGATGAATGATAGTATGGTTCCTGAATATAGAATTTTCCTGTGGAACAACTGGACGAGGAACGTAACAAAAAACGCTATTAGGTGCGAGTTTTACCTTCGTTACCTGTGACGAACCTTCCTTCATGTTAAATAATCGTTGGTAAGATTGCGTCTGTAACAGAAATCGGCTGTTTTCCTCCACATCGATGATTATCTCGTGGTTATCAGTATCTAATAAACCAGGAGAAGAACTTCCAAGCATCATGTATAAACTATCATCATCTTTAATTTGCCCAACATTAGTAATACGAAAAGGTACACTAACATAGCTATCTATCAAGTAAGATTTACCCTCTTTAAAACCTGCCTTAATATATAAATTAGCCATTGTACTCATTGCAGAATAAACTTTATGATTCTATATTCTCTGCTTCTAATAATAAAAGTTTCTGATTTATTCAGTCGTTCCATCAGATAGAACACCAATTATAAAAAAGGTGTAACCTCTAACAAATCAGGATCAGAAGTTGTAACTAGTTATTCCGTTAATTCCTCCTGCTCATACCAACATATTCCAGAATTTACGTAAATGGGCCTAAACATGTTTTAATCCACTTCATAAAGAGTTCAGATCGTATTATATCCGCCACACCTAAAATGTACTTATCATCCTTAGAATCACAAGTCAAAGATTTATATTTTAGGTATATAAATATTATTACTGTTAGTAAAATGAGTCAGGTAGAGCGCATGCTCATGTTTTCCAGCATGTTATGCGTTATCACTGTAGCCAACAAATTAAACTTTCGGAAGGTGAAATGCAAAATTTATTCAAGTCTACTCAATTGATAGGCGAAGTAATGATGAGCCAAATTAGAATCCCAGCATTTGCAATAACGTAGCACTTCCCTTTCTTACATTTTTTCGATATTATATAAGCTATTTAGTTTTAGCTGTCCTTAACTATCCTTCTGAAAAAGAAAATTTAACAGATTCTTATATACCATAATGACGTACCAGCGTCCCGCACAATGCTAGTAGTTAAATTTAATACCTGAAAAGATCCCCATGAGTCAGAAAATTCATAACGTCTCCGACGAGACATTTGAGGCAGAAGTATTACAGTCATCCGTACCTGTGCTGGTGGATTACTGGGCAGAATGGTGTGGCCCATGCAAGATGATTGCACCCATTCTGAACGAAGTGGCCGGAGAATATGAGGGACGACTCAAAGTGACTAAGCTTAATATTGATGAGAACAAGACCACACCAGATAAATTCGGTATTCGGGGTATCCCAACACTAATGCTATTCAAGAACGGTAACATTGAAGCAACCAAAGTCGGTGCGCTATCCAAAGCCCAATTGACCACATTTATTGACACCCATATCTAAATTCGCTAGCCTTAGAAGGACTAAGTATTTACTAAGTATTTCTCTGAAGCTGGATTCAACCAGCTAAGTTGCTCTTAATTCTTGCACTACCTACACCTATAACCCCATCACCATTCTAATACTCCCTAACACATTGCATGCCCCACTAACGTCACACACTACGCTTTCTTTATCTTCGAGTTCAGCTAATGCATTTATCCGACCTTAAAAATCTTCATGTCACCGAACTTGTAGAAATGGCTATCAGCAATCAAATCGATGGCGCTAACCGGCTGCGAAAACAGGATTTGATTTTTGCTCTGCTGAAGAACCAAGCACGCAAAGGAGAAAGTATTTCTGGCGAGGGTACTCTAGAGGTGTTACAGGATGGTTTCGGTTTTCTCCGATCACCTGACGCATCCTATTTGGCTGGACCCGATGACATTTACGTTTCCCCCAGCCAAATCAGACGCTTCAACCTACACACCGGAGATACGATAGATGGCGAAATCCGAACCCCAAAGAATGGCGAACGCTATTTTGCGCTAGTAAAGGTAGAAAAGGTCAACAATGAGCCACCGGAAAACTCCAAGCTCAAGATCATGTTTGAAAATCTTACCCCGCTATTTCCTACACGACGACTTCTCCTTGAACGTGACATCAAGGCCGAGGAGAATGTTACTAGCCGCATCATTGACCTTATTGCGCCCATTGGAATGGGACAGCGGGGCCTGCTCGTATCAAGTCCCAAGTCCGGAAAAACCGTGATGCTACAACACATCGCGCATGCGATTGCTTCTAATCATCCTAATGTTGCTCTTATGGTGCTACTAATTGATGAACGCCCCGAAGAAGTAACTGAGATGATCCGCTCGGTTAGAGGAGAAGTTATTTCGTCCACATTTGATGAACCGGCAGTACGCCATGTACAAGTAGCTGAGATGGTTATTGAGAAAGCTAAGCGCCTAGTAGAGCACAAGCAGGATGTAGTGATACTATTGGACTCAATTACGCGCTTAGCACGCGCGTACAATACTGTAATTCCCGCCTCTGGCAAGGTGCTTACTGGTGGGGTTGATGCTAATGCTCTACAACGTCCCAAACGATTCTTTGGCGCTGCACGAAATATAGAGGAAGGCGGCTCCCTAACCATCATTGCAACTGCACTAGTTGATACTGGTTCACGCATGGATGATGTAATATACGAGGAATTTAAAGGTACCGGTAACATGGAAATCCACCTTGACCGACGCATGGCAGAAAAACGCACCTACCCTGCCATCAATGTCAACCGCTCGGGCACACGAAAAGAAGAATTACTTATCAAACCAGATGTACTACAAAAGATTTGGGTACTACGCAAACTACTCTACCCAATGGACGACGGGGAAGCAATGGAATTTCTGCTCGACAAAATAAAAGCTACAAAAAACAATAGCGATTTCTTCGATTCGATGCGAAGGGTGTAAAATAACTGCAAAATAAAATCATAATTAAAAAATGGTGTTAGTCCTCTCGATTTGATGCAGTGTGCTTTTCTCTTTGATATTATATTAAGTATGGATCCCAACAAAACCTAACTAGTTTGTAAGTATCCATGCTAGTGAAGATAAAACAGCTGCACCTATAGTTGCAACCCATTCCATATTAAAGCATAATACGCGCCTTCCCGTTTCTCAGCCCACAGAGTAGTGGCACAAATAAGGATACGAACTATGAAAGCTGAAATTCATCCAAGCTACCAGGAAATCACTGTGACGTGCA
>Ga0209988_10001587_pt1 | contig 14824 bp, 14 predicted proteins | sample N075metaG_FD_183115 | JGI IMG/M metagenome (GOLD analysis project Ga0209988, IMG submission 183115) | Deep subsurface microbial communities from Kermadec Trench to uncover new lineages of life (NeLLi) - N075 metaG (SPAdes) (version 2) | ecosystem: Environmental > Aquatic > Marine > Ocean trench... | reverse complement strand
TTGATGCTGTGTGGAGAGAATTACGAGATCAGTTTTGTGGTCGAATACAGCAGCCAAAAACTAAAACCGTTTGAAGCGGCGGCTCGAAAACGGAAATCCTTGTTAGATTTCTAGGCACTTCTCCACGAAAGCCCGCAAGCCACTCCTGCAATAGCCGATTTAGTCTTCCGCAATCACTCCATAAAACCAAGCATTAATAACTATTTAAGATAGATAACTTGATTTTATAGATCATCTAAGTTTTCTTTCCGCTTCCGCCCTCTTCCAGAAATCAAGGGTTCTTGACCGTTTTCTCTATCCTTCGATATGATCCCCTCAGATTCCCGTCGTGCCCGCCAAGCATGCAAAGCGAGATGCGGAGGAGGTCAAAATGGTGCACAAGCAAGGTTCGTCTTCATTCATTACCGTTGGGGTTCTCATGTGGGCAACGTTTTTGCTTGCCGGGTGTGCCGCGCCACAAGTTGGGACAGGCGTCGGCTCGGAAAATGTCATCTCGGGAAGCGTCAGGGACGACACGGATGCTCCGGTACATGGAGCGGTTGTAGGAGCCCGAAACCAGGAGATGGGCGTCACGACCTTCGTGGTCACCAATCCCGAAGGCGAGTTTCAGACCCCTCCCTTGAGAAACGGGAGCTATCAGGTCAGCGTAGAACGACAGGGATACCGTTCGGACACATTAAACCTTGATCTAGACGGGTCCTCACAGGCTATCCATGTGAAACTGAAACCTTTATCGATCGTCCCAGTATCCCAGATCACCAATGTCGACTTTAACCGTTATTTGCCCGAAGGCTCGGGGAAAAGGGCGGTGATCAGAATCTGCGGCCAGTGCCACAGTCTTAGAAATCCGTTTTTAGAGGAGGGTCGTACCCGGGATGAGTGGGCCGCATTGGCCGAGCGAATGATGGCCGGAGTGGTGTGGTCGGGTCCCGACAACTTCACCGAATTGGATACTCGGCCGATGGTGGACTACCTGGCCAAGTATCACGGCCCTGGGAGTACCTTGCCTGAAGAGTTGGGGGAGAGGATCAAGAGGGCGGGCAACCGGGGGAACTTCCCGATTGGCCACAACATGATCTTTCGAGAATATGACATACCCCAACCACCGCCGGGTCCGCTCGACACGAGTGCCCAGCATGGAAGAGGCAGAATGAGAAGGGGAACGAGTGGTTCCCATACAGCCGCTCCCGATCAAAACGGCAATGTCTGGTTTACGGAAGTGGATGGGAAGAAGATCGGGCAGCTGCAGATCAGTACCGGACGGGTTAAGGAATATCCCCTGAAAACACCAGGCGTTGCTCCTCATGGGATAGCCGTTGGCCCGGACGGCATCGTCTGGTTTGCCGGCTACCCTTCAGTCCTGGGCAGAATTGATCCCAAGACCGAAACCCTGGAAGAAATTCCAGTTCCTGACATGGACAACGGCAGTCCCACCATGCCTCATTCCGTTATTGTTGCCGAAGATGGGAAGGTATGGTTGACCGAATCGGACCGAATGGGTCAAGAACGGGGCAGTTTCAGCAGTTATGACCCGGTCAGCGGTGAATTCACTCGATATTTGTTTGAAAAGGGGGATTCGCCCTACGGGATCATCGCACACGAAGGTCTGATCTGGTTTGCCCTCATTCGCCCCGGCAAAATTGGATTCCTGGATCCCCAAACGGGTGAGATGCAAACCTTCACTACCCCCACTCCAAACTCAGCGGTGCGGCGGCTTCGATTCGACGACCAGGGCCGCCTTTGGTTTGGCGAGTGGGGAACGGACAAGATCGGAATGTTTCATCCGGTATCCAAAAGGTTTACCGAATATGATTTACCCTTCCCCAGTAGTCCCTATGGCGTTTATACGGACTCCAGCGGATACGTGTGGCTGGCCACCCATGCCCGAGACAGTTTCATCCGCTTTGATCCCGAAACGCAAGAAATCGTGGAGTACCCCTTGCCGCTTGGATCCATCATCCGGGATATTTGGCCCGACCAGGAGGGACGGATGTGGTTCATCTCCGGATGGCTTCGAGACAAGGTGGGCAGTGCTGAAATTACGGACGACTGAAACGGAAACCACCTTAAGACTTCTGCTCACAGCTTCTTCACGGAATAGGACAGTGAAGCACTACCAGCCCACTCGTCGATAGGCATCCACCGTATCACGTGAGGGTCGGGATCCGGGAGTCCACAAGCTCACGGCAACGAAAAGGATGATGTTGACCAAAAGGGCCCACAACCCGGCATAGAGTCCCTGCCACTGTTGTTGCGGAAATCCCAGTCCGATCCAGAAAAGCACCAACGTCCCCCCGGCAGGCCCGGCCACGGCTCCCCAACTAGTGGGCCACCTCCAACCGGCGAGTGCTCCAATCGCCGCGGGTGCCGCCTGGGCCGCCCAGGCGGCTGAAAACACTCCAAGGGTGGTGAGCAGGGCCGGTTGGGTCAGGGAGAGGTAAAGCCCCACAAATCCCACGACGATCACCGCCAGGCGAGCCAGCCATACCTGCTGTCGAGGTTCCTGATCCGGAAACATCTGGGCCAGAAAATCCCTGGCCACGGAGGCACCGACACTGTGAATCTGACTGGAGACCGTGGACATCATGGCAGCAAGGCCGGCGGCCGCAACCAGCCCACCAACGATGGCCGGAAAATATTCCAGCAACAGGGTAATCATCACGGTGTCCGTGGCTTCCCGCTCGGTCAGGCCGGGCTGGACCACTTGTCCGGTCATACCCGTGAGAAAAGCGGCGCCCATGACCACCGGAAAGGAGATGGTCACCCAGAGCGGCCAGAGGCGAATATAGGTGACGCTCCTGGGGATGTGCATCTTGAGCCACATCTGGGGTTGCATCGGCCAGCCGAGCCCAACGGGAATCACCCAACTGAGAAGATAGGCCCACGGCCAGGCATTCCCTGGTCCGGGGAGAGTCAGAAGTTCGGGCTGGGTCTCCAGGAGTTTCGTGAAGGTCGCCACCGGTCCTCCGGCCGCGGCGTAACTGACCAGGAGGGCTCCAACACCGACCCCGCCCAAGAGCAGGAGTCCCTGCATGGTGTCGGTCCAGGCTACGGCGCGAAGCCCTCCCATGAAGACGTAGAAAATCATCAGGCTGTAAACCAGGGTGGTGCCTAACTGGAACGACAGCAGATCTCCGGTGGCTACCTGAAGAAGATAGGAAATACCCATGATCTGGGCCTGTATATAGGGTATCAGCGTCGCAATCAGCATGGCCGCAAGCACATAGCCCACCCATTTCTGTCCATAAAAATGAGCAAAAGTTTCAGCCGGAGTCATATGCCCGAAGGCGCGCCCCAATTTCCAGGTGCGGGCTGCAAAGAGCATCCAGTAGAGAGCCGAAACACCGACGTACATTCCCATGATGGCAACGTAGCCGCCCAAGCCAGTCCGGTACATGGTCCCGGGGAAGCCCAGGAAGGTGAGGGCGCTGTACTGGGTTGCCATCAGGGTAAAGGCAGCTACGAACCACCCCATGCCCCTACCGCCTAAAATATAGCCTTCAGGATCGGACTGTGGAAAATACCGCCAGGCCACCAGGCCGATGATCATGGTGGCCGTGAAGTACAAGACCAGAACGAGAATGGAACCTCCGGAGCCAAGTAGCCAATCCATAAATTACTGTTCCCTATCTTTTTCAGACTCGCTCATGACGTCTGCGCCTTGAGCGAGTTGCTTCATCAGAGATTGATCGTGGTGCCAGCAGGACCAGAGCAACGCCAAGGCATTCAGGGCAATCAAAAAGGGAAACATCAGGGTTTCGACGAACACCGAAAAGGGCAACCCAGCCAGGTGCGGCTCCACGCGATTCCACAACAGCCCGCCGGGTAAAAGAAAGCAGAGGCACAAAAAGATGTGGATCAGGGCGTGACGGATGAGGCGACGAGGCATTAAATGAGATTATAAGGATCTACGCCGACACTGCGCCGACATGAGGCATCATCCGCATTAGCCCGGACGATGCATCAATTCTCTACTGCAGCGACGAAATCATCCGTCGTGCTGTGCGCACCGCCTGTGTTGCGGGTCACGCGTCTTGTCAGGTCGGCGCTTTCGTCGCTTCGTGACAAGAACCTATGCAGAGTCCGGGCTAGCGTTCTGTTGTCCACGGCCTCAATTAGGCTTATCCTGAAAGACATGAGAACAAGCTCCTTATCGACCCTCACTCGGAAACAGATTGCATTTCATCCAATACTGGCTGCGGCTTTATGGCTTGGGTGGGCTCCCGGGACGATCTTAGGAGCGCAGGATGCAGCACCCCCCACTTTGGAGAGCTGTTTTGGGGTAGGCAAGACAGTGCAGGGACGACTTGTGGGTCCCGAAACCTGTCGCATCACCCGGGAAATCCGGATTGCCAACGTTCATGGAGTCGCCTATCGACGTATCGAGATGGGTATCAGCGGCTCCCTTGACGGTTACACGGTGAAGAACGGGCCCAGAATCGTGAACTTCACCGATGTACCTGAACTGGCCATGGGCCAGAAAGGAAATTTGGGACCCTATTTTCACGGAGTGGGTGTTTATCGCTCGGACAAGGGGAGTGGGATAACCCTCTTCATTCCAGAGTCTTCCGAGGACTGGAACGGCAAGCTTTTCGTCATTGTTCATGGAGGCACCCGACCCTATCAACCCGTTGGTGACCTCGTCACCAGATCTCCGAATCGATACAACCCACTCATGGGAGCGAATCACTACGCGGGCCTGATGATCGATAAAGGCTATGCCGTGGCCTATACGCGCCGTCTGGTCACAAGCTCTCGACTCTCGGACGCAGGAGAGCACGGTGAGCCCGTGACCCTGGATGACGGCTCTATCCTCCAGGGTAAGAGCTATGGGAATCATGTGGGCATGATCCGGGACTGGACTTTAGTGGCCGTGAACCTCTTGAAATCCCAGTGGGATCGTTCTCCAACCAGAACCTACTTTTACGGCATCTCGAGCGGCGCCCAGCTGGGACGTCTGTTGAACTATGTCCCCGGAAGCAATCTCGACTCCGATGGGAGGAGGGTCTTCGACGGCATGCTGTTGAACGATAACGGCGGCGGATGGTTCTCGCCCATCATACCTGGAGTGTTTGACCTTCTGCCCGTCAATTTTACAGTGCGCGCAGGTGAAGAAAACGGGTTCTTTTACCTCCAACCTGACGCCAAAGATCACCTTCTTTTCGATGGCACACACACCCGGAATTTCGCCCATCAGATTGATATTGTGCATCGCGGTTATCCCGGTGGCCACTTCGTGAGAGGCAATTACCTGGAGTCCCTTCTTGTGGATACCTACGTGTCCGCCAAAAGGGAAAATGCCCGGCTTCTCGTTGAAAAGGGGCTCGCATCGAAGACTCGGACCTACGAGATTATCGGCACCGCCCACTTTGATGCCGGTTATCTTGCCTCATCTGAACTGTCTTCTCAAAATCTGGATTTGGGCGGGGTGTTTGATGCCCTGCTTGAGGTGCTGGACCTCTGGGTCGATCAGGCGGTTGAACCTCCTCCCACACGATCGGATTCTCTCAATCCAGGTCTTGCTGGCTCAGAAGAAGAAAAGCACACCAGCATTCGCTTACCCGAAGTCGCCTGTCCGACAGGAGTCTATTACGAGTTTCCGGCGGGCGTCTTGCGGGTCGGTGTGACAGGCTTCCAGGCCTATCTTGACAGCCTTCCTCCGGGTTACCGCACGGACCCTTCCAACTTTGCCGAGGAACTGCTCGAACCGATGGATCGCCGAGGCTACCCGGTGGATATGAATCATAATGGCATTCGGGACCGGCGCGAGACCCTGACCGAGGCCTGGCAGAGACGGCAAAGAGAGGGAGAGAAGTACGGGACTCTCGAAAATGACGAGACTTTCACCCATGCCCACTACCTGTATTGCGTCCGCGGTGTCGCCACCGAGCTTTTTGAGCAAAGACTTTTGAGCAGAAGTGCCATGCTCGATTACATTCAGAAAGCCACTGACTCGAACATCGGACCCTAACTCCGAGGGTTGTTGATGGGTGCTGATCAGGGGCTACGTTCAGCAGAAGATAAATGGCGCGCCCGACAGGATTTGAACCTGTGACCTCTGGTTTCGTAGACCAGCGTTCTATCCGAGCTGAACTACGGGCGCGCAGTTGATAACTATTGGAGATAAAGCAATTTACCGCTTCGTTACCTGTTAGCTAACACGGGTCATTGTAACCGATGTTTCCGTTTTGTTTCCACTGTCACTTCTCTTCCCTCCTTCGAGCACCTTCAGAATCCTCTTGGCTGAGTGTTTAGGAGAGAACTGAGCATAGTGCTTCTCAGTAGTGGCAACGCTGGCATGGCCTAGGACCTGTTGAATGTCATGCATGTTCGCGTCATCTTCAGCGAGTGTGATTGCAAAGTGGCGGCGTAAGTCCTTCACTTGAATCTCAGGTAGCCCAACTTTCTCTCTCGCCTGTTCCCAAGGTTTTCTGCAATCGTGCCAACGGTTCTTGGTCTTGGGATTGTCACACACATAGGAACAGTCCGATAACCTTGGAAGTGTCTCCACAGCTTCAATTGCAGCCTCGGTAAGTGGAACGTAACGATACTTTTTGGACTTTGTGTTCTCACTGAACACCACCAACCTGGATTCCTCTTGAATTTGCCAATGCTGTAGTGACAAGGCTTCCTCACGTCTGCAACCTGTTTCGCGAGTGAAGATGAACAGTGGTCTACAATCTGGCCTCACTGCATCAATAACCTTTTGAACCTGATCTTCGGTAAAACGAGGTCTCGCCTTCTGTTCTTCTCTCAGGCGTTTGAACTTCTCCACTGGATTGGACTCAATGACTTCACACTCAGCAGCGTAATTTAGAAGATGCTTCAAGATTGTGATTTCACGGTTGACGGTAGCATCTGACAGGCCCTTGGATTTGCGGTTTCTAACATACTTGTGAAGATGGGCTGGGGTAATCGCTTCAAGGCTCATATTTCCCAATGACTGGTTCAAGAACTTGAAAGCTACTTCCTTGCGAACCTGAGAACTCACCTTGTTTCTGCTCTTGGAATACTCCTCCATGTAGATCTCGGAAAACTCCTTCAATGTTAGTTTTCCACGCTCCCTTAGTTTCAGCTTCTCTTTGAACTCCTGCCAAGTGCCATCTGCAATCGAGACATTGATTCGATCCAATAGCTGTTTCGCCTGAGTCCGGTTGACACAAACTCGGGTTGTGCGGTTGCCATCAGGCCAGCTCTTGTCCTGTTTCTCGTCAGCGAAAGTGGGACACATTGGGACCGAGGGTTAAGAGAGAGTTGAAGGGTCTGAGGGGGTGAGATCTCACCCCCTCAGAGGGCTGTCCTTGACAGTCCATCCGAGCCAGCCGATGCTGGTCATGGCACAACCAAAAAGGAGAACGCTATGACCACAGACGTCATCAAACAGATCCGTAGGGCCACCCGCCGGAGATTCACCGCCGAGGAGAAGATCCGCATTGTTTTGGAGGGGCTCCGTGGGGAGATTCCCGTCACCGAACTGTGCCGCCAAGAAGGGATCCAACCTTCGATCTATTACAAATGGTCCAAGGCCTTCCTCGATTCAGGTAAAAACGGCCTCACTCGGGAGACCCAACGGGATGCGACTTCCGTGAGGTGCGTCGCTTGAAGGAGGAGAACGAGGCCTTGAAGAAAGCGGTGGCCGAGATGGTACTGGCGAATCAGAAGCTGAAAAAAAGTATGGGTCTGTAAGACGGGTGAGGTATCAGAGGATGCTCAGTGAACACAAGCTGGAAGTCTTACGGGCCGTGGAGGCATCCGAGTTGTCGGTCGGGGAGGTGCTGGATCAACTGGAGATCCCCCGCTCAACCTACTATCGGTGGAGACACTCCTTTCGGAAGAGGGGGTTGGCAGGACTCCGGGACCGCCCCCCGGGATCGAGACGGGTCTGGAATCAGATCCTACCCCAAGAACGGGACCGGATTCTGGAGACGGCATTGTTGTTTCCAGAGAGGTCCCCACGGGAGGTGAGCCGCCAAGTGACAGATCACTGCGGGTTTACAGTTTCGGAATCCTCGGTCTACCGGATCTTGAAAGCGGAGGGGCTGATTCGGGAGGTTCACTCCCTGAGCTTCCCTGCCGAATCGGAATATCGGATCAAGACCACCCGGATTAACCAGCAGTGGCAAACGGATGCGACCTATCTTCTGGTCAAGAACTGGGGCTGGTACTATCTGATCTCGGTCCTGGATGACTTTAGCCGGAGGATCCTGGCCTGGGGGCTTCAACCGTCCATGTGTGGGGGAGACTTCTCCCAGGTAGTCGAGGCGGCTTGTGAGAGAACGGGTGTAGATCAGGCGCCGTTATCGGATCGGCCCCGGTTGGTGACGGATCGCGGACCGGCTTTGATCTCCAAAGACTTTGGTCAGTATCTGGAAACCAAGGGACTGGGGCATATTCTAGCTTCACCCTATCATCCCCAGACCAACGGAAAGATCGAACGCTACCACCGTTCTTGCAAGGAACGCATTAACCTCATCGTCTGGGAGACACCCGGAGAGCTGGAGCGGGAAATCGCAGTCTTCATCGACTACTACAACTCCAGGCGCTATCACGAGGCCCTGGGTAACGTCACACCCGATGACGTGTACTTCGGAAGACGAGAGTCCATCCACACAAAAAGGAGGAGATTGAAAGGGGTCACGCTTGCCCGTCGGCAGGCGCTCAATGCTAAACTAGCCCGATCAGCACCGGCTCCAACGGTCTCTTAACCTGGAAGCCACAATGTCCCATTCTTGCTGAAGACGTACAAATCACTATGGTGGTGGCTATGTTGGATGGCTGGTATTGCAGCCAAAAGAATGCGTTCACCAGATTGCACGCATCAAGAACTCAAATACCCTTGAACAGATGGGAAGGGCGATTAAAGCGGTTGCAGCAGGGATGATTACGATCTGGCCCAAAGAGTTCTCAGGTAACAGACTTCAGCGGGTTCACACAGTTAGTTTCATGGAAAGCCCTTCCGACTATCCATCTCCGAGTGAATCCTTCCACGTTCATATCCACCTGATTCCGAGAAGCGAGCGCATCGGAAAGTTGATTCGTCGTCATCTGAATGGTGTGAGGCAGAACGTACCCTGGGACGATTACAAGATCCCGCGACAGTTAGCACATTCTCGCGAATTTATCCTCTACCGACGTAACCTACCCCGTGTGGCTAAGTTTATGAAGGCTTTGGGAAACCAAGTAGACTTTGTCAGGGTCAGACGGAGTTCAAAGGGATAGAAACAGCGGGAAAGACAAACGGATAAAGCGTGTAGCACTAGAGGAAGAAAACATCAATGAACATTAGCCGAGCAGCAAACACAGACGAGAACAAACAGTACCTTGAGGAACGGGTGAAGGAACTTGGTGGTAAGCGGGGGCTTGAAGGGTTGACGACCGAATGGGAAGATCCGCCGAACAAGGCAACGGGTACTTTCAACCTAAGAGTATATAATCCGGGCCACACCGATCCTGTAGTCATGCCCTTTTTGGCATATGATCTGAGATGGAAGACATACCACCCCGAGAAGGGGGAAGATGTTGAAGAGTTCTCGAAAAATGAGAAAAAGTTTAAGGCGGGCTCTTACAGAAGAAAGCAAGGGTGGGACTTGCGAATCAGGCAAGCTCTAAGTGGATTTGGCCAAAGAAAAAGGGACTTCTAGCAGGTGAAGTTTTTGTTTCACAAAGAGATTCGGCTAAAGGACAGATGCGGCTCCCGCCCACACTGAGGGAGATGGTCGGATTAAATCCACGGACTCAAATCCTGAATCCCATTTTCATAGTGTTTCCAAAATTTGAAGCGTGTATTTAGGGTGAGGGTTCCTCCCATGTGCGATAGCTCGATTCGGGGGGTGGGGGGGTGTCGAGCGTGCTCAGGAAAGTTGTTTTTTGGCGTACGGACGGAGGGTGAGGTACTTTATGGCCCTCACATTTCCCGTTGACAACACACCTGGGACACAGACAGCTAGTTAAGTCCTTCTCCCAAGGCAAAGGGGGTTTCCCATTGCCTTCTTACCCCCACGCGGCGTAACATTGAGCCATCCCACGTAAGTCAAGACAAGAATCGCCAAGCGCAGGAGTCCCCTTCGAGTTCACTCCGTAGTCCAGACACCATACAGAGAGGTGACTACACTCAAACCCCACAAACATACGGGTTGTAGAGGATGTAGTCGATGTAGTCGGGGTTTGAGGACCCCTCCCCCTCGTTGTACAGAAGGAATTGTCCCTAAATGATAAGGTTTGATGGGTTAGAAGGCCAAGTCCAGGGTAAACCCGTAAAAGTCGGGCTCTGCTATACTTGAACTCTAATGAAGGTCATAAAGCTCGCTCAGGTGCCGCCTCCAAGCGTGTCGGCAGATGCCAGTGTGCTCGATGCAGTCCGCACTATGCAAAGGGCCGAGAATGGGGCCTGTGTGATTCTGGACAACAACAAGTTAGTAGGAATCTTTTCCGAACGCGACCTCATGCTGCGCGTCGTAGCAGAAGGGCTCGATCCAGACAAAACCGCCGTGCGCGAGGTGATGACTACCAGTCTGGGGACCCTCACCACAGAGGCAGAAACTTCTGAGGCCCTGGAATTAATGGCGTCTCTGCACATTAGGCACTTGCCAATCTTAGAGAAGGATGGGAGCCTGGCCGGACTGTTGTCCGTCCTGAGCCTCTTCCGAGACCATGCCGAGGATCTGGGGGATCAGTTGAATTCTCTGGAGGCCTATCACGCCGCGGATGGACCGGGTGGCTGAGTCGTACGACGACGACCCTCGCTTCCACGACCTGCTGCGGCGGATGAACCTAGAACCCTAACCCACCTTCCGTCAGTTCCTACCCCTACTGAACCAAGTTTCCAATTTCATAGCGTTCCTAAATTTTTTTGCGTTTATTCAGGGTGAGGGTTCCTCCATGTGCGAAGGAGTCAAAAGAGGGGGTGGGGGGGGTCTGATCGAAGGTTTAAGGGGATGCGATATTCATGTGCGTGGACGGAATTTGGATGATTGCAACCCATTATTTATCAGTAGTTTAATGCATATTTCATGTTGAAATATCCAACTGGTAGGAGTAAGATTTGAGTTAAAGATTAACCAGGTGGATAAGCGGGCCTGAAGGCTGCGACTAACAGCCAACAGACCCTAACCACCACATCCTTACGAGGAGGATGCAATGGCTGCAAACGATTCTACACCCCGAGTTGCTCTCTACGCTCGGGTCTCAACCACGGATCAATCCACTGACAGTCAGCTTTTGGATTTGAGACGGTATGTCCAAGAGCGAGGTTGGACTATCTACAGGGAGTATGTGGATGAGGGTATCAGCGGGACGAAGGACTCTAGACCAGCACTGAATGACCTGATGAATGATGCCAAGAAGAGAAGATTTGATGTGGTGCTGGTGTGGAGGTTTGATCGCTTTGCCAGGAGTACAAAGCATTTGATTCTGGCCTTGGAGGAGTTCAAGAACTTGGGGATTGATTTTGTGAGTTATCAGGAAAACATCGACACTTCTTCTCCACTTGGATCAGCCATTTTCACTATCATCAGTTCTGTGGCTCAGTTGGAGCGGGATATTATTGCGGAGCGTGTGAAGGCTGGGTTGAGGCGTGCTAGGGAGAATGGGAGTAAGTTGGGTAGACCCAGAGGCACAGCCCTAGATATTGAAACAATTCACAGGCTTAGAATGGAAGGTTTGAGTCTCCAACAGATTGCAAAGGAAGTGAATACCTCAAAAACCACTGTCTCACGACTCCTGGCAGGGTTCCGTAAAACCTCCCCAGATTGAGAGTCCAGAACCCCTATCTTTACAGGCTTCCCGAGTCACTTTCACTGTTCCGTAAATCATCTGTTTTTTTGACGAGTTCAGCCTGGGTGGCGAACGGTAAACGGCGCTGTACTGGTCAAATGGCCTCACCAGCTAGACGCTTTTCCTTAGGTCGTACCCGTTCTCCTTCAGTGCGGACCCCTTTGTACGGTCTATTTACCCCCAGAGGTAAAGGAGTCTTTACAACCGTGGTAACACTGTTTTACAGGCAGGGAAACACAGAGTAAAGGCAGGGAAGGGTGATCAATTACACGAAGACGATCTATCTGAGGGATAACATCACGACCTTTTATAAGGCGGTGTCAGCCGATGCCGGCAGCCAGGATGGGGCGAACCCCCACGCGGTCATCTTCGACGAACTCCACCGGCAAAAGAACAGGGATCTGTGGGACGTCCTGACCTATGGTTCCGACACCAGGGAGCAACCACTCACGAAAGCAGTCACGACGGCCGGCATCGAGAGCGCACACGAGGCGAGTTCGTCCAGCCAGTGCTCGAAGGATGATCCTGCGCACGGCGTCTCTTCCGACGATGGGTCGCCGAGTTTGGACGGGCGAATGAAGAGACGGATCTCAGAAGCGGAGCCGGAGGCCGGCGGCGACATGAAAGCCCCCGGCATCGACCTCGACAGTACCACCGTCCGCGGACCGCAGGTCGATCGTCGCCCGGCTGAATCGGGTCAGCCAGCCAACTCCGACGTGTTCGGAAAAGTAAAATGCCACGTCGGCGCCGACATTGAATCCGATCGTCGACTCTGATTGGTTGCCGGTGGTGAGACCGGTGTACGTGGCTGTGTCATATGGGTAGACCTGGGTGAACAGCACGTCCGTGACCAGATCTTGTTTGACGTCGAAGAAAGTCGGTCCTCCGAACACCGCCAGCTCGAGAGCCTCGTTGACTGGCACCACCCAGATCACCTGGACGTGCACAGCCGTTTCCTTTCGCCTCAAATCTCCCTGGGTGCCACTGATCTGACGGTCCTGGTCAAAGAAGAAGGGGTGGGGGATCCGCGCGGCCACGCTTACGTCATCAGCTCTGTCGAAAAGTGAGACGCCAACCCCTATTGCCAGGTTCCGCCAGACACGAACGGCACCACTCATATCAAAGATATTGCCGCCATCCACGCCGTACCCTGCGTCGAAGTCACCCTGCTCAACAAACCGGGTTATGACGACGTTGTCAGAAAAATTCGTCGAGGTGGCTTGGAATCCCCAGTTGACCGTAACGAATCCCCGGGCGGTCTGCTGTGCGGCGACGGTTGTCGCGGAGCCAAGGACCACACAACTGATCGCGGCTATCATCAAAGCCCTCTGGCGAATGGTCCCGAAGAGTTTCAGCGATGTCATTGAACACATCCTCTTGGTTCCAAGGTGCAAACTCAAGTGCCGGTCATGTCGAACATTGGCCGACGGGTCATTAGAGTCCGACGGCCAGCAGTGCTTGATCCACTGCTCTCGATACCACGCTGCTAATCCCGAAAAGATCAACCGCCGACTGACAGAGCACGGCGGCCGCCAGCGGGAGGGTCGAGAAGCTGGGCATTATATCCGTCATGGCCCTAAAGAACACTCGCTCAATGTCCTCTCGATTTGCCGCGCCCACACCCTCAACGGTCCGGCCCGACGTCGCGTTTTGACCACCTTCGATCGCCAGATAGAACGCGTGGCTGAGGATGGTCGAGTTCCAATGCACGGCACCTGAGTCGATGCCCTCGAGAAAAACGGGAATACCGTCGACAAACACCAGCGGAACAACAAGCAAACCCAAAGGTGTCGTCACGATAGCGAAGCGCAGACGCCTGCTGTACTCGTCAGGGTACGGCACGGTCGCATCGGTGTGGACCTCGAGTGATTGCGGGGACTCGAGCGAACGAATCGGGCCAGCTTGGCCTGAAGAAAGCGTCCCGAGCTCGGGAATGTCTTCACCCACCAGGTAATCCGCCTTAAGCGGGCCGCTGCCGGCCTCCTGAAAGAAAAATTCTACGCTCGTTCCGAACACGTCAGAAAACGCTTCACCAATGGCACCGCTGTGGTTGGAGGCAAGTGCGAAGCTGCCGCCTGAACAAAAAAATGGCGCCGTGCTTCCATCAGAGAAAACTAACACCAGGTCGTCGCACAGGACGAACTGTCCTCCTGACAAGACGATGCCAGTGGGTCCAACGCCGTCAGGAATCAAGAACGACCCAAGCCCGTCACCAGTTCTACGGCTGACGGAAAAGTAGGTCACCCCGTGCATGATCTCGTGCGCCACGATTTCCAGCACGGTGATCGGCGTCCCCTGTGCTGTCTCGCCGAACGCCACAAGGCCCTTGCCCTCAGGCCCAAAAGGCGGTAGTACGAAGAAGGCGTTGTTGGGGAGCACACTAAAGTCGTTGACAACGTCAAAAATGCGGCTGTCCTCGTCGTCGAGACCCGCCCACCCGTGGCGCTGACGGAAGTAGTCGTAGCTCCATCCGGTGTGCACGTGGGCGTCGACGACCCCCGCATCCGTCCACGTGTTATCAGAGTCGGTGGCGATGTCGCTGTCAAACGATACGCCCTCAATCATGCGGTCTAGAGTCGCTTCCTCACCCCGCGTGTCGAGGGTGAGAATCTCCGCCGGACGTAACTGATCCTGCGTCCGAAACGCTCCAGCGGCCCGCGTCGCACTGACTTTCTTGGCATCGCCCAACACACCTTCACCCCTGCCCACCGCACTCTGGGTCTTAACCTCGTCGACCTCAACCAAGACCTGGCCAGTGTGTGCGTCGACAAAGTATGTCGTGACATTGCTCAACGTCGCCCGGTACGTCAAGGCGTAACTGCCGTCGAGCGTCGGCAGAATGGTCAGTCTAGGAGGGCTGCTCTGCACAAGAGTGGCGCCGGACACGTTCTCTAGTATCACTGCCGCCTCGTCCGCGGAGAGACCTGGCGTGGGATCGAGGTCGATCTGGGTGTGGACAGTACCGAAGATGGAGACGGTGACGCCCCTGGCCGTCTGACGGGAAATGTCCCCCCCGTACACCGGCACACCCATGTAGTACTGACTGAGCCGT
>Ga0209988_10001586_pt1 | contig 14825 bp, 9 predicted proteins | sample N075metaG_FD_183115 | JGI IMG/M metagenome (GOLD analysis project Ga0209988, IMG submission 183115) | Deep subsurface microbial communities from Kermadec Trench to uncover new lineages of life (NeLLi) - N075 metaG (SPAdes) (version 2) | ecosystem: Environmental > Aquatic > Marine > Ocean trench... | reverse complement strand
GCCAGCCGCTGCTTCAACGGCCGCCGCCCGCAGTTCGCCGCTGCGGTGAACTGCCAGCCGCTGCTTCAACGGCCGCCGCCCGCAGTTCGCCGCTGCGGTGAACTGCCAGCCGCTGCTTCAACGGCCGCCGCCCGCAGTTCGCCGCTGCGGTGAACTGCCAGCCGCTGCTTCAACGGCCGCCCTCTGGATATCCAGGACTTCGTGCCAGCGCTCTCGTTCGAGCTGGTGGCGGATGACGTCTCGACGGGGGAGGTGGATGGAGGGGTCACCGTTTCGGAGCCGTACGAGGAAGCCGTGCTCGTCTTCGAGGACGTCTTGCACGTTGTCGATGCGATGGCAGCCCTGTTCGGTCCAGACATGGAAGCGGAGGCAGGACCGGGGGCGGACCTCGATCTGGAGGCGGGTTCCGACGGCGCGCTGGAGGAGCGCGACGCAGTCGGCAATGTTGCCCAGCAGGTGAAGGGGGTCGTTGGGGAGGGCGATTCGAGCGGCGCGAAGGATGCGGAGCAACTTGCCGAGGCCAGCGACGGCCGGGACGGTGAGCGCGGGACCGAGCTCTGCGAAGTCCTCGATGCGGTCGACGATGATCCGGCTGCGCTCGGGCTCGAAGCCCAGCAGCGCGCCGACCCGCTGGTCGTCCACGACGGGAGTGGCGTCGACGAAGCGCGCGAGAATTCGGCGTTTTTCGAACATGGGCGCGTCAGGATACCGTGGCGGGGCCGCATTGCTTGGCCCAGGCAGGAAACTCTGGGGCGGAACACCGCGTATACTGCTGAAAGTCGCGCACTCAAATCCGCCCGAGTAGGAGGGAGCATGCTCCGGAGTCCCCGCAACGCCTGGATCGCCGTTCTGGTCTTCGCCCTGGTCGCCGGATTCCTGGTGACGGGACACTATCTCTACCAGACGCCGATCGGTCTCTACGACACCGCCTTCTTCATGGGGGAGTTCCTGCAGAAGGTGGTCCTGGTGTTCGTTCCCGATTTGCAGAACTCGGCGGGCGGCGGCGTTCTGCTGCTCCTTTCGCTGCTGGCCATTGGCGCCTTCAGCTTCTTCGTCGTGCGGCACGCCGTGCGCGCGAAATCGGCCGAACTCGACCCGGGCCGTCGAACCTTCCTCACCGGTGCGGGGAGCGGAATCGGTGCCGCGTTGGGGGGGTTGCTTGTGGGTGGCGCCGCCGCGGCGGCGCGCGGTGTCTATGGCGTTGGCCAAGGCAACCGGGGCTGGCGTGACATCACGCTGATCAACGATAGCCGCGTCGCGTTCACCCACCCCGAGTACCTGGACTCGTGGAAGGGCGCTCGGGTGAACCGCTACCGGCGGCTGGGGCGAACGAACTTCGAGGTCTCGGACATCGTGCTCGGAACCGGCCGGATTGCGAAGGAGGAGGGCGGCGAAAGGATCGCACGCGAGGCGATCGACCGCGGTGTGAACTACTTCGATACGTCGCCCGACTATTCGGGCGCAGGAAGCGAAGAAGTGATGGGCCGTGCCATCAAGGGAGTTCGTGACAAGCTGTTCGTGGCGACCAAGTTCTGCATGCCGACGGGGCACCTTCCGCCCGGCACGCCGGTGGCCGACTACAAGGCCGCCGTCGAGGCCAGTCTCAAGCGACTCGGAACCGACTACGTCGACCTCTGCCACATCCATTCTTGTGATGACCTCGACCGTCTGATGGACCCGAACGTCCACGAGGCATTCGATCGGCTGAAGGAAGAGGGCAAGGTGCGGTTCCTCGGCGTATCGACCCACACGCCGAACCTGGTGGCGGTCGCCAACCAGGCGATCGACTCGGGCCGCTTCGACGTGATGATGCTGGCCTACCACCACGGTATCTGGCCGCCGCTCGCCGGAATCATCACCCAGGCACGCAAGCAGCAGGACATGGGCATCGTCGCGATGAAGACCCTCAAGGGCGCGAAGCACCACGGCCTGGCCGGGTTTCGTGAGCACGTCGACAGCTACGCCCAGGCCGCCCTGCGCTGGACACTCTCGAACGAGGACGTGTCCTGCGCCGTGATCTCGTTCTTCAAGCTCCAACACGTGGACGAGTATCTGGCGGCATCGGGTGGCCGGGTGAGCGCCGACGATCTAGCCGTGCTCGAGAAGTACGACCGTGAGATCCGCGGAAGCTACTGCTCGCCCCACTGCGGCGTCTGCCTGGACTCATGCCCCGAAGGGCTTCCAATCCACGACGTGCTGCGCCACCGGATGTACTTCGAGGATTACGGCTGGGAGAAGGAGGGGATTCGCCTCTACGCCAAGCTGGGCTCGAACGCGTCGGTCTGCGCCTCCTGCTCCGCGCCGTGCCTGGGGGCGTGTCCGGCGGGGATCGTGATCCAGGAGAGGATGATCGGGGCCCACGAGCTGCTCACGCTGTCGTAGACTGCCGGACGATCCAACGCCGGAGGCCCCGAATATGAGTCGCTCGCCTGCCGTCCTGCTTGCGGCCGTCACCTGTCTGCTCGTAGCCGCGCTGACGTCGTTTGCCGCAAATCGGGCGCCAAAGCCTCCTCGGCACGAAGACGGTGCTTTGGTGCCCGTCCCCTGGGCGCTGCCGAAGCCCGGTTCCTGCACTCCCCAGGGCGGTCTGCGGGGCTGGCCGCCCGGACAGGACGCATCTCCAGTCCCGTTCCAGCCCGGCGAAACGTTCGGGATCAACGAACTCGGGACCCTGGAAGACTATCTTCCCCATTTCATCTGGGAGCATCGCGACAAGTTCTTCTACGAGGGCATGCGCCTCGAGATCGGCAACTGCTTTGCGGACTACAGCCCGCCCGATTTCTTTCAATCCGCCACCGCTCAGCATGCGGGACAGCCCAAGCTCGACACCGAAGGCGGTCTCCGCGACTACACGGTCGGCCTTCCGTACCCGCCAGACCGGATCGATCCGATGGATCCCGCGGCCGGACTGAAGTGGGCGTGGAACTTCGAACTCCGCTACCAGGCCGCCGGCTTCTGGGGAAAGTTTCGGACCATCGACATGGTCGGGCGCGACGGACGTGGGGAACCCTTCGTCGGTGAGATCTTCCGGGCGCAGACGATGTTCCGATCCGATCGGCCCGACAAGGACTACCAAGCCGGCGGAATTCGCGGCAAGCACTGGGTGGGTGGTGGCCGGATGTTCGAGCCTTTCGACGCTCGTCACTATTCATGGCGCCAATATCGCGACGCGAAGCACATGACCGAGCCCGGTCGCAGTGACGATCTGCACGCGTATCTCCCGGATTTTCGGCGAGTGCGCCGGGTTTCGGCTACCGGAGTCGAGGGCATCTACATGCCTTCGTTCAGCGTCGGGGTAGTGAAGCCCACGGTGCTGGCAGTCTCGGGCGGCGGAGGCGTCACGGGCGGTGGTACCGGAGCCGCGGCAGCATCGAGCATCACGACGAAGCGATCCGGCTTTGAAGGCATGGAGCTGCGGCCCAATCTCTATGAAATGCGACTGCTCGGTGTGCAGGACGTCCTGACTCCGATCAACGCCTCGAATCCGGCGTTCCCGGCTGCGCCGGATCGCGAGTTTGGCCCGTGGGGACTGTCCTATGCCAGCGATCGCTGGGACTTGCGGCGGGCCGTGGTGGTCGAAGGGCGTTCGAAGCAGCGGCGTGGCGGTCAGCAGGTGGAGCGCTTCGTCCAGTATTTCGACGCACAGTCATTGGCACCGCTCTATTACGCATCCTGGGACGTCCGGGATGAGGCGATCGACGTGGGGATGTACGTCGGCCGTTGGAGCGAAGAACGCGAGGGCTACAAGCGCTGGCCGGGCGAGCCGGAGCGCCCGATCCGTGTGATCGATCCGTCGGGAGCTTCCTTCGCGAACCTCCAGGAGGACGGCGGCTGGCGCCGGGAGTCCTGGGACGTGATCGGGACGCCTCCTGAGGACCGTATACTCAAGCGCATGCTCTCGGTGGGCAACTTGACGAAGCGGCGCTAGCGCCGCCTGCGGTCGCACCCCGGGGTGCGTTGGCGCTCGCGCCCGAAGCGCAGGCGCCTCAGCTGGCAGGCGTATTGATCGCCTTGACGAATGCGTCATGGAGCGCGTCGCGGATCTGCTTTCGGGTGGCGCCGCCGTAGACCTTGCGGAATGCCTTCAAGGGAATGATGCCCTTGGCCATCGAGCGGTGGCCCCCACCGACGCCCAGGCCTTCGACGACGGCGCGGACTACGTCGCCGGCCGCGCGCACATAGCCGACGTTGCGGACGGAGAAGACGAGGTCACCGCCGACGGTGCCGGCAGCGATGGACCATTCGGCGCCCTCGGCCTGCAGACCGAGGTCGGCGACCTGGGGGATCACGTCTTCTCGGACGCGACCGAGCACAAGCAGGTGGATGCCCGCTTCGACCGAAGTCTGGGAAAGCGCGCGTCCCAGGGCCCTGAGTCCATCGGTGGGAAGCGCCGGGCGCTCGATGCGGCGTAGCAGGGCCGGGCTGTGCAGCCCGTGGAGGTGGGCGAAGGCGTTGATGTCGTGGCGGCTGGTCTCGCGGCCCAGGAGCTGGGTATCGCTCTTGATGCCGTAGACGAGGGCCGTCGCCAGCTTGGGACGGATATCGAGGTCCGCGGCGCGCAGGTACTCGGTCAGGATCGTCGAGGTCGCGCCGTAGCGGGGTCGGATGTCCTTGAGGACGGCGTCGTAACCGCTGCGTTCGGGGTGGTGGTCGATCACGAGATCGACGGAACGAACCCGTGCCGGCGGATTCTCGCCAAAGACGCTGGGCTGTACGTCGAGCAGGGCGAGTCCGTCGAACTCGTCGAGCTCGTCGGGCGTGACCGTCCGGATCTCGATCCCGAGGGCTTTGATCATGGCCCGATTCTCGGGGCGTTTCACCTCGCCGAAGGAGATCATCGGCGCCGTCGGACTCTTTCGTCCGAGCAGCGCCCGCAACGCGTAGCCGCACGCGATGCCGTCCGGGTCCGGGTCGGGCTGGAGGAGAATCCCCAGTTTTTCACGGGGTTCCATCAAGGTTCGCAGGGCCACCAGGCGCTGGAGATTGCTCAGGTGCGAGAACTCCTCGTCGATGTCGTCGCGTATGAGCGAGCGCAGGCCGGCGCGCAGCAGGCAGGGGTGATCCGGCAGGTCCTCCACGTCGACCTTGTCCGAAAGCACGAGAACGGGGGCGTCGGGAGCGGCCTCGCTGATGACGGTGACGGCGTTGCGCGCGAACGGCAGGTCTTCGCTCACCACGGCGAATTCGTCGCCGAGCTTCGGATTGAGTCGCGCGATGGATTCGGGGGCGAGGCCTCCCTGAAGTGCGTGGAACCCGGCCGGGCGTGCACGCGACTCCTTGTCACGCGGAATCCAGGTGAGGTCTTCGTCGTCGCCAGCCCCGATCTGCGCCCAGAGGCGGGCCGATTCAGCTCCGTCGCAGAGGATGATGCGGCGTGCCACGCGCCCCCCGTCGCTCCGGCTCCCGGACGGCGAATGGCAACGTAGGGGGACCAGAGACGTAGTGGGGGAGCAGTGTAGCGGCACCCGGGGCGGGGCAAAGCGTCCGGCGGAATCGGGCCAATCCCCTGGGGGCTGGTGGGTTCAGGCGCCGGTCGCCTCGCGAGCTTTCGACGCGTGCGGGCGCCCGGATGGCGCCGCTGCAATTTGTCGGGGTTGCCGAGGCGGGGTCGGGCGCTCAAAAGGCCGCGGGCTCATGAGACGTGTGTAGCTGCTATCACAGGGGCCGTGTCGGAGCGGCAGCGGATCTTTGTCGGGGACGTGCAGGGTTGTAGCGAAGAGCTCGACGAGCTGATCCGGCGCGCGCACGACAGGTTCGGCGAAGACAGCGAGATCTGGCTCGTGGGGGATCTGGTCAATCGCGGCCCGAAGAACCTCGAGGTGCTGCGCCAGGTTCGAGAGCTCGTCGAAGCCGGTCGCGGCCGCGTGGTGCTGGGCAATCACGACCTGAACCTGCTGCGGGTGGCGGCTGGGCTCCGTTCGATGTCCTGGCTCGACACCTTCAACGATGTCCTCGAGTCTCCCGATTTCGACGACTGGTTCGACTGGCTGCGCGGCCTGCCCCTGATGCTGCGGTCCACGCTCGGTGGCCAGGACTTTGCCATGGTGCACGCTGCGGTCCATCCGGATTGGAGCCTCGACGAACTCGAGCGGCGCACCCGCCGCGCCGAGGCACGGCTGGGCGATGGCAGCCGGGCCGACGCGGAGTCGTTTCTCGGGGCGGATCCGGGGACAGATCCGGACCTGGATACGCTGCGTTGTGTCACAAGCTGTCGAAGCGTGAACGCGATGGGAAACTGGAAGTCGAGCCCGCCCGACGAGATGGACCCGGATTTCATTCCCTGGCACGTGGAGTGGTCGGCGCGCAACCACGGCTACGGAATCGTCTACGGACACTGGTCGTTGCAGGGACTGCACGTTGCGCCGTGGCTCCGAGGCCTCGACACCGGCTGCGTCCATCACGGCCGTGGCCGCAGGGGGCTGTTGACAGCGTGGTCTCCGCCCCCCGACGAGGCGGAGCCATTCCTGTCCAGCAGCGATCATTTCTGGCACATACACGCGCGTCGGGCGTACTACGCCCGCCGCGACGCAGAGCCGGTGTAAAATGATCTTCTCCGTGGAAATTCCGATTGATCGTTCCCAGAAGTAGGCGTAAGGTCGATTTATACGCGGGCAGGGCGGTGTGAGGAGATCGAGGTCTCTCTCCCCTGCGGCTGAACGACTCGCCGTCCAGGCCTCCGTATCGACGTGATGTCGGGGGGGAGCGAGCAAGCGATTTGTGCAGCCGCCCGGTTCCCAGGACTCGAGCGGAACTGCGGATCGTAGAGCGGGAGCCCCTTCCCGGACCCGGGAGCTTCCAAACATAGGGTCGGAGTCTGAGGCGAGAATTCTCGGAAACACCGATGACGCGCGCGTGCGTTGCGCTGTTTTCGCCTCTCGCCGAAAGACGTATCCGCCGGTTTTCCGTCATCTGCGCCCAGCCCTACGGGATGTCGATGCACGGCCCGGTAGCTGATGCGTCGCTCCGCCGAATCCGGACCCGCCCCGTCGGAGGCCCGGGAAGGCCCCGCAACCTCGGAACGTCGCCGCCTGCCTCTGATGGGCGAGGTGGGTTGCGCCGGGACGGCGGCCGCGGTCCCGGCGGTGGTTGAATGGCTAAGATGCGGCCGCGATGAAGCGACTTCTGTGCGTATTCGTGTGGCTTGGTGTGCTGGGTTGTGCGCTCGATCCGGTCAGTGGCACGCCGAAGCTGGTGTTCGTATCGGAACAGCAGGAGGTCGAGGCCGGGGACCAGGCCGCGGCCGAGCTCGAGGCGCTGCTGGGCATCGTCAGGGATCCCGGACTCGATGCCTATATCGGCGCGGTCGGGCAGCGGCTGGCTGCCCAGGCGCCTTCTCGCAGCTATTCGTACCGGTTCCGGGTGATCGACGACGAGGTTCCGAACGCGTTCGCGCTGCCCGGCGGACATGTCTACGTGTCGCGTGGCCTGCTCACCATCACGAACGATGAAGCGGAGCTCGCGAACGTCATGGCGCACGAAATCGCACATGTGGCATTGCGCCATCAGGCGCGACGTCAGGCGCGAGCCGTCGGGATGGGGATCCTCACACTGCCGGGGCTGCTGGTGGGTGGGCTGATTCCAGGTCGTCTGGGCGAGATCGTGAGTGCGCCGTTTGCTGTGGCCGGCATGGGGGCGATGGCGAGCTACAGCCGGGATCAGGAACGCGAGGCGGATCGCGTGGGTCAGCAGCTCGCGGCCGACGCGGGCTACGACCCGGCTGCCATGGCGCGCTTCCTGGTGACGATGGGGCGTGACTCGGAGCTGGCCGGAAAGGAGCAGCGGGAGCTTGGCTTCTTCGCGGCCCATCCGGCCACGCCGTCGCGGATAGTGGATGCGATCCGGGCATCGGAGAAGATCGAGTGGACGTTCCGCGCGGGACTGACGTCTTCACGTCTGGAGTTCCTGTTCGAGTTCGAGGGCATGCTCGTCGGGCAGAACCCGGCGGACGGAATCTTTCGCGGCCAGCGCTTCCTGCATCCCGACATGCGGTTCACCGTGGCCTTCCCCGAGCAGTGGAAGACGTTCAACTCCAGGCGCTCGGTCGGGGCCCTCAACGAGAAAGGGACCGCACAGTTGATGTTGGAGCGGGCGGCGCGCGGCGACGATCCACGCGAGGCGGCGACCGCCTTCATCCAGGCGGCCCAGCAGCAGGTGAATCTGGTAGTTGCCCGCATCGAGGCGAGGCGGATCAACGGGCTGTCGGCCCTGCGCGCCCAGGCGATCGCCGATACCCAGCGCGGCCGGCTTCCGCTCGACCTGACCTGGGTGGAGCTCGACGGCTCGATCTATCTGATCAGCGGCCTCGTCAGCGACGAATACACGGACGACGATCGCGCCCTGTTCGACTCTGTGGCCGACAGCTTTCGGGCCCTGACGTCGAAGGAGCGCGAATCGATTCGCAAGACCGAGATCGCCGTTCGTCTGGCCGAAGCGGGTGAGAGCTTGGAGCGCTTTTGCAGTCGCACGGGCAACGCCTGGGACGTGACCCGGACGGCCGTGGCGAACGCGCTCGAGAGCGACGCGACGCTGACCGCCGGGGACGTGCTGAAGATCGCGATCGAACGCGATTATCCGTAGCAAGCGGCGCAATGCGAGGCGGAGGCCGAGGTCCGTGCGCTACCTTGTCCAGCTGTCCATCGTCCATTGAGCCCAGGAGCGTTGCATGCCCCAGGTCGCCGTTCCCCCGCCCTACCGGGGTCCCACCGCGGGGCTGGAAACCATCGAGGTCGAAGGCTCCACGGTCGAAGCGTGCCTGAAGGCCGTCGGCGAGCGCTTCCCCGGATTCGGCGAACAGATCTTCGACGCCCAAGGTCGCGTCCACCGTTTCGTGAATCTCTTCGTCAACGGGGAGGAGATCGACCGGAAGGATCTGGGCCACGCCGTCGCGGCTGGCGACAGAGTGGAAATTCTTGCTGCGATTGCAGGCGGTTAGCGGCTCCCCGAGACCCCGGGTCTCTGTTATTCTCAGTTGCCCAAGCCACAGGAGGAGCCCCCCATGAGCGGACCGACCGGCGATCGCATGATTCGCGTCGACATGACCCACCAGACGGCCGAGATCGTCGACTTTCCCGACGAGTGGAAGCTCCTCGGGGGACGGGCCCTGTCGGCGAAGATCCTGCTGAAAGAATGCGATCCCAGCTGCGATCCGCTCGGCCCCGACAACGTGCTGGTGATGGCGCCGGGCGTGGTGTCGGGAACTGCGGCGCCCACGTCGGGCCGCATCTCGATTGGCGGCAAGAGCCCGCTGACCGGCGGCATCAAGGAAGCCAACGCAGGCGGTGAGCCCGGTCAGCATCTGATGAGGCTCGGCTATCGCGCCATCATCGTGAAGGGCCAGCCCAGGGACCCCGACAAGCGCTACGCCCTCAACGTCACGGCCGACGGCGCCGAGGTGGTCGAGGCCGATCAATACAAGGGCCACTGGAACTACGCACTGATCGACGAGCTCTCCAAGGTCTACACCAAGGCGGCCTCGTTCATCTCCATCGGGCCCGCGGGTGAGCAAAGGCTGACGGGCGCGTCGGTGGCATGCACCGACCAGGAAAAGGATCGCCACCCCGCCCGACACGCGGCGCGCGGTGGCCTCGGCGCCGTGATGGGCGCCAAGGGTCTCAAGTACGTGGCGATCGAACCCGGCAAGGCCAGGCTGCGCGAGCCGGCCGAGCGCAAGCTGTTCATGGCGCTCTGCAAGGAGTACACGAAGGCCTACCGGGCAGGCCCTCAGATGTTCAAGACCGGCACCAGCAGCGTGGTTCCGGTGGCCAACATGTTGAATACCTTCCCCTACAAGAACCGCACCGAGGGACAGTCTCCGGACGTGGCCACGCTCGACGGAGCTCGCATCATCGAGAGCTTCGAGGAGCGCGGCGGCGGCATGCACAACTGCATGACCGGCTGCATCGTGCAGTGCAGCAACGTGGTGCACGACAAGGACGGCAACTACAAGACCTCGGCGCTCGAGTTCGAGACGCTGACCCTGCTGGGTTCCAACTGCGCCATCCAGAGCTGGGAGGACGTGGCCGACCTGGATCGTCTGTGTGACGAAATTGGCCTCGACACCATCGAGACGGGGGCCGCCATCGCCATCCTGATGGACTCAGGCGGAATGGAGTGGGGCGACGCCGAAGGCGCAAAGAAACTGATGAACGAGATCCCCGAAGGCACCGAGCTGGGCCAGGCGATCGGCAACGGCGCTGTCGCAATCGGCAAACGTCAGAAGCACGCGCGGGTTCCGGTCGTGAAGGGCCAGGCGGTTCCGGCGTGGGACCCGCGGCCGCTGAAGGCGACGGGACTCACGTATCTGACGAGCCCCATGGGCGCCGACCACACGGCCGGCTTGATCGTGAACCCGGGCATGCCGGAAGAAGACTGGGTGCAGGCTTCCCAGGAGGTCCAGCTCGTGAACGCAGCCTGCGATTCGTCGGGCTTCTGCCAGTTCCTGCAGGTCAGCCTCGACGACATCCGGAAGTTCTACGGCCTCCTCTACGGTGAGGAGATCAGCCGGGAGCAGGTCGCGGACATGGGTTGGCAGTGCCTCCAGGACGAGTGGGAGTTCAACAAGCGCGCCGGCTTCACGGCGGCCGATGACGTGATGCCGAAGTGTCTCGAGGAAGACGAGATCGGCCCGGCGAAGGTGAAGTGGGACGTCGATCCTGCGCTCACGGCGAAGATGTACACGCGCTTCGCTCCCCGCGAGGAGCTCTTCACGATGAAGGCGAGCGGCTGATTCCAGCAGCGTTCGCACCACATCACGGGCAGGGGGGCGACGCCTCCCTGCCCCTTTCGTTTGATGGATGGGTTGGGAGAGGAGGTGAACGGTGCGCGACGTCCGCATGCGAGGCTTTGCCGAGCGGGCCGACGTCGAGGAGGTCGAGGACTTCCTCGTGAAGCACACCCGTGTCCTCGGTGCGGAACCGGTCGGGCTGCTCGACTGCGTCGGGCGGGTCCTGGCCGAGGACATTCGAGCCGAGGTCGACGTGCCGGGCTTCGCGCGCTCGGCGATGGACGGCTACGCCGTGCGCGGAGAGGACACCTTTGGCGCCACCGCCTACGATCCGGTTTCCCTGGAAGTGTTGGGCGAGATCTTGCCCGGCCGGCGCTTCGAGGGCCACGTCGAGCGCGGCCAGGCGGTGCGGGTCATGACCGGAGCGCCGATCCCCAATGGAGCCGATGCCGTGGTGATGGCCGAAGTGTGCACCGAGTCCGACGGCAAGGTCGCGGTCACCGAGCCGATCTCACCTGCCAGGCACGTGGCTGCGATCGGCGAGGACATCCGGTCGGGGGATCGGGTGCTGTCCCGGGGCCGGCGTCTGCGGCCTCAGGATGCCGGACTGCTGGCTTCGATCGGCCTGGCTTGGCCGAAGTGTGTGCGCCGCCCGAAGGTGCAGCTCCTCATCACCGGCGACGAGCTGCTTCCCGCAGGCAGTCGAGCCGACGGTCCGCGAATCGTCGACAGCAACTCGGTGGTACTGCGGGCGCTGGTGGAACGCGACGGGGGTGAGCTGCTTCCCTACGAGATCCTGCCCGATCGCGTCGAGCGGATTCGCCAGGCGCTCGAAGACGAGGCGCCCGACGTATTGCTGGTCTCGGGCGGCAGCAGCGTCGGCACCGAAGACCATGCTCCCGGGTTGCTCTCGGAGCTGGGCAGTCTCGACTTCCACGGCATCTCCATGCGTCCATCGAGTCCTGCGGGGCTGGGTCGTCTCGGGGCGGCGCCGAACCAGCGCTGGGTATTCCTGCTGCCGGGGAACCCGGTGAGCTGTCTGTGTGCCTACGAGTTTTTTGCAGGGCCGACGTTGCGGAGCCTGGGCGGAAGGCCGCGCAGCTGGCCCCATCGCCGCGTCCGCCTGCCGCTGGCCCGCAAGATCGTCTCCGCCATCGGCAGAACCGATTACGTGCGGGTCGCGATCGAGCAGGGACGGGTGGTTCCGCTCGCGGTGTCGGGGGCTAGCATCCTGTCGTCCACCGTGCGTGCATCCGGGGCCGTCATTGTCCGCCGCGAGCTGGAGGGAATGCCCGAGGGAGCCGAGGCCGAAGTGCTGCTCTACGACGCCGAGGAACCGTTGGCATGAAGCAGCAGCAGTTCCTGGAGGTCATCGACCGGGACGAAGCCGAGGAGCGCTGGCGCGCCGCGATCGACACTGCGCCTCTGCCCGCCGAGAACGTGCCCTTGTCCCAGGCGTTGGGCCGGGTGCTGGCCGAGGACGTGCGATCCGAAGTGGACGTTCCCGGCTTCGACCGCTCGAACATGGACGGCTTTGCGGTTCGTGCCGAGGACACGTTCGGCGCCAGCGAAGAGGATCCGGTCCGCCTGCGGCTCAACGACGAAACGATTCCCACCGGCGTTGCGCCCCGGTGCGAAGTCGGCCCGGCGACTGCAACGACGATCGCCACCGGTGGGATGTTGCCGCGCGGCGCCGATGCCGTCGTGCCCGTGGAGTTCACCGACGTTGAGGGTGACGAGCTGATCGTGCGGCGAGCCCGGGTGCCGGGAGCCGCCGTGTCCTTTGCCGGCACCGATATCGGTGCCGGGGAGACGCTGCTGTTTCGCGGTGCGCGACTGACGTCCCGCGAGACTGGAGTGCTCGCCGCCATCGGTCGCGACCGGATCGAGGTCGTCCGGCGCCCGCTGGTAGCGATTCTGTCGACAGGCGACGAGATCGTGCAGCCGGGCGAGGCCATGCGGCCGGGTCTGGTCTACGACAGCAATGGCCGGATCCTGTCGGACGCTGTTGCCGAGCTGGGCGGCGAGCCGCGCTTCATGGGTGCCTTCCGCGACGACCTGGCGACCCTTCGCGACGCCCTGGCCCAGGCGCTGGCAGAAGCCGACCTGGTTCTGCTTTCTGGCGGCACCTCCAAGGGGGAGGGAGATCTCAACAGCCGGGTCGTCGAGGAGCTCGATCCGGGCATCCTGGTCCATGGTGTCGCGCTCAAGCCGGGCAAGCCCATCTGTCTGGCAGCCAGCGGCACCCGTCCGGTCGTGATCCTGCCGGGCTTCCCGACATCGGCGGTCTTCACCTTCCACGAGTTCGTCGCCCCCGTGATCCGGGAGCTCGGCGGCCGGGCGCCCGAGCACCGGCAGACGCGGACTGCCGCGTTGGCCCGCAAGACGGTCTCCGAGCGCGGGCGACTGGAGTACCTGCTGGTGGGCCTGGTCAAACGGGTCGACGGCGGTCTGGCGGCCTGGCCCATGGGCAAGGGCAGCGGCAGCGTCACGGCCTTCAGCCGCGCGGACGGCTTCGTGCGGATTCCCCGGAACACCGAAATCGTCGATGCCGGCGCCGAGGTCGAGGTGACACTGATCGGCCACGAACTCGAGGTGGCCGATCTGGTCGTGATCGGAAGCCACTGCGTCGGCCTCGACCTGATCGCGGGCGCCCTGGCGCAAGAGGGCTTCTTGGTGAAGATCCTGGCTGTTGGGAGCCAGGCTGGACTGGCGGCGGTGCGGCGCGGCGAATGCGACCTGGCGCCCATCCACCTGCTCGATCCCGAGACCGACGTCTACAACGAGCCCTTCTTGAAGGCCGGGTCGGGCCCCGAGCTCCGGCTGCTCCGCGGCTACGGTCGTCGTCAGGGCATCGTGACCCGGCCCGACGAGTCCCGTGACATCAGCGAGTTGCTGGAGGATCCGGCGCTCCGCATGGTGAACCGGAACCGGGGCAGCGGAACCCGGATCTTGATCGACGAGCTGCTGGGCGAGCGCCGACCTCCGGGATATGCCTACGAGCCCCGCTCCCACTTTGCGGTGGCCGCCGCCGTCGCCCAGAAACGCGCCGACTGGGGCCTGACCATCGAAACGGTGGCGAAATATGCGGCGCTTCGGTTCCGCCCGCTACGAACCGAGCACTATGACTTCGTGATTCCCGCCGACCGCTGGGAACGTCCGCCCGTTCAGGCCCTGCGCCGACTGCTGGAACCGGGTAGTGACTTGCGCGCCCGACTTCGGGAACGAAATTTTTTCGAGCTGGAAGACTGAACGCCTACCGGATTCCGGTTGGTTCCCTGTATGGTGTGACGACCGCAGCGGACAGGGGTGACGGTGACGGTTCTGCGCAGGGGATCTCGACTCGGAAAGTACCGGCTGGAGCGCCGGGTCGGGAAAGGCGGGTTCGCAGAAGTCTGGCAGGTACGGGACACCGTTGAAAACCAGCGCCTGGCACTGAAGGTGACCCACCCTGAGGCGGTGGCCGAGTGGGGCCGGAGCGCGATCGAGCGCGAGGCCCAGATCACCGCCCGGCTGCATCACCCGGGCATCGTGGTGGTTCGCAACGCCGACTGGATCGACGGCCGCTTCGTGATCGCGACGGATCTCGCACAGACGAGCCTGGCTCGTTACACGCGTGCCCGCCGCTCGGCGAGCACAGCGCTCACGGTGATTCGCGACGTCGCTGCGGGCTTGGCCCACGCCCATTCCCAGCGTGTTCTGCACCGGGACGTGAAGCCCGAGAACATCCTGATCTTCAGCGATGGCCGGGCTGCGCTGTGCGACTTTGGTGCCTCGCGTATCGCCGCCAATGCGACCCAGACCTATACGGACGCCGGGACCCTGGGGTACATGGCACCGGAGCAGGCCTACGGCCGCGCTCGCTTCGCATCGGATGTCTTCTCCCTGGGGCTGATCGCATACGAGATCCTGACGGGCTACTTGCCGACCTGGCCCTTCGACTGGCCGTTTCCGGCCTATGCACGCTTCGCGGCGAAGGTGCCCGAGCCGCTGCGCCCAGTGCTGCGCAAGGCGGCCCAGTTCGACCCACGCAAACGCTGGCCAGACGCGGTCGTGTTCCACCAGGCCCTGGAACGGGCGATCGAACGGGTCAAGGACGAGC
>Ga0209988_10001585_pt1 | contig 14837 bp, 10 predicted proteins | sample N075metaG_FD_183115 | JGI IMG/M metagenome (GOLD analysis project Ga0209988, IMG submission 183115) | Deep subsurface microbial communities from Kermadec Trench to uncover new lineages of life (NeLLi) - N075 metaG (SPAdes) (version 2) | ecosystem: Environmental > Aquatic > Marine > Ocean trench... | reverse complement strand
ATGAATTCAAAGTTTTGCCTGTAATAGATACCGACCAAATAACATTAGGCTATGTGCACGCGAATCTCGGCATCGGCGGTAATCTCGAGCTTACCGGACGAATGCTCCTTCTTTTTGATTTGTCCGGTAACCTGAGTATACCGACTCCAGGTACAGCGGCAACAGGTACGGGAAGTTTGTTTAGTGTGGGCGTCAAATACGGACTGATTCAGCTGCCTGCAGTACCTAAGCTTGCTCTACAAGCCAGCGCTCACATTGTGACTTTGCCGAGTGATTTTGATTTTGGTACTGTTCGCGGCGTAAGTGTAAAACTAATTGCCAGCCATTCCTTCGCCATTTTTGGGGTTTATGTCGGCGGTGGAATTGATTACAGCGAGGCCAAAGTTAATGATACCATCCCAGACATAGGGGGGCAGAAATTCGACGAGACCGGCTTTTTATATAATGTTGGCGTCGCAGTCAGGGTTCTGCCGTTCATCACCGTCAATGCTGGAGCGAATTTCGGGGAATATAACAGCTACGACCTTGGCGCTGACATCAGCATTCGCTAAGCATGAAACGAATTAGTATTCTGGGGTCTACAGGTTCCATTGGAACAAATTGTTTAAACGTTATAGAATCCCAACAAGGTGAGTTTCAAGTCAACTACCTGACAAACTATAAGAATATTCAGCTTTTATTTGAGCAGGCTGAAAAGTTTCGTCCTAATGCGGTGGCAATTTTTGAAAACGATAAAGTAGCTGAATATTTGCCGCGCTTTAAAAAAATTGGTGTGGAAGTTTACACCGGCTTTGAAGGAATTCTTGAAGTCAGCCGCAAAGAAGATGTGGATATTCTTGTCAATGCGCTGGTGGGTGCTGTCGGTCTCCAACCGACTTTAAATGCGATTAGAAAAAATGTTCGCATCGCTTTGGCAAACAAGGAAACGCTGGTCATTGGCGGACGTTTTGTCATGGAGAAAGCGCGGCAAGAAGGCGCCGAAATTATTCCCATTGACAGCGAACACAGCGCACTTCTACAATGCATTGCCGGCGAAGATAGTGAAAAAATAAAATGCGTTTATTTAACCGCATCGGGCGGGCCGTTTCGTGAATTTTCAAGCGATGATTTTTCGAATGTAACCGTTGAGCAGGCGCTAAACCACCCGAATTGGGACATGGGCCAGAAGGTAACCATCGATTCGGCGACTTTGATGAACAAAGGCCTGGAGGTCATTGAAGCGCATTGGTTATTTAATTTAAAACCTGCGGAAATTCAAGTTGTGATACACCCGCAGTCGATAATTCATAGTATGGTTGAGTTTGCCGATGGTTCAATAAAAGCGCAACTTGGGGTACCGGACATGCGTATCCCGATTCAATATGCTTTAACGTATCCCAAACGGCTATCGGCTGACTTTCCGCGGTTGGATTTTCTGACGCTTAAAGAGCTTACTTTTGAGCAGCCGAATTTTGAGAAGTTTCGCTGCTTGAAACTTTCTTACCAGGCTCTGGAAACCGGTGGCGCGGCTCCCGCAGTTTTGAATGCCGCAAATGAAGTAGCAGTCAATTTATTTTTGACGCGAAAAATTGGTTTTGAGGAAATTCCACAAATAGTAGAGAAAGCTTTAACAAATTGCAAGTTTAACAATTGCGACAAAGTTGAAGACTTGCTCCAATACGATAAATTAACCAGAGATTATGTATTAAACGAACTTAACTGAGCAGTCAGAGGGTTTTGATGACAACACTATTAGCTTTTGCTTTTGTTTTAGGTGTTTTGATATTCGTACATGAATTAGGGCACTTTGTTACTGCCAAAATGGTGGGTATAAAAGTTGAAAGATTCTCTTTAGGATTTCCGCCACGAATGTTCGGTAAAAAAATCGGCGATACAGATTATTGTATTTCCTGGCTGCCCCTTGGCGGTTATGTTAAAATGGCCGGCATGATCGATGAAAGCCTGGACGGCACTATAACTGGCGAGCCCTGGGAATTTGCATCCAAGCCGGTCTGGCAGCGGCTGATTGTCATTTCGGCGGGTTCGATTATGAATATCGTAACCGCCGTCATTATTCTTGCATTGATTGCCTTTGCAGTTGGCATCCCGGGCGAACCGCAGGGAGCACTTGTAAGTGAAGTCTTGGAAAACAAACCGGCCGAGACAATTGGCTTAAAATCCGGCGATGTAATTGTCTCAATTAATGATCAGCTTGTGATGACCTCGCAAGATTTGATTAAAACTGTCAATGCGAATCCTGGTGTCGAGCTGCCAATTGAGTGGAAAAGGGATAGTGAACCTTTTTCGTCCAGAATTACACCAGAGCTTCAAGAAGAGGAGAATATCGGCCTGATCGGGGTTCGCGTCGGCAATCACGTAATTTATGAGGACGCTGGTTTTGTCGATTCTTTTGCGGCTGGATTGTCTAATACTTATAATTTTATTAAGCTTATTTTGTATTCTTTGAAAGTAATTTTCACCGGCGAGCAGTCCTTTAGAGACGCGGTTGGTGGCCCTATCGCGATCGCAAAAATGGCTGGTGAGAGTGCAAAATTGGGCTTTCAGTCTTTACTATTCTTTACCGCTCTGCTCAGTATCAATTTGGGAATCATCAACATGTTCCCTTTCCCCGTTTTAGATGGCGGGCACCTGGTGCTTTTATTAATAGAGGGTATCCGCCGCAAGCCGCTTCCGGTCAAGGCAACATTGGTTATTCAGAAAGTCGGTATGGCTTTTTTACTGGCGTTGATGATTTTTATAATTTTTAACGATATCACGAAATTGTGACTTAAAAATTAGCCTGAATTTGCAATATTCAAAAAAACCAGCGTCTGATCCACGCTGGTTTTTTTTGTGGCCAGGCGCTTGACTCTTGTCAATATTTTTACTACATTTTTTAGACCTCCTGGACTATAAACTGAGCGGTAACTTCTTAAATTTAAAAACTTAGGGGAACGGAGAGCTGAAATGAATTTCGCCAGCAGAATGGAACGACTGGGGACCGAAACCGCCTTCGAAGTTATGGCGCGAGCCAAAGCGTTGGAAGCCAAGGGAAAGGATATGATTTATCTTCAAATTGGTGAACCGGATTTTCCCACACCGAAAAATATCATTGAAGCCGGCGTGAAAGCGCTTCGAGACGGCGAGACCCATTACTCTCCAGCAGCCGGAATTATGCCGTTGCGGGAAGCCATTGTTGACGATGTTGAAGCCAGACGCGGCGTTCGGCCAAAAGTTGAGGAGGTCATCGTAACGCCGGGCGCAAAGCCGATCATGTATTTTGTCATCATGGCCTGCATCGAAACAGGCGACGAGGTTATCTATCCCAACCCGGGCTTCCCGATTTATGAGTCGGTGATCAACTTTGTCGGCGGCACTCCGGTAGCATTACCTTTATGGGAGGAAAACGATTTTCGGTTTAACCTGGACGAATTTCGATCTTTGGTAACCGACCGCACCCGAATGATTATTATTAATTCCCCTCAAAATCCAACCGGCGGTGTTTTAACCCGGGAGGATGTTGAAGTTGTTGCAGAAGTGGCCAGAAAAAAAAATATTTTGGTGCTCACCGACGAAGTTTATAAAAACATTATTTATGAGGGTGAACACGCAAGCATCTACTCGATGCCCGGCATGCAGGAACAAACCATTCTTCTGGACGGATTTTCTAAGACTTATGCAATGACTGGCTGGCGTCTGGGATTCGGGGTCATGCGGGAAGACCTGGCCAAAAAAGTCGAACAGCTCATGATAAACAGCAATTCCTGTACGGCCACTTTTTCTCAATACGCTGCGGTCGAGGCTTTAAAAGGTCCAACCGACGAGGTCGATGCCATGGTTGAGACATTTCGTCAGCGCAGAGACTTCATTGTCACGGGCTTAAATGAAATTCCCGATGTCAGTTGTATCACGCCCAAAGGCGCGTTTTATGTCTTCCCCAATGTTAAAAATATCAGGATGAGTTCTCAGGAACTTGAGCATTATCTTCTCAATGAAGCCGGAGTCGCGGTTTTGTCGGGGACGGCTTTTGGCAAATACGGCGACGGCTACCTGAGGTTCTCTTATGCGAACTCAATTGAAAATATTGGTAAAGCACTCGAAAAAATCAAAGCCGCTTTGGAGAAAATTTAACCGATTAAACCGGAATGACGTTCGGGGTTTTTTCAAAAAAATAGAGGAAAAACTTGCAGCCCAGGAAAACCGCACTTTATGACGTTCACACCCAACTTGGCGCAAAAATGGTCGAATTCGCCGGTTATTGGATGCCGGTGCAATACAAAGGCGTGATCGACGAGCACAAACGCGTTCGCAGCACCGTTGGAATTTTTGATGTCTCCCACATGGGTGAATTTTTCATTCAGGGGGAAAAGGCTAGCGAGTATTTGCAAAAGATGACTTTGAATGACGTCACTAAACTGGAGAAATACCGGGCTCAGTACACGGGCATGTGTTATGAAAACGGCGGCATGATTGACGATATGATCGTCTACTGTTTTGGCGACCATTTCATGGCCATTGTGAATGCCTCTAACCGTGAAAAAGATCTCAAGTGGATGAATGAGCACTTAATTCCGGGAGCTGAGATTGTCGACAGAAGCGACGAGTACAGTCTCTTTGCCGTGCAGGGACGAAAGGCCGAAGCCACGCTGCAGAAACTCACCGATCTCGAACTCTCTGAAGTTAAATATTATTGGTTTCGGGAAACGAAACTTGCCGAGGTTGATGCCATTGTACTTCGTACCGGTTACACTGGCGAGGAGGGGTTTGAAATCGCCATTCATGTTGACCATTCCGAAAAAGTCTGGAACGGATTGCTCGAAGCTGGCAAAGAGTTCGACATCGAACCCATCGGTCTTGGCGCGCGCGATACCTTACGGATGGAAATGAAGTTCTGTTTGTACGGCAACGATATCGATGAGACCACCAACCCGATTGAAGCCGGATTGGGTTGGGCTACTAAACTCGACAAAGGGGACTTCCTTGGCCGCGAGGCAATCATGCAGGTCAAGGAAAAAGGCGCGACCAGAAAATTGGTCGGCTTTGAAATGAAACAACGCGCGGTACCGCGGCACGGTTACAAAATTCTGAAAGACGGCGACGAAATTGGCTGCGTGACCAGCGGTACCTTCTCCCCGAGTTTGGAAAAAGGTATCGGCATCGGCTATGTCAATGTACCGTTTAACGAAGTCGGGACTTCTGTTGCAATTGAAATTCGGGGTAAAGGAATAGCAGCGGAGGTGGTTAAGACGCCCTTTTATCAGAGGCCGTATTAGAATATGATCGGCAAAAATATATCCCACTACAAAATTCTCGAAAAGCTCGGCGAAGGCGGCATGGGTGTCGTCTACAAAGCCGAAGATACCAGACTCGAGCGCACCGTTGCGTTGAAGTTTCTCTCGTTGACCTCGATAGGTGATGAAGAGAAGAAGCGTTTTAAACGGGAAGCAAAAGCAGCAGCCTCGCTCAATCACCCCAACATTGCCACTGTTTTTGCCATTGATGAGGTGGATGACCAGACCTTCATTGCGATGGAATACGTCGAGGGCAAGTCTTTAGAAGAACTTGTCGGGGCGAATGGGGGCAAGCCCATGGCCATCGATAAAGCCATTGACTATGCCACTCAAACTGCGGCAGGTTTACAGGCTGCCCACGAAAAAGGCATCACCCACCGGGACATCAAAAGCGCCAACATTATGGTTACGGACAAAGGCCAAATCAAAATCATGGATTTTGGCCTGGCTAAACTGGCCAACCGCAGCAAATTGACCCAATTGGGCACGACTTTGGGCACCGCCGCCTACATGTCCCCGGAGCAGTCACGCGGTGAAAATACAGACCACCGCACGGACATCTGGTCGCTGGGTGTGGTTTTGTACGAAATGATTTCCGGACAGATGCCCTTCAAAGGGGACTACGAGCAAGCGGTGATTTATTCCATTCAAAATGAAGAGCCGGAACCGTTGACGGCTTTGCGCAGTGGTGTGCCGATTGCATTGGATGGCATCATCAACAAAGCGCTGGCAAAAGATGCCAGCATTCGTTATCAAAATGTCGAAGAACTGCCGGCGGATTTGAAGGCGCTTGATACGGCCTCCCTCAGCCAGTCGCGGATTTCAACAACAAGTCAACCTCCCCCAGGCTCAAAACTTGTGGCAGGGTCACGGCTGCCCTGGGTCTTGTTCGGCATCTCACTGCTAACTTTGCTTGTGCTTGTCGTGTTCTGGCAAACGAGGCAACGCGACGAACCGAGGCGTGTGACCCGTTTCACGATTCCCCTGCCCGCAGAACATGCGGTTGTTTATGGCACTGATTGGGTGCAGCAGGCCGTTTCTCCCGATGGCCGCAAGATCGTCTACGTTACGCAGAACTCGCGAGGAGTTTCTCAGCTCTATCTGCGCGATCTGGAAGAAATCGAGCCAACGCCAATTTCCGGTACCGAGGGGGGTAACGACCCCTTCTTTTCCCCGGACGGTCAATGGATTGGATTTAGTGCCAGTGGTAGGTTGTGGAAGATCTCTCTATTCGGGGGCAAGCCTCTGTCCTTGTGTAATGCTGTGGGAGGCCTCACCGCCGCCTGGGGAGAAGAAGGCGCCATCATTTTTACGCCACAGTTCAATCTTGGCTTGTGGCAAGTCTCAGAGGATGGTGGTGAGCCGAAAGCCCTGACCGAACCGGATGAAGCCAAACAAGAAGCGGGTCACCGCTTTCCACAGATTCTGCCGGATGGCGAACATGTCCTGTTCACCATCAAACCGCCCAGTTCGCATTTTGATGAAGCGACCGTCGCAACGCTTTCCCTCAAAACAGGCAAGATTAAAAGATTATTTACAGGAGGGAGCTTCGCGCGCTATTTGCCGACAGGCCACCTGGTATATATGCTCGATCAGAAACTCATGGCCGTGGCGTTTGATCTTGACCGGCTAGAGGTGGTTGGCACGCCCGTTAAACTGCTGGAATCCGTAACCTATAACGTCTATTTCGGTTCGCCCCAGTTGGCCTTTTCCAACAGCGGGACGCTTGTTTACCTTCCCCAGAACATGGGGCCAGCCAATGTACGTCTCGCCTGGCTGGACCGTAGCGGCAAGGCGAGTTTGATCTCGAAAGAACTCGGCAGCGTAAGTTCGGCCAGTCTCTCGCCCGACGGTAAGTGGGTCGCTTTAGGAATCGCAACCCCGGTGTCTGGAAGAATCGCTCTATTGGAACTTAAACGGCAGGTGCTGACACATTTGACGGCCGATCCGGATTATCATGATAACTTGCCATTCTGGACGCCGGATGGCGAGCGTGTCATCTTCAGGAGTGCCGGGCTTAGCAACATGGGTCTGTACTGGAAACGCCGCGATGGCACGGGCGATACGCAACACCTGGTCCTTTCCAACGCTTTAGATGGTGGTGGGTCATGGTCACCAGACGGAAAAGTATTGGTTTATAGTGATGCAGCCCCTAAAACCCTTAGCGACATCTGGCTTTTCAATTACCCCGAAAAAAGAGTGGAAATGTTTTGGGGTACGACCTTTCAGGAAATAGAGCCCGCCTTTTCTCCAGACGGTCGCTGGATCGCATACTGTTCTAATGAATCGGGCATCCTTGACATCTACTTGCGGCCATTCCCCGCAAAAGAACCAAAGGTGAGCATTTCCAACGACGGCGGTCGGGTCCCATTTTGGTCTCGGGATGGCAGCGAGCTTTTTTACTTGAATGGCCGGCGACTGATGGTCGTGCCAATGCAGTTACAGCCAAAGCTTAAGCCCGGAATTCCTAAGGAACTGTTCGAACTCCCGCCAGGAATCCGGCTCGCCAACGGTATGTCCAAAGACGGCCAGAAATTTCTGGCTTTACAATCTGAGGCGGAAAAGAGACCTAGAGCTCAACACTTAGTCGTCGTGCAGAATTGGTTTGAGGAAGTAAAGCGGAAAGTTCCGGGGGGCGATTGAGATGAGTTGTTAGCAAAGGAGAGAAAAAAACGAAGGTTTCGTTTATTCTAATTTTGATTTTCACCACTTCCACCCTTTTTGCACAAACTTCCGCTGATTCGATTGCTATCAACGAGACTGCGCTCAATTACATCGAAGGCTGGTATGAAGGCAATGCCGAGCGTATGGCAAAATCTCTGCATCCTAAATTGGCAAAGCGAGCTGTCTTTGCTGATGACCAGTTCAACCATCAGACCGCGGAGATTTTGATCAGCAGGACAGAAAAGGGCGGCGGTAAAAAAACCCGAAAGAGCAGCAGCAAAAGGACGTCACGATTTTGGATATTTCGAGGGTTCTGCTGTCGTGAAAGTTGTTGCAATCGACTGGATCGATTATTTACAGATGGCAAAGCTGAAAGGCGAGTGGTTAATTATAAATGTGCTCTGGGATCAAAGCGGATTCTTACCAGAAGTTCGGGATGAAGAAAAAGTGACACACTAAACTTATATAACAGGTGGCTAGTATTGATTTCAGAAAACATCGGCTGGTCTTTATATGCAATACTCGACAAGGAGTCCGTAAAAGAACGCTCTCTGACCCGATTAGCTGAAGAGGCAATTGCAGGCGGCGCAGGAATTCTGCAATTACGAAATAAGATTTCAGCATCAGACGAATTTTACGCCGACGCCTTAGAAATAAAAGAGGTTACTCAGCATTTTAATATTCCTTTGATTATAAACGATCGCCTCGACATTGCTCTGGCTGCAAAAGCGGATGGCGTCCATCTGGGCCAGGACGATTTGCCGTTTGCGGAGGCAAGAAAACTACTTGGCAAGCAAATGATTTTAGGCGTCTCTGTGCACAATTTTAATGAATTCGAAATTGCTTTAAAAGGCAAGCCGGACTATTGGGGAGTCGGCACGATTTATCCTTCGCTTTCAAAGACAGAACTTCAAAGTGCGGGTATTAAAATTATTGAGCAACTGCGCCCGAAAACGACGTTACCTTTGATCGCAATCGGCGGCATCACCGTCGAAAATCTCGAACCGGTGATTCAGGCCGGTGCAGATGGAGTCGCCGTCATCTCGGACCTTTTTGGCAGGCAAAATGTTTGCAGCCGGGCACAAGAGTTTGTCAAGGAAGTTAAACAAGTCAAGGATTCTTTGGTTGTAGCTTAGATTCAAAAATCCATGAACAGGAAAAGAAACAGAGACACCTCTCGAAAAGAAGAAATCCTGGGCATTTTGCTGCTCACCTTGGGAATTTTAATTTTCATCAGTCTTGCAACTTACGACGCCCACGAGCACCCCGACAACATCACATCCGGGAAAATTAACAACCGGCTCGGTTTTGCCGGCGTCTATATTTCGAATTTTCTCATTCAGTTTGTCATCGGTTATCCCTCGTTTGTATTTCCAATCATCATATTTATTACCGGCTGGAATCTTCTGCGCGGTAATCCGTTTTCAACTTTCTTTAGATGGATTGCTTATCCCTTCGTTTTTGCGATTTATACTTCTGTCATTTTAGCGCTTCCCGAAGTTACGTCGTCCGGTCCCAGTCAATTCGGTTTTTCCTTTTCGGGTTTGGTCGGTGGCGTCATCGCCCAATATTTGTTTAATTATCTCGGTATTGCCGGCGCCATCGTTGTGCTTTTGGGTTTGATTATGGCAACGGTCATTGGGGCAACCAACTTAAGTTTCTCAGGAATTCTGACCAATATCGGACAGGGAGCTTCCTCAGCTTTTTATACGACAAGTGATATGATTTCTGACTGGCGTCACGCAAAGAAAACAAAAAAAGAGAAGCCGGCGATAAACCTGGGCCGGGATTTTGATTGGCGGGATGAAGAGCCACCAGAAGAGAAAACCGAACCGGCTCCTCGCGTTGATATTTCGGCCCGGCCTGAATCCGGACAGATGGAATTAGATGTGGACTCGGACGGCGGTGCCGAAGAGAAGAAAATGCCGCTGCCAAAGGACATCATCGCTTCCGGCAGGTATGTTTTCCCCCCTTTGGAACTCCTGGCCGTGGCGGCAAGTCAAAGTCATGAAATGACGGAAGCTGAGCTCAACGCAAATGCACAAATTCTTGAAGATCGCTTGTTAGAGTTTGGGGTTCAGGGCAAAGTTGTTCAAATTAGCCCGGGCCCGGTCATTACCCGTTATGAAGTTGAGCCGGCGCCCGGTGTTAAGATCAGCCGAATCGTTGGCCTCTCCGATGATCTGGCCCTTGCAATGCGTGCGAAACGCATTCGTATCGTTGCGCCGATTCCCGGCAAAGGCGCTGTCGGAATAGAAATTCCCAACCGCGAGCAATCGTTGGTTTATTTAAGAAACACGGTCAATTCAACAGCTTTTCAAAATTCAGGTTCCCCTTTAACCCTGGCGCTTGGCGAAACCATTTCCGGAGAGCCTTTTGTTACCAACCTGGATGAGATGCCGCATCTGCTCATCGCGGGTGCGACTGGCTCAGGCAAAAGCATTTGCATAAACGCTATCATTGCCAGCATTCTTTTTAAGGCCCATCCGATTCAAGTACAATTTGTTTTGATAGATCCGAAGCGTCTTGAGCTTTCAATTTATAATAATCTCCGTCACCATCACCTGACTTATCGCCAGGACTTAAACGAAGAAGTAGTTACCACCGCCGCAAATGCTATTTCCGTCCTGAAAAGTATGGAAGTAGTCATGGATCAACGTTACGAAATTCTGGCCCGCGCCGGTGTGCGAAACATCAACGATTATAACAAGAAATTACAGAGCGGCCAGTTGAAGGAAATCGAAGATGAAGAGCCGTTTGAATACCTGGAATACCTGGTTTTAATTATCGACGAACTTGCCGATTTGATGTTAACCGCAGCGCGCGATGTTGAGGAACCCATCGCCAGGCTGACTCAGATGTCCCGTGCGGTCGGCATTCATTTAATAGTAGCGACCCAACGCCCTTCAGTGGATGTGATCACCGGAATCATCAAAGCAAATTTTCCGGCCCGGCTTGCTTTCCAAGTTGCTTCTAAAACCGACTCCCGCACCATTCTCGATTTGAACGGCGCTGAAAAATTGTTGGGCCGTGGTGATATGTTGTTTCTCCCGCCCGGCAGTGCGGAACCCGTGAGGATTCACGGCGCGTTTATTTCGACTGAAGAGATAGAGAAGTTAATTGCTCATATTAGAAAACAGCCTCGCTATCCGAAGCATACTTTGCCGGTCGAGAGGGAAGAAGCAGCCAGCGGCGGCTTTGAAAACGATGGCATCGGCGGCTCCCGCGACGCCTTGTTTAACGAAGCTTTGAAATTGGTTGTCCGGCATCAGCAGGGATCGATTTCCCTTTTGCAAAGGCGTTTAAAAGTTGGCTACGCCCGCGCCGCCCGTTTAATTGATGAATTGGAAGCAGCCGGAGTGGTCGGGGGATTTGACGGTAGCAAAGCCAGGGAAGTCTTGTGGGATGAAGAGGAACTCGAACAGGCGGATTTAAGTTAAAACATTTGAAAAAACACATTTGATTAATTAATTAAAAGGTTTCTAATGATTCTTATTCGAATTTCATTCCTGCTCTCCATCTTATTGTCTCAGTGTTTTACTCCTCCTGCAACCAATGCCAATTCAAAGCGCGCCAAAGAGATTATAAGAAAGGTTCAAAAAAAATACCAAGAACTTCAAAGTTTAAAAGCGGATTTTGAACAAGAATTCATCTGGCAGCTTGCAGGTGAAACTCAGACGATTAAAGGGCTACTCTATCTCAGGGCCGGTAATCACTACCGCATTGAAACGGATACCCAGACCATTGTCACCAATGGCACAACAGTCTGGATCTACTCGGAGCCTGACAACCAGGTTATTATCGATTCAGTAGACAAATCGGAAGAAAATTCCCTGCCGAAGGACTTACTCTTCCAGTATTCAGAGGAATACGAACCTGAATTAGCTGGTGAGGAAAAGTTCAACGGTGAAAAAACCTATGTGCTTAACCTGCTTCCAAAAGATGAAGATGCCTTTATAAGGTCAATGAAAATCTGGGTTGATGCCTCTAGCTGGCTGACGGTCAAAGTTGAACAAGTTGATATTAATGATAACATCAACACCTACATTATAGGGAACATTAAAGAAAATCTGCAATTGGAAGACTCCTTGTTTAATTTTGAAATACCTCCGGACTCTGAAGTCGTGGATTTGCGTGAAAGCCAATAGGTGCCGGTTTATTTTTCATACTTTTATTTTCAATATTAAGGGCGCTTAAAATCAGCGCCTTTTTCTTTTCCTTTTAAAGTTTTAGTTTTAGGAACCCGAATGCTCAAAATCCAAAAAAATATTCAATTAACAATAATCAATTCAGAGGTGCCCCAACCTCTTATCTTTCAACGATTCCCTCAGCTCAGCAAATCAATTCCCTGGATGGCGCTCGGACAATTTCCCACTCCGGTCGAGCGGCTTACCAAGCTGGAAAAACACCTGGGACTTGAAAGTCTCTGGATTAAACGGGACGACCTGAGCGGTGCACTCTACGGTGGCAATAAAGTCCGCACGCTTGAGTTTGTCCTGGCGGAAGCAAAAAAGAGAGAGGCGGACTTACTGATTGCCTATAGCGCTCTCGGTTCAAATTGGCCGCTGGCCTGTGTGGTTTATGCTAAACAGCAAGGGTGGCCAACGGATGTGTTTTTCTTACCTTACCCGATGGACAATGTTAAAAGAGAAAATTTGGAATTAATTAATGAATTAAGTCGTAAAGTTTATTCTGCAAAATCAAAGTTTACTTTTCCATTCTTGCTGTACAAACAGCTGGCTAGATCCAGGAAAACCGGGTCTGTTTACTTGACGCCACCCGGTGGCGTTTCTCCAACTACCACCCTTGGCTATGTGAATGCTGCCCTGGAACTAAAGGAACAACATGAAAACGGCGAGCTCCCAATTCCTGACTTTATCTTCTGTTCATTGGGAAGTGGTGGCACCGCCGCAGGTATCTCAATCGGGCTGGCCTTAATCGGCTGGCCGACCCAGGTTATTGCTGTGCGGGTTGTCGATTTTATTGTAGCCAATAAATTTACTTCAAACCTGTTAATTCGTAGAACGCTAAAACTTCTAAAAAGAAATGGGGTTAGTTTACCCAATCGAAATTGGGGCAGCAACCTTCGCATTGAACACAACTACTTCGGAAAGGGATATAGTCAGCCGACGGATTTGGGCGAGCAAAGTATTGAGCTTTTTAAATCCCACGAAAACCAACTTCTCGACTCAACTTATACCGGAAAAACATTTGCGCCGATCATCGATTTGTCCAAAGACGTCTCTTTTAAAAACAAGCATATTTTGTTTTGGCAAACTTTGAATTCCCGGAACCTGGATAAGATACTAAACTTACCTGAGTTCGATATAAGAAATTGAAGACCAAAAACTTACATATACTGTCATTTTGCAGCTATTTCAGTCAACTCTATCTGAAAAGAAATTTCTCATATCCTATATATTCTTCGCGTCTCTGCGGTGAAAATTTATGAATAATCCAGATTAGTCAGGTTGATTTTGCCAATTCCCTTGCAACACACCGCTTTTTTATTTATCTTTTCAAACTCATACCATCCCCTTTTGTCATTTCGCGAACACAGTGAGAAATCTGAATTTAAAAGGTTTTAGCAAATTGAAAATTATCGACGCACATACGCATTTTTTTTCTTACACCTGGCTGGAACACTTTTGCCAATTGGCTGCAGGGCAGTTTTCAAATGTTGAAGCGCTCGCTGAGAAACTCGGTTGGGAAATGCCCAGCAAAGATCCGGTCGAGCTTGGTGAAAGATGGGTTCAGGAGCAGGATAAATTCGAGCTTAAAAGGCAGGTGCTTTTTGCCAGCAAATTAAACGATGCTGAGGAATTGGCACCGGCCTTAAATGCTTTTCCTGACCGATTGATCGGATACTTCATGATCGACCCGAAGCAAGAAGATGCGCGCAACCAGGCCCACTATTCATTCAATATTTTGGGGATGAGGGGCGTCATGCTTTTCCCGGCCATGCACCACTTTCATGCTTCTGAGGAAAAGGTTCACCTGATTTATGAAGAGGCTCTTTATGCCGAGGCGCCGGTTTTTGTTCATTTCGGCCAATTAAGTATCCCCATTTTTCAGAAGCTTGGGTTGCCCGATCCAGTGGATTTGAAATATTCAAATCCATTGGATTTAAGAGAGGCTGCCGCCGAGTTTTCAGATGTCAATTTTATCATTCCGCATTTTGGCTGCGGGCGTTTTGAGGAAGCCTTAAATGTTGCCGCCGAATTCAAAAATGTCTATTTTGATACCTCGAGCTCCAATTCCTGGATTCAGCTTCCCTTGACTTTAAAAGATGTGTTTAAAAAATCTCTGCAAGTTCTGGGGCCTGAACGTCTCCTGTTTGGTACCGATTCTTCGTTCTTTCCCCGTGGGTGGCGGAAAGATATATTTGATAAGCAGGTGCAAGTTCTCGATTCGCTGGGCGTTAGAAAGCGCGATAAGAAGTTGATTTTTGCCGGGAATATCGCAAGGCTTTTAGGATTGAAATAGATTCGTTGCTGAAAATGATTGGCACGACAATTCTCCACTATAAAATTATAGAAAAACTCGGTGAAGGCGGCATGGGTCTGCTCTACAAAGCCGAGGACACCAAGCTCGAACGGACAGTTGCCATCAAGTTCTTGCCACGCCATATTGCTTCGAATAGAGAAGACCGAAAACGTTTTGAGATTGAGGCCAAAGCAGCAGCGGCACTCAATCACCCGAACATCGCTACCATCTACGCCATCGAAGAAGTCGATGATGAGATGTTCATTGTCATGGAATACATTGAAGGGCATGAATTGCACGAACTTGTAGGGGCGGGTTTCAAACCCGCCCCTACGTTAACGCTGGATAAAATCGTCGATTACGCCACCCAAATCGCCTCTGGCCTGCAGGCGGCCCACGAAAAAGATGTCACCCACC
>Ga0209988_10001583_pt1 | contig 14840 bp, 10 predicted proteins | sample N075metaG_FD_183115 | JGI IMG/M metagenome (GOLD analysis project Ga0209988, IMG submission 183115) | Deep subsurface microbial communities from Kermadec Trench to uncover new lineages of life (NeLLi) - N075 metaG (SPAdes) (version 2) | ecosystem: Environmental > Aquatic > Marine > Ocean trench... | reverse complement strand
GAGGTCGGTATCGACGAGGTCATAGCCGAGGTGTTGCCGCAGCAAAAGGCCGACAAGGTCGAGGCTTTGCAGGCTCGTGGTGAATTGGTCGGTATGGTGGGAGATGGTATCAACGACGCCCCCGCATTAGCACGCGCGGACGTTGGTTTTGCCATCGGGACCGGAACGGATGTGGCGATTGAGAGTGCGGATATCACCCTGATGCGTGGATCATTGTTCGGGGTTGTGGATTCTATCGCCATATCAAAGGCGACCGTCCGCAATATCAAGCAAAATCTGTTTGGCGCGTTTATCTATAACGCCATCGGCATCCCTGTCGCGGCGGGCGTGCTCTTTCCGTTTATCGGCATGTTGCTCAATCCGATGATTGCAGGCGGAGCAATGGCGATGTCGTCGCTCACCGTCGTGACGAACGCGAATCGATTGCGCCTGTTCAAGCCAAGGGGGAAATGACGGTGAATATTGTGATCGTGAACGTCGCTGGTGTGTTGCTGATTGGGTTGGTCATTTGGTGGTTCTGGATGTCGGAACCCAGGTAGTCGCTAGCCCGGACTATTCATGAATAGTCCGGGCTAGGAGTCTGCGCGGTAGAAATAATCCTACTGCGAAAGCACCACAGCGATCCATTTTTCCGATCTTTTTCGTTACATAGAACCACTAAGCGCCTCAAAAGATCGAAAAACTAGCCCGGCTGTGGCACTTTCTCACTACGGATATTTCTACCGCGCAGACTGCCAGACTCAAATCAAGCCCATTTGTTTAAGGATTTGTTGCGCAAGCCAGGTCGTTGGATTCGCCAAATCCATAATGACGTCAAAATGGTTTCGCTCGCTGATCTCACCGAAGCATATTTCTTCGCCCGATCGTGTCAGTAAGTCCCTGTATGCTTCGGTCTGGCGCTTGAATTCCGCTGTCTCGTTATCGCCATGAGCGAAAATAATCGGGCAATGATTCTGAATGGGATGAAACAGGGGGCTGTTAATTCGCGCTTCTTGTGAATCCATGCCCAGTACTTCATTCACGTAAGACAGTCGAATGGGTTCGAGGTCATAAATACCGCTTACTGCACAAACCCCTTTAACGACATCGTTCGGCACACCGTATTGAGACCAGTCAGTCAACAGCATCATCATCGCAAGATGCGCTCCGGCGGAGCTGCCCGACAAAAATATTCTGTCGCGATCGTAACCCCACTGGCCAGCTTGCTCGTAAAACCACGCAATCGCGCGGCGATTCTGATCCACAATTTCGGTCAGTCTGGCCTCTGGTGCCAGGGCGTAGTCAATTGCAGCGAAAAAGCTGCCCTTTTCCTGGAACATCGGGGCAGCGAAAGCTGACTCTTCCTTGCTTAGTGCCTGCCAGTACCCGCCGTGGATAAAGACCTGCAGGGGGGCGCAATCTGCCACGACGGGAACGTAAAGATCGAGCCGCTCATCATCGGAAGGTCCGTAAGCGAGGTCGGCATGGCAGGAAGTATCCTCAAGAGTGGTTTTTTTGACCTGGCCGCTGACGTCTCTGTACTGGTCCAGGTAGACGTTAATGTCGTCAACGCAGCTGCTGGGCGAATACTCTCTATCAAGTGTCGCCTGGTCAAATGAAGCATAGACCGACATGCCGACCGGGCTAGAGGTCGGTGCGCAAGTCGAGCAGTTCGGGAAAGAAACTGGTATCAAGCGCTTTCTTCAGAAACGGCACCCCGGATGAGCCGCCCGTTCCCTTGCGTAGCCCGATAATCCTTTGCACCGTGTACATATGTTTGAAACGCCATTGTTGAAAGGCGTCCTCAATGTCGACCAGCTTTTCCGCCAACTCGTAAAGGTCAAAATTGCTGTCGGCATTTCGATATATCTGCAGCCACGCTTGTTTAACTGATTCATTGTGCTCATAAGGCAATGTAAAATCGCGCTCAAGCACATTGGCATCAATTTCAAAACCAGATTCATGAAGTTTACGAATCACTTCGTCGTACAGGCTAGGCTCGTGCAGGAGTTTGTCCAGAGCCTCTGCGATCAGGGGATTGCTGTCATGAACACGGACGATAGCTGCATTCTTATTGCCCAGCAGAAATTCCAGTTTCCGGTATCCATAGGACTGAAAGCCGGATGCATTTCCCAGCGAAGGCCTGAATTTCAGGTAGTCCACTGGGGTCATCGTGGAAAGAATGTCCCAGGAGTGAGTGAGTTGATTGAGAATCTGCTTTACACGAGCGATAACTTTGAATGCCTGCCGGAAATCGGAAGCCTTCACATAGGCAATGGCCGCTGATAATTCATGACCCGCCAGCTTCAGCCAAAGCTCACTCGCCTGGTGAATAATGATAAAGAGCATTTCATCGTGATGTGATGACAGGGTTTTCTGCGCGCCGAGTACATCGTCGAGTTGCAGGTAATCGTTATAGGTCATACGACCGGACAAGTCCGTGTGAATGCCATCCTCGAGTTCGCGGAAATTTTTCGAGTCACTACTCATGAGCCTGCTCCTGGCTGTCTTGATGCGAGTTCGTGCAGTTTCTTGTACACATGTGGTTGCTCCCACTCCGAACCAATATTCGGTAGTCGCATGATCTTGTCCATTATTTCTCTTTGCCGATCGCCTTCTTTCAGTGCGTCGGAGTAGGGCGTTGCTGGCGAAAAGGTGACCATCGAATAAAGAGGTGTCCAAAGTGCCGGATGCATTTCGCTGAATCGGGATTCGATTTTCTTCCGCAACTGGAACTCCTGATCACCGGCAAGATCGCTCATCTCTATGAAGTTTCGCTTCGACAGTTCTGCAATGGCGTCGCCGTTCGGCTTTCTCGCCACTTGATAAGCGGCAAAAATGCGACTCCAGTCGTGCTCGCATTCAGCGATCAATTCATTCAATTCTTTGCAGTCCTCGAAACCGCTGTTCATGCCTTGCCCGTAGAATGGCACGATCGCGTGGGCTGCATCACCAATCAGGCCGACTTTGTTGCCGATAGTCCACGGGTAGACATGCACAAGAAATAACGGTGCTGCAGTTTTCGCCATGAACTCCTCGACCGGGTTTTGCAAAAGAGGCATTGCATCGGCAAAATTTGTGCTGAAGAAATGTTCCACGTCGCTTTGTTCCTGCAATGACTTGAAAGATGGTGCACCTTCGAAATTGAGAAAAAGCGTACAGGTAAAAGTGCCATCCGGGTTGGGCAGGGCAATCAGCATGAACTTCTTTCGCGGCCAGATATGCAATGCATCTTTTTCGATTTTGTGTGTGCCGTCCTCATTGGCGGGAATAGTAAGCTCAATGTAACTTTGCGGCATGTACGACTGGCTATAGCTGAAGCGCGGCGTCTCCTGCGCCAGTCTGCGCACTTTTGAGTAGGCTCCATCGGCACCAAACAAATAATCGGCGCTAACGCGCAAAACATTTCCATCGGCTTGTCGAAATCCCGCCTCGGCAGTGGAGAAATCGACATTTACAAGCTTGTGTTCGAAATGGAGACTGACATTTGGTTCTTGCTCCGCGAGGGTCAGTAGCTGTTCATTGATCCCGCCTCGTGAAACCGACCATATGGCCTGGCCCTCTTTCCCGTACGGCTGGTACGTCAAATTGCCGCTCTCGTCGTGAATTACGCGGCGCTTCATCGGAATGGCTTCTTTGCGAATCTCAGCATCAATTCCAACTGACTCCATGGCACGCCAGCCGCGATCCGATAACGCGATGTTGATCGATTTTCCCTGGTACTGGCTGGTCTTGCGCGAGTCCGGGCGAGTTTCATAGACAGCTACTTTGTAGCCGTGACGTGCGAGCACAACTGCCAGGAATGCGCCAACCGGTCCGGCGCCGGCGATCGTGAAATTGGCCCTTGTCGACATTAGCTGATTGGTCCCGATTTGAGCCACGCCGTGTTGTCCACCCGTTGCTGCGGTTTTGGTCGGCTATAGCGAGAATATTGCATGGCTAATCCAGTTTGATGCATATGTTGGTCGGCTCGGAATAAAAGGCTAATGAATGCAGCCCACCTTCACGACCGATGCCGGATAAGCGGACACCACCGAATGGGGTTCTAAGGTCACGCAGGTACCATGTATTTACCCAGACAATTCCGGTCTCAAGCTTCGGGGCAACTCGGTGTGCACGCGACAGATTCTGCGTCCAGATACAGGCGGCAAGGCCGTAAACGGTGTCATTGACGCGATCTACGACTTCGTCTTCAGTGTCAAAGGGCGAAACGTGGCAAACAGGACCGAACACTTCCTCGCGATTGAAGCGTGAGTCATCGTCCAGGCCGCAAATAATCGTTGGTTCTACAAATGAGCCCTGATCCCTGTCATCGCCGAATGCAGGTTGGCTGCCGCCGGTAATAAAAGTGGCTCCCTCGTCGCGCGCAAGATCGAAGTAGGACAGAACTTTTTCCTGATGACCTTTCGAAATCAGTGGCCCCATTGAAACGTCGTCATCATAGGGGCGGCCAATGACTAGCGATTCCGCCGCTTTACAGAGGCCTGCGACAAAATCATCGTAGACCGGACGTTCTACATACACTCTTTCCGTGCACAAACAGACCTGGCCGCAATTGGTGAATGTCGAGCGCGCGACGCCAGCAATGGCTTCGTCCAGGTTGCAGTCTGCAAAAACGACCGCCGCATTTTTCCCGCCTAACTCGAAGGAAATTGGTTTAACCGTCGGTGCAACGGCCTGCATGATTCTTGAACCGGTGCCCGACTCCCCCGTAAAGGTTACAGCGTCAACCTGATCGTGTGAGGTAAGGAATTCGCCGGCAGAATTGGGGCCGAATCCGTGCAATACGTTAAACACACCCGGGGGGACGCCCACTTGGTGCATGACGTCAGCGAGCAGGGTGGCTGTGGAGGGTGTTTCCTCGGAAGGTTTTAGAATGACGGTGTTTCCGCAGGCCATCGCTGGCGCAATCTTCCAGGTTGAGAGCAACAGAGGCAGATTCCAGGGTGAAACGACGGCAACGACGCCCAATGGCTTGCTTACAGTGTAGTTGAGCGCGGTATCGCCAGTCGGAGTTACGGTCCTGAAGCTCTCTTCCCCGCGATAGCGAACAAGGTCTGCGAAAAAACGGAAATTCGCCGTTCCTCGCGGAATATCGATGGCTTTCACGGTCCCGAGAGGCTTGCCCGTATCGGCAATTTCAGCTTCAATAAATTCAGCCTCTCGTGCCTGCATTCCGTCCGCGACACGGTGTAACAACGCCGATCGATCCGCGACGCTCATGTCGCCCCATGCGGATTTCAGTGCCTGACGCGCGCCTCGAACCGCCTGATCAACCTGCTCCTTGCTGGCTTCTGAGACTTTGCAGATCAGCGAGCCGTCAACGGGATTGATGTTGTCGAAATGCCGACCGCTGTCCACGAATTCGCCATTTACATACGATCTAAGTGTGCTACGCACATTCATTGAGTGACCCCAAATGGAAAACAAACAAGCGGTGAATTGAAATTATCAGCCGGTAGCGAAAAGTTCTGCAGCGGTAACTATATATTAAGTTGAGGAGGCATTACGAGCATCCTGCGGGCCGGCTGGAGCTGCAAATCAGGCGCCGGATATGGCCGCAATTCCGCAGCGCAATCTATTGCATACAAGTGCTTTGAATTGACTGGTTCTTGTGGGCTGTAGCGGGTGTTATGCTCGGCATTCGCTGGAGCGGATGCCGTTTCAGATCAACAGGATATCGGCAAGAAACGGAAAGGAATACTATGCAATCAACATCTGTGCATGAGAGGTTTTCTTCGAAAACGGGCTTCTTGCTGGCGGCAATCGGAGCAGCCGTCGGGCTTGGGAATATATGGAAATTTCCCTACATGCTTGGAAGTAATGGCGGGGCCGCATTTGTCTTGGTTTACTTATTTGCGATCGCCGTCATTGCAACACCGGTGATGGTCGGGGAAATGATGCTCGGGCGCCACGGCAGAATGAGTGCGCCGAATACATTCAAAAATATTGCCAGCGAGGTTCGCGCGAGCCCGGCCTGGGAATATGTAGGCTGGCTGGGCATCGCCACGATGTTTCTGGTGCTCAGCTTTTTTAGTGTTATTGCGGGCTGGTCAATCGCGTACGTAGTTAAGACCGCGAGCGGTGCGTTTTCCGGGCTTACGCCGGATGAGGTCGGTAATGTATTTGGTGATTTTCTGCACCAGCCACTAGTGCTGGCCGGATGGCACGCAGTCTTTATGGCAATTACGGTTTTTATTGTTTCCCGTGGCATCAAGGGCGGCATTGAAAAGGCAGTGACGGTCATGATGCCGGCGTTATTCATCATGCTTATCGGGTTGGTGATATACGGCATGTTTGCAGGCGACTTTTCTCAGGCTGTCAGCTTTCTCTTCCAGCCGGACTTTTCGAAAATCACGCCGGAAGTGACGCTTGCCGCGTTCGGCCAGGCATTTTTCTCGGTCAATGTTGGTATTGGTGCGTTGCTGACCTATGCGGCGTACTTGCCAGACGATGTAGATATCGTGAAATCGTCAGTCATTATTGCCGTCGGAGATACGCTGGTGGCGTTATTGGCCGGACTCATGATATTTCCAATTGTGTTCGCCTATGGTCTGGATCCGGCGCAGGGCCCTGGACTGATTTTTGTGACGCTCTCGACGGCATTTGGCAGCATGCCGGGTGGAACGTTCATTGGCACAATATTTTTTATTCTTGTGTTCTTCGCAGCGTTGTCCTCATCGCTTTCAATGCTCGAAGTTTGCGTGAGCCGATTCGTCGAAACTAAAAATGGCAATCGAACGAAAATGGCGGTGATCACCGGAATCGCAATTTTCTTTGTTGGCTTCATTACCCTTCTGTCGTTCAACGTGTTTGAGGATTCAAGACCGCTGGGCTCGATTGGCCACTTCAGTCAGATGAATCCCTTTGGGCTGCTCGACTTTGCGATCACCAACGTGCTCATGCCAATTGGGGCGATGTTATACGCCGTATTCATTGGCTGGTTTTTGTCGAGGGACATGACCATGCAGGCACTTGGTTTGCGCGACACGAGTCTTTTCCGGGTGTGGCGTTTTCTGATGCGTTACATAGTGCCATTCGTAATACTGGCGATTTTCCTGTCGAACCTGCTTGCCTGACGCTGGCGAATTGCGACGGCGCAATAATTTTTAATCTGCAAAATTCTCTGAATTCAGAGGCAAAGGTAATTATTTATGATCACAAGAGCGCATTTAATATCACTGTCGTTTCTAGCGGGTTTTGTTTTTGGTTTTCAAGACGTCGTAGATGCACAGGAGGTTGAGGAAATCGGTCCACAACTGGCTTGGGTAGATCTTTCCATCACGGAACGCAACGATGTCATGGCCTTCGCAGAAGGCTACAAAGACTTCATGAGTCGTGCGAAGACCGAATTGAGTTTCGTTACCGAGGCGGTAAAGATCGCAAGAAAGGCCGGGTTCAGGGAGTTGGCAGATTCCAGTGACCTCAAGCCAGGCGCACGTTTTTATGATATCAACCGGGACCGCTCAATGACGCTCATCGTTATCGGGTCGGGTGACTATGCGGATGGCTTTCGCGTGGTTGGTGCTCATGTCGATTCGCCACGACTCGAACTGAAAGGCCGCCCGGTCTATGAAAAAGAGGGCTTCGCACTTTTCCAGACTTATCGACACGGGGGCATCAAGAATTATCAGTGGGTGAATGTGCCACTGGCCCTCGTCGGGCACGTTGACAAGAAAGACGGCTCGCGTGTCAAAATATCTGTCGGTCTCGATCCGTCTGATCCGATTTTTATTATTCCTGACCTGTCGCCTCACGTGGACCAGGATTTTCGCGAGCGTATGAATCGGGACGTTATTGGTGGGGAAGAACTCGACCCAATTGTGGCGACATTGCCGGATGAAAATAATTCCGTTTCGGATGCAGTGCTTGCCTACCTGGCTGCGGAGTACGGCATCGAAGAAGACGACCTGGTCTCTGCCGAACTTGCGCTCGTGCCCGCGATGGCACCACGCGATGTGGGGTTCGATCGAAGTCTGATGGCTATTTATGGACAAGACGACAAGTTGTCCTCCTACGCGGCATTGCGGGCTATTCTGGCGCAGGGTACCCCGCAGCACACTGCACTGGCATTCCTGGTCGATAATGAAGAAGTGGGCAACGTGAACAACACTGGCGCCAAGTCGACCTATCTTGTTGATTTGATGAGTGAATTAATTTATCGAAAACGTGGTGAAGCCTACAGCGATTACGATTTGCGCCGGGCACTGCGCAATACAAAAGTTGTGTCATCGGACATAAATCCAGGCATACATCCGATCTGGCCGGAAGTTTGGGAGGCGGGCAACGCACCGCGACTCGGCTATGGCGTAAATCTGAAATTGTATGGCGGCGGATTCAATGCCAATTCCGAATTCATTGCGTGGACACGTGCGTATCTCGACGATGCGGGTATCGCATGGCAAACGGCGACCTACAAGGGCAGGGCTTCCGGTGGCACGATCGGCAATTCATTGTCGAAAGACAATATGGAGGTCATCGATTATGGCGTGCCGGTGTTATCGATTCACTCAACCTATGCCGTGAGTTCGAAGGTGGATGTCCACATGCTGTTTCGGGCAATGGACGCGTTTTATCAATACGAAGACTGATCAGGAGCAAGCACTGGGCACGTCCGCACAGGTGTCTTGAGATCGGCTATCACCGCTTTCGAGAACGCCTGGATTGGCGTCAATCGATATGAGTCGCAGAAAATTCTTAATCGGAATGGGAAGCGCTGCTGTCGCGGCGTCACCCCGAATCCTGCTGGCGGGGAAGTCGCGCCTCTGCGTCGGCATTGTCGGCGGGGGAATCATTGGCGCGTCGATCGCCTTGCATCTCTCCCAGGCTGGCGCTGATGTGACCCTGTTTGAAAAGACGGCACTGGCAAGTGGTGCGACGAGTAAGTCGTTCGCGTGGCTTAATGCCTTCAGTGGCACACCCCATTACCGCGATCTCAGGTTGCAGAGTCTTTCGGCCTGGCACGAGTTGGACAGGCAGCTTCAGCTCGACATCACCTGGGGAGGCAGCCTTCTTTGGCACGATGACAGGGAAGCTGCTCAAAGATTGATCGCGAGTGCGCGAAAACACAATCGCGCCGGGTATCGAATGGATATTCTCGACGCAGGAAAATTTGCTGTGATCGCGCCGAACCTGGCGCCGGGCCCGTTTGAATCTGCTGTTCATGCCGGCATGGATGGGCATCTCGATCCCGTTTTCGTGACCCGGAAAATTCTTGATCATGCGCAAAGGCAGGGTGCGCAGATTCGTTGCCCCTGCGAGGTGACGGACCTGGCATTTTCGGGAAGCCGCCTGACCGAAGTAATCACAACGGAAGGAAAATTTGGTGTCGATCGTCTTGTCATTGCGGCAGGAGTGGACACTTCGGGCCTGGCTGCAAAAGTTGACTGTGTTGTGCCACTGAAACATGCACCGGGCATTCTTGCCCACAGCGTACCTATCAAGCCGTTGACGAAAATTGTCGCTGAGCACCAGAGCCTCTATTTTAAACAAACCAGCGATGGCCGGATAATCGGCACAGACAGCCCATACGCGCCGGATACACCGGTGCACCAGGAAATCCTCGCCGGGCAGAGAATTTTCCCAAGCGAGGAGTTACGCACCGTGCATGGCAGCCGTATTCTGGATAAAATCGCGACCCTTCTCCCGGGTGCGCGCGGCGCAGCCTTGCAACGGCTGACGCTGGGTTTTCGTCCGTTGCCGAAAGACGGGTTCCCGATCACCGGATTCGTTCCCGGGGTCCCGGATGTCTATCTTGCGGTCATGCACAGTGGCATTACGCTGGCTCCCATCATGGGGCAGCTTATCAGCCGGGAAATTCTGGATGATAATCTGCTCGATACACTTGCACCCTATCGCCCCGGTCGGTTTGCGGATTAATTTCCGTATCCTCGGACATGCCAATTCGATTCGTAAAGAGGGTTGAAGTCGGCGAGAGGGTGAGTAGCCCTGGGCCATTCTGTTGTTGGCGATCGCTTATACGGTACGGGCGAGAAAGACGGCGTGACTCTGCAATTGACAGCCTGTTATTTGGCGTTCCTTTGCCCGGTCAACAATGAGCGGGTTGAATACGAATTGTCTCTTGATTGGGTGCCCACGTTATGACGGAGCAAGCCAATCGCCGAAGTCCACAAACAGTAGTCGCGGTTGCCAAAAATTTATAGCCGATCCATCATTTTGTAATACAACATTCCGAGGGCAATAATCTGGTTGCCGAGCCACTGTGAACCGGGAAGCCGGAAATGACCGATATCAGCGAAGAGGTCGAACTTTTCCATCGTACCGGCTATCGCGTCGGACATGATTTCACCCATGACATGCGTTGCCGCTACTCCATGGCCTGAATAGCCCTGGCAGTAGTAGACGTTGCCGTTAATGCGTCCGACAGCCGGGACTCGATTGAGAACAATGCCAATCTTGCCACCCCATTCGAAGTCGATCCGGACATCTTTTAGCTGCGGGTAAACCTTGAGCATCCGGGGGAGGATGTACGACTTAATGCTGGCCGGATCGCGTCCCGAGTAGTTGCAGGCACCGCCATAGAGCAATCGCTTGTCCGCTGAGAGGCGGAAGTAGTCGACGACTTCATTCGTATCGCAGACGGCCACGTCGAGGGGGTTGATCTCGCTAACCATTTCCTCGGACAACGGCTCTGTGCCGATGATGTAGCTGCCGGCAGGGAACACGAGGTTGGAGAGATGTTTGGGTTCGAACCGGCTATACGCATTGCCTGCCAAGACGACAGAATCCGCTTCCACTACACCGTTCTCTGTCTTAACTCTTGGCCGGTCGCCATGTTCGATTGCGGTAACCGGTGACTGTTCAAAAATTTGAACGCCCAGATTGTGTGCGGCGCGTGCCTCACCGATGCAAAGGTTCAGGGGATGCAGGTGGCCATCACGGAAGCAAACAAATCCACCGTGAAATGAATCGGTACCCAACATCTCACAGGTTTTCTGCCGGTCCCATACTTCATATTTGTAGGGGAAGTCGTGACGTTGTCTATCCTCGGCATATTCTTCAAGATAGCTCACATGCGACGGTTTCGGTGCAACTTCAAGAAACCCGCCCTTCAAATCACACTGAATGTCGTATTTTTCAACCCGATCATAGATGATGTCATTGCCACGCCACTTCATGTCCCAAAGCATGTCCGCGATGCCTTCACCGTGTTTCTTGCGAATCTTCTCCAGCCCGCTGATGCCGTTGATGAGCTGACCGCCGTTCCTGCCAGAGGCCCCCCAGCCGATGCGGTTGGCTTCCACCAGGGCGACCGAAAAACCGCGCTCCGCCAATGTCAGCGCCGTGGCTACACCCGTAAAACCGGCGCCAACCACACAAACGTCCACGGATTTGCTGCCCTCAAGAATCGGGTAATCGGTAGCTTCGTTGACCGAAGCAGCGTAGTAGGAGCAGGTATGTTCCTGTTTCTGATCTATGGCTTTCATCACATTCTCAATGGGCGTTAATTAGTGCTTTATTTATATCAACTGATCGATATAATACAATTGTAGTCGCCAAACTGAAGACAGGTCAAGACCTGTGTGGAAGGAAACGGGCCATGCCGAAAATTGTGGATCATGAATTGCAGCGAGTGAAATTCGCCGAGGCAGCGATGAGCCTGATCGCGCGACATGGCCTGGAAGGAGTAACCATGCGGGCTGTGGCCACCGAGGCAGGCTTGTCGTACGGCTCGCTATTTCACTATTTCGACTCAAAGGATGACTTGCTGAAACACGTTATCCGGCACTCAACATCGCTGCAAACCAAGCGAGTCAATGAATACAGTAGTCGCTTCTCCGGCTTGAAAGCACTGGAGCACCTTCTGTGTGATGACGCGATTGTTAATGAATCGTCCAGGGATTCCTGGATGGTCTGGATGACCTTTCAATACAAGGTGACATTGCAGTCGTCGTTTGCACAATTGCATTCCGAGTTAGTTGACGGTTGGCTGACACGGATCACATCCTTGCTCGAAGACGCGCGGCAAGCCGGTGAAGTCGCTGCCACGATCGATGTTGAGCTGGAGGCTATGGCTGTTTGGGCCTACTCAACCGGAGTTGGTCAGTTAGGATTGCTACATCCAGAATCGTTGCCAGCCAATATGCAGAAGCGGCTCATCACTTCTTATCTCAACAAATTGCGCCAAAATAATTCGTAACATTAAGTCTTGTTCTTGCTGTTGCAACAGTCGACTCTGCTATGAAACAAGACGAATTGACGGGTGTCCTCTTTTGCCATCGCTCGGTGTCACCCAAGTGCCATTTTCCGAACATGCCGGTCGCATAACCGGTAAAGGGTCTCCGGCGTTGTGGTCTCCTGTAATGTTGCTTTCGACGTAGCAGGTGCAAAAAAATTTGCACGAATAGTTAGTCACTTAATTCACATGTCTGGCGAGACCGAAAGGTCAAGCTTTGAGTAGACATGGAAATCTGCCCTGGTCAGGCGGTCCCAGTCCACGCTAATACCCAGACCGGGTCCCTCCGGTGCCATCACCCTTCCCCGGTCCATTAAGTTGCCATTTTTCATCCCAAACTCGAAGGCCTCCTTGGGCATCGGCGCTTCGAAGTACCGGGTCCGCTCATTGGCCAGCATCAGGTGGAGGTTGGCTGCCTGGGCCAGCGAGTGGCCCCAGCTTTGGATGTCGATCGGCATGTCGGCATCATTGGCAATCATCAGGAGCTCGAGCGCCTTCGAGATTCCACCGACCACTGTGGCGTCGAACCTGCCTGCATCCCAGGCACCGGCCTCGATCCCCTGTTTGATGAACTCGGGCGAATAGATGTTGTAGCCAGCCGGAATGATTTGTACCGCGAGACTGCCCCGGAGCTCTCCGTATTGCACAAGAAGCTCATCGTCTATGGGTGCCTCGAGCCAGATAAACAGTCCCTCATCCATTTGCCCGCCCAACGTGAGTGCGTCCTCGATGTCATAGACTCCCTCGAGATCGATCATGAAACGATATTGAGAGTCTGCAAATGTCTGTTGAACCAATTTCACCAGCCGGACGTCCGCTTCGATCGAACCCCAAACGTGGAATTTGAAGATCGTGTAACCGAGCTTTGCATACGCATTAACTGCGTCAACATACTCGGGAAGCGAAGCGTAGAAAGGGAGGCTCGCGTAGGGCTCCATCGAATCGCGCTTCGCCCCCAGCAGTTCGTATAGCGGACGGTCTGCCTTTCGTGCCGCGAGGTCCCAAAGTGCGATATCGATACTCGCGCGAACCTCGTCGCTCAAGCCTGGCCGCGTTCTTGCAAGCATCGACGTAACTTCGACCGGGTCCAGAGACTGGAGAGCGACGAGATCGGCGGCGACGCCCTGCAATTCCAGCAGGTGTTCCTCGCTGAACTGTCCTTGATAATAAGTATCCACACCGGATATGCCCTCGAATCCGTCCGCGGTCGTGATGCGCAGGATATTATTGACCTCATTCCAGGCTGCCTCCTGACCGGAATACTGCGCTGTCGTACTCTCCATTCCAACGGCGTGAATCTCGACAGCGACGATTCTGGATTCCTCCGAGAATTGGAAGAACGGCTCATACTGCTTCGCGCTCTCACCTGAAAAAGCCGTCAAGAGTTCAATCGCATTCATAGGCGCTTCGCCGGGAAAAGGGGAAGACTCCGCGTTTGCAACCAGCAAGCAAAGCAGCGCTGCGATCTTTCGAGTGTAACCTGACATTTCTATATTGCATGACGAAGGCATCTTATCAATCCATTAAGACCAGCTGTTGGTCGCTATTGCCATTCCAGTTCGTTGACCGCGCGGCGCGCCTGGTCGATGGCGATGTTGATCAATGAACCCGACCCCGAATCGGAGTTTGCGATTGCGACTCGGCCGAATGGCTTGCGACCGCGGACAAAGGGATAGCGCTCGTCGTTACGGTCTTCGTAAATCTCGTCGTAAAGCGGGTTAGCCCTGTTTATGTAGGCGTGTGCCCAGCGGTTGACCGTGATGGCTTCGATGTCCCGCGCCGGATCGAAACCTCCCTCGGACAGGCTGCCGGCTAGCTGGCGGCGAATGTTGCGCTCAATGGTTTCATACGAGGTGGCGAACAATTCGTGGCGTCCGGCTCGCTTTTGTTCGCTGGGCGTCAACCCGGCATTCGATCGATGAGGAAAACGGACCATGTGAACGACGGCAGGTTCGTCGGGGTCTTTGGGATAGCTATGGCCACCGAAGTCCACCGGGTAGTCGAGATGGGCCACGACGTGATAACTTCCCGGATTCAATAGTGCGCCGACTCCCAATTTCTTCCACGGCTGCCAATTTCGCAGGGCGACATTGGAATAAAGAATGGGCGACTTCACCATCGTCTTGAGGGCTTCTCGCTGGAGATCGGGCAGCTCCGGGCAAAGGTGCGGAATTATCTGGTTGTAGCAAGCGAGGATGCAGTTTCGGGCCCATACACGGTTCGCCTGCCCTCCGCGCACATAGGTAACTCCCACACGACTCGCCGACCGAAAGTTACCATCGTGTTCTACATGAACCGCTGTGCTCTGAAGGCGAATGCGAACGTCCGAATCCGCTTGATCGAGTTTTGAATAATCAAAGGGGGCCAGCACCACGTCTTCCATTGTGGTTCCCGGCGCCACATCCGGAATCATGCTGCGCACAAGCATGCGAGCCACCGAGGCATTGCCATCCGGAAAATGGTAGATGGAAGGCTCCTGGGCGCCAGACCCGAACCAGCGACTCAGCCGCTCCCTATCACTGCCGCGACTGGTGGCATTGACGCCTGGCAGGCCCCAGTTAAAGGCCTGGGTGGCCGGAACAGCTTCGATTCCCACGCACCAGTCCGACATCAGATTTTCGAAGATTACGTAAATCTCCGGTTCCCGAATGTTCATGTGTCGGCT
>Ga0209988_10001582_pt1 | contig 14841 bp, 13 predicted proteins | sample N075metaG_FD_183115 | JGI IMG/M metagenome (GOLD analysis project Ga0209988, IMG submission 183115) | Deep subsurface microbial communities from Kermadec Trench to uncover new lineages of life (NeLLi) - N075 metaG (SPAdes) (version 2) | ecosystem: Environmental > Aquatic > Marine > Ocean trench... | reverse complement strand
GGCCAAGCGGTTGGCGGTCGCGCGCAGCCCCACGGCCTTGCCCTGATCACCGGCGCCGGCGGCTTGGGCGATGATGGTCAGCATCAGGGGCTGGACCGTGCCCAGCACCGCGCCGCGGGCAACGATCGCCACCAGCAAGAGGAAGAATGTTCCCAGCAACGGGGTGATGGCGATGAACACTATGGACAGGCCTACCGTCGCCATCAACAACCAGAAACGGTTGAAGATCCGTATCAGGGGGCCGGTGGTGAGCGCGCCGAACGCGCCGACCAAGAGGAACGCCGACAACAGGGTACCGATGGCGGTGCCGGTCAAGCCGATGTTTTCCAGATAGACCACGTAAAACGAACTTTGGATCCCCTGGCCCGACTGGCGCAACACCGAAATCATCACCACCAGAAGGATAGACGGGATGGAAAGAAGGGCGAAGGCATCGCGGTAGGACTGGACTCGGGGCAGGAAATCGCCCATGCGAATTTTTTCAGGAGCCCGGCGGCGTTCGTCGTCGGATTTGGGAAGGATGGCGACGGCCACCAGCACGCCCGAGGTCCACAGCGACATGAACAAAAAGGCGCCCCATTCGCCGAACAGGTCCCAAAGGGCACCCACCGCGGGCGGGCCGACCAGGGTGCCGAGCCGCACCACGAAAGCCAGCCGTCCGGCATAGATGGGGTTCCCCCCCATGCGTTGGCCGACCAACGTCTGGGCGCTGATCCAGCCCATGGAGACCGACAGGCCGACCAGCATCTGCAGCACGATCAACGCTCCAATCCATGGCAGGAGAGGGTAAAGCGGCGTCAGGCAGACCACCAAAACGCCGAACGTGACGATCACCCGGCGCGCGCCCAGGCGGTCGATCAGGGCGCCGCCGGGGATCGACAGAAGCAGCGGCAGGAAGGTATATGCGCCGAGCGAGATGCCGATCATCATCGGCGAAGCGTCGAGCTTGATCAGCCAAAGGGGGACCGCTACCCAGACGATATTAGAGGTGCCGCTGGAAAATATGCCGCAGATATAGACCGCCGCCTGAAGGCGAAGGCTGACCTGCCCGTTTTCATCCTGGGCCAACGACCATCCCCCTTTTCCCCGGCCGGCGATATTCTCCCCCGGTGCCGGGGTCCGAATCGGCAGAAGAACTAGGGCATTTCCCGCTCAAATCGGTTCCCTTCGACCGGAAAGTGCCGTGGCGCGAATGGCCTTGGCGGCGCGCCCCTCATGGCGGAAACGCCGGGCAAATCCCCGGCGTCCCCTGAAGCCCCAGGCTGGATCGATGGTGTTCAGGCGTTCTCGAGGATCTTGTCCTTGGACGGATCGAAGCGATAGCGGGGAAGGGTGTCGAGGTCGGTGCCGGTCACCCGGAGCACCCAGGCTTTCGACGGGTGCCCGGTGGAATGGATCAACCCGGGCCCATAGGCACGGGCGATACCGGGGGTGATGGCGTAGGAGTCCTCGATCTCCAGTTCGACGTGATCGTCGTCCTCGGCGTTGGTGCGGCGCCATATGGTCATGTCGGTGGAACCCAGCGCGTTGCCGTAAATGGCCCAGGACGCCCCGTGGCTGTGCGGATTGCCCTTCTTGCCGGTCTCCTGCACGTGGGCGAGCACGTAAACGTCGGTATCGGCATCGTGGTAGAGGACCCGCTTGCCGGGGGGCGTGTCGTCTTGCCATGTCTCGGCGACGAAATCGGCATTGGCGAGCAATTTTTCCATATTGGCGCGAACCTCCTCGCGTCCCGCGTCGTTCGCCGACCGCGTCAAAATGTCGTGACAATCGGCGCAGAACTGGTCAAGGGTATAAGTCATGGTTTCCTCCGATCATGGGCCCGCCGGGCGTGTCATGGATTGGCGCCTCCTGGGACCGGGTATGCGTTCCGGTCATTTTAAGTGGAATCACTGGTCGCGACAAGGATCACTGATCATCTGGAATCATGCTGCGCGCCAGTAGGGGCTTTGACCGCCAACCTGGATGGCTTATCCTATGGCGAACCAGCAGATGACGAGCAGTCCGGCGCTTCGCCATGGTGGCGTGTTGAAGAGACCCAGCGGAGATGGGCCCATGGAACCAAATCCCGAAAACTATCGGTTCGATCTCGAAAAATCGCTACGTTCGGTAGTCGGTCTTCGTGCCACCGTGCCGCCGGACGCCCACAGCGCCGAGCGGTTGGGAACCGAACGGGCCGGCAATGGCTGCGTGATATCCACCGATGGGCTGGTGGTGACCGTCGGTTACCTGGTCACCGAGGCGGAGAGCACTTGGTTGGTATCCAGCGACGGGCGCGTGATCCCCGCCGACGTGGTCGGCCGCGACACCGAAAGCGGCTTTGCCTTGGTGCAGGCCCTGGAACCCCTTGACGTGGATCCACTGAAGCTGGGCCGCTCCGCCGCCATTTCGGTCGGCGAACGGGTGGTGGTGGCGGGCGCCGGCGGCATCGAGCATGCGGTCGATGCCCGCGTCGTCGCCAAGCAGGAATTCGCCGGGTATTGGGAATATCTTCTCGATGAAGCCCTCTACACCACCCCGCCCCATCCCCATTGGGCGGGCACCGCGCTGATCAGCGGCGACGGCGGCCTTGTCGGGGTGGGATCGCTTTATGTGCAGCAGGTCACGCCCGGCGGCACGCCCATCGACGTGAACATGATGATCCCCATCGACCTGTTGCCGCCCATCGTCGACGATCTGATGCGCTTCGGGGTGGTCAAGCGTCCCTCGCGGCCCTGGATCGGCATGCAGGCCGCCGAATTTGGAGAGAATCTGGTGGTCGTCGGGCTGACCGATAACGGCCCCGCCGAGGCGGCCGATATTCGCGTCGGCGACGTGGTGACCGGTGTCGGAGGCAACCGGGTGGAAAGCCTCGGGGACCTGTTCCGGGGGATGTGGGGGTTGGGCGAGGCCGGGATCACGGTGCCGCTCAACATTTTCCGCAACGGCGAGTTGCTCGAGGTCGATATCAGCTCCGAAGACCGGGCAAAAAACTATAAATCACCGAAATTGCATTGATGGACCGCCATAAGGGGCCGGGGAGGGTGCCATGTTAGACGAACCAAAAAGAGATTTTCCAGATTGGCGTGATTACAGCCAAGAGGAGCTGGACGCGCAATACAACCAGAGTAGCCTGGTGCCCGATACCTCGGTTTACAAGCAGCACAAGATCGAGCGAAGCGCCGCCGCAAGGGCCGCGCTCGACTGTGTTCTCGATGTTCCCTACGGGCCGACCAAGGCCGAAATTCTCGATATATTTCCGGCCCCGAGCAAGGGCGCGCCGATCAACATCTTCATTCATGGCGGGGCTTGGAAGAACGGACACAAGGATGAGGTGTCGTTTCCGGCACCGGTGTTCCACAATGCCGGCGTCAATTTCATCGCCGTCAATTTCGACCTGGTTCCCGACGTGATGCTGGAAGAACTGGTGCGCCAGTGCCGTGCCGCGATTGCCTGGGTCTACCGGAACGCGGACAGCTTCGGCGGCGACCGCGACCGCATCTTCGTATCGGGCCATTCCTCGGGCGGCCATGTCACCGGCGTGATGACCATTACCGATTGGCAAGGCATTTACGGATTGCCCGCGGATTTGATCAAGGGGGCGGCGCCCATCTCCGGCATGTTCGACCTCGCGCCGGTGATCAAGAGCTGGCGAAATTCCTACCTCAAGTTGGACGAGGAACGCGCCCATGCGCTCAGTACCATCCATCACATCCCCGAGGCGAAGATTCCCATGGTGTTGGGCTTCGGCGCCGGGGAATTGACGGAATTCAAGCGCCAATCCTACGATTTCGCCGCGGCCTGGCGCAAGGCGGGGCAGGAGTGCCGGCTCATCGAGGTGCCGGACAAGAACCATTTCGAGATGGGGGCCGGTTACGGCGACGCGCAGAACCCCATCATCCAGGCCATATTCGACCAAATGTCCGTCTAGAGAATCTTCCAACCAAATTGAACCCTTTGGCCGGAAAGTGCATTTGCGCGCGCGCCTTAACCCCTGGCGGCCGCTCGGCGGGGCGCTTTGGCGTCCTCGACGATGCGGTTTTCCGGCAGGGTCACCCTGACCGTGGTGCCTATGCCCACGCTGCTTTCGATTTCGATATCGCCGCCATGTAATTGGGCCAAGGAGCGGGCCAACGGCAGCCCAAGGCCGGTGCCTTCGAATTTACGGTGCAGTCCGGTCTCGACCTGGGAGAAGCGCTCCAGCGCCCGGGGAATATCCGCCGCCGACATGCCGATGCCGTTGTCCTTGACGATGACGTGGATCGGCGCGCCGTGTTCATGACCGAGACTGATGGTCACCGATCCGCCCGGGGTGGTGAATTTCACGGCGTTCTGCAAAAGGTTGATGAAGATCTGCTTGAGACGCCGACGGTCGCCGCGGAACGGGGGGAAATGCGGGGGCAGTTGGGATTCCAACGCGAGGCCCTTACTTTCCGCCTGCTCGCGAACGAACATCAGGCAGGAATCGATGGTGGCGACCAGGTCCAGGCTTTCTTCCTCCATATCCGCCTTGCCGACCTCGATCTTCGAGAGGTCGAGGATATCGTTGATCAGGCTGAGAAGGTGGTTGCCGGATTCGTTGATGCTGTGGATGTATTCGTTGTAGCGCGGATCCCCGATGGGGCCCATCACGCCGTTTTCCATGATCTCGGAAAAGCCGATGATGGTATTGAGCGGGGTGCGCAGTTCGTGGCTCATATTGGCCAGGAACTCGGTCTTCGCCCGGTTGGCGGTTTCGGCCAGATCACGCGCCTTGACGAGTTCGGCCTCCACCTGCTTGAGGTCGGTTATGTCGGTAAAGGCAATGATCCGGCCGCCGCCCGGCATGGGTTTGCGGTAGACGCTGACGATGGTGCCGTTGGGCCGGTGATGGACGTTGTGGCGAATTCCTCCCGCCCTGGCCAGCCGCAGCCGGCGGGCGATGCTCACCTCGGGGGGGCATTTCTCGGCGGCGAATTCTCCGTTGTCGGCAAAAATCCGGAGCAGGTCGCCATAGCTCATGCCGAGCTTGATTTCATCGGTGGTCAGTCGCATCAGGCGCAGATAGGCTTGGTTGAACAATGCCACGTTGAGCCCGGCGTCGAGCACCAGGAGGCCCTGATTGATGTTGTCCACGGTGGTGGTCAAGAGATCGGATTTCCGGGCGAGTTCCGTCTCCGCCCTGACCAATTTTGAGATGTCGGTGTAGGTGGCCACGAATCCGCCGCCGGGCATCGCCGCCCGGTGGATCCACACGGTGGCGCCGTTGGCGAGGGTGAGGGTGGTGCCCTCGAATTCGGTTTTCTCGATCAATGCCAACCGGGAATTGACGAATTCCAGCGCTTCACCACGGTTCATCCGTTCGCGTTTCGCCACGTAATGCAACAGTTCGGCATAGGGCATGCCCTTGCGCATCAGGTGATCGGGATGGCCGAACATATCCAGATAGCGTTGGTTCCAGAGCACCAAGCATCCATTGCCGTCGATCACCCTGATGCCATGGTCGATATTGGTGACGATGGTTTCCAGCAGGTTGGCGTTGCGCTGGCTCTTCATGGCCAGGCGCATTTCGGCGGTGACGTCGGTGAAGGTTACGATGGCGCCGCCGCCGGGCAAGTTCTTACGGTAGACGGCGATGACGGTGCCATCGGGCCGGTGCCGCAATTTGCGCCATTCGCTCCCCTGATCGAGGCTGTTCAGGCGCTTTTGCAGGAAGGAATCGGCATCCACGTCGCCGTATTCACCCCGCGCGATCAGGTGGCGCAGCATATCGGCATAAGACCGTCCGGGCTTTAAGAATCCATCCGGGAAATCGTACATGGATTGATAGACCGAATTGAAATGCAGCAGCCGAAACTCCTTGTCGAAAAGGGCAATCCCCTGATTGACGTTCTCGACCACGGTCTTGAGCATGTCCCCCCGATCGGCCCTGTCGGTTTCGCCGCGCCGGTGTTGGATCGCCATGGCGGCAAGGCCGGCAGCCTGGCCCAGCGCCGCGCGCTGATCCTCGCCGGGGCCCGAGGGATCGGCCTGGAACCGCACCAGGATGCCGAGCCGTTCTCCGCGGTCACCGGCCAGGGGCCAAACCCAGGCCGTCCTGAAGTCGGTGGTGGCCACCTCATGGATGACGTAGGGCGGCTCCTCACCCTCGAGGCCGAATTCTTCCATGGCGCCAAAGGCTTGCGCGGCGTCATGGAGAATGGCGTTTTCCCCCGCCGCCAATCCCACGGCCGCCGCCGGTGCCAACCCATCGCCCGACGCATCGGCTTCCATGATCGCCGCCGCGCACCTGCCCTTATCCTCGGTCACGACCGCGCAGGACAGCGTACAGATACCCGTGAGCATCTGTTTTAACGGCGAATTTTGGGATGCCTCGGAAAAAACTCGTTTCCCGTCGTCCATGATATTATCGGCCCCTGATAGCGCGCGCGAATGCCACAACTCTCCCCGGGCATGGAGTATCCGGCCTCAAGTATAAAAAAAGATTAATTCCTCAGCGGCAAGTTCGGCGACGCCCTTGGGCCGGCGCGTGTCGCCGGCGGCGTCGCGGGTCCTCAACTTCCCATCAGGGAAATCGCCGCGTCGGTGGTCATGACCCTGCCCATGCGCGGGAATACGCGCTCCATGAAGAAGGCGTTGTTGTCGCCACGGTGGGAATAGCAACAATCGCTAATGACGACGATGGAGTAATCGAGGTCCCGTGCCGCGAAAACCGTGGAGGCGATGCCGACATCGGTGGACCCCCCGGCGATGATGATGGTGGAGAGCCGCCGGACGCGAAGCTGCAGGTCCAGATGGGTCTGGTGAAAGGCGTTCCAGCGATGTTTGGGCACCATCACGTCGCCCTCGCCCGGGGCCACTTCCGGGGCGATGGCGGCGCTCTCTTGTCCATGGCGGTGGGCCGGCATGAAGCGGCGTTCGCGATCGCCCCAGGGCTTGAGCTCCATGTCGGTATCGGTCAGCCGGGTGGCGGTATCGGCGCCGTCGGCGGCATGGTCGGCGGCGCCGTAGAACACCACCAGGCCGGCATCATGGGCGCCCTTGAGCAGCCGCGACATATTTTCCCGGATTCCCCATCTCTTGAGATTCTCTTCCTTGACCGGGTCGGAGGGGTGGAGATAGCCGTTGAGGGTGTCGAACAGCACCAGGGCGGCGCGGCCCTTGGCGAGGCTGGGATCTAGGTCGATGGTACTGGCCATGGTTGGAGTTCTCCTGGATTATTTGTTGGCTGGTTGGTCGGCCTAGAGGGCGCCCCGCACGCGGTCGATGACTTGGACGGCATCAAGGGGCGGCGCCTGGCCCCGCCACGCCACATGGCCGTCGGGCCGGACGAGGACCAGGGCGGTTTGGTAAAGCTCGGCGATGTCGGGGTCGGCCAGCACCATGGTCTTCAACGGCACGCCGCGCGCCGCCGCCGCGTGCTCCAGGTTGGGCGCCGGTGGCGGGTTGGCGCCGAGTCGCAAAAGAACGAATCCGCGGCCGAATAAATCGATCACCGGCCGGCCGTCGCCCATCAGCCCATCGGGGGCCCGCGCGCCCGGGCGGGTGGTCGGCGTGTAGGTCTGGTGCTCCACCGGCGGGGGCGGGCCCGGCTCATGGCAAATCACCGGCGAATCGTCGTATCGGTAGCCGATCTGGAGGCCGATATTGGGCGGCGAGAGCATCTCTTTGGCGATGCGTTCGCCCACCGCCTTGCGTTGGCGCGCCCCTTCCGGCGAATCCTCCATGATGCAGGGCATGGGCTCGATGTCTTCGCCGCGGGCGAAGCGCAACGCCGCGTAATCCACGTTGCGCTGGCCGATGGGCCGGCGCTCCGGGGTGTAGGACGCAAGCAAATCGTCACCGGCCCAACCGGCCAGCGCCGCTTCGATCTTCCAAGAGATGTTGGTGATATCGCCGATGCCGGTGTTCATGCCGAAGCTGCCGGCGGGGGTGAGCTGATGGATGCAGTCGCCGGCAAGCAGGATGCGCCCGTCCTGGTAGCGGTCGGCCACCAATTGGCGCCGAATCCATTCCAGCACCGAAAGAACCCGGTAGTCGAAATCACGGCCGGCGAAGCGCGCGAGGTCGGCGTCGACGTCGACCTTTGACCAGGAATCGGGATCCAGGGATCCGCGGACCTGAAAGCGCCAGAGATCCTTGCCGTCGATGGCGTTGACCGATGCCCATTGCCCGTCGGGGCCCACGGCCAGGTAAGACCGGCCCTCACCCTTGTCGTGCATGGTCGCGAACTCGGCGGAGCGGAAAAGCACATTGGTGGAATAGCCCAGCACCGGCGTGCCGGTGAGGGCGATGCCGAGCGCATCGCGGATGGGGCTGCGGGCGCCCTCGCAGGCCACCACGAATGCCGCGCGAAGGGTTGTCCCAGCGCCGCCGTCCGCGTCTTCGAGCCGCGCGGTCACGCCCTCGGTATCCTGTTCCACGCCCAGGCAACGCACGCCATAGCGCAGGGTCACCGGGTCCAGGCCGCGCGCGCGTTCCTGCAAGGCGGGGTCGAATACCGTTTGGGGGCAGCGCTGGAAGGGCTCCAGGGTGCCCCGGGGGGGCTCGATTTCGTCGTAAGCCGGGTTGGTCTGCCGGGCGATTTCCCAGCCGGTCAGGGTGGTGAAATAAATGTGATCGCGGGTGCGGCCCTTGGGGTAGCCCTTTTCGCGGATGATATCGGCGATCCCCCAGCGGCGGCAAAATTCCATGGTCCGCATATTGACGCCGTTGGTCTTGGGGTGGGTCACCTCGCCGTCGCCCTGCTCCACCAACACGTTCTCGACGCCGCGCCAACCCAACTCCACCGCCATGGCGAGACCGACCGGCCCGCCGCCGACGATCAGCACCGGCACGTCGAAGTCACCCCTGGCCGCTTTCCCTGAAGGCATGTTTCCTCGCCCTTGGATTTCCTCATCTATGGGTGCCACGCCCGGGTCTGTCAATGCCACCCCGCGCCCGGTGTTCTCAAACGGCGCGATCCGTGGTTAAACATCCCTGGCGACCATCGGCCAAGGGTCCGCCCATGCAGCCGGCCCCCCGGCCGGGGTCGGGGAGAAAACGAATATGAAAAGAATTCCGCTGACCATCGCCACCTCCGAATACGACCATATGCGCGATTTCCGCGATGGCACCGTCACCGCCGTTGGCTTGGACCCCACCTGGCTGACCTTGGAGATCCACGAAATTTTCACCCGGTTTACCTTCCACCGGGAATGGGAAGTCTCCGAGCTCTCCTTCGCCAAGTTCATTGCCCAGGTCACCCGCGAGAAGCCCGACATCATCGGTATTCCCGTCTGGACCTCGCGCCAGTTCCGGTTTTCGTCGTTCTACACCAACGTCAATTCCGGCATTCGCGAGGCCAAGGACTTCGCCGGCAAGCGCATCGCCGTTCCCGAATGGGCGCAGACCGCGGCGGTCTATACGCGCGGTTGGCTCCAGCACCAGGCGGGCGTCGATCTCGCCTCGATCCAGTGGATCCAGGCCGGCACCGAACAGCCGGGCCGCGAGGAAAAAGTGGAACTCAACCTGCCCGACGGCATCGAGATCGAGCGCGTCACCGACAAGTCGATCTCGGAGATGCTGGCCTCCGGTGAAATCGACGGGGCCTTGGTGGCCAGGGTGCCCAAGGTGTTCGCCGCCGGCCACCCGGACGTCAAGCGCCTGTTCCCCGATTACCGGGAGATGGAAGAACGCTATTACGACGAGACCGGAATCTTCCCCATCATGCACGTGATCGCCCTGCGCAAGGACGTGCTGGAAGACAACCCCTGGATCGCCCGCAATCTGTACAACGCCTTCCTCGAGGCCAAGCAACGGGCCATGGCGCGTTTCCTCGAGATCGGGGTGTCGCGCTATTGCCTGCCCTGGGCGGTGGACCATGCCGAACGGATGATGAAGAAATTCGACGGCGACATCTTCCCCTATGGCATCGAGGCCAACCGCAAGACGCTCGCGGCATTCTGCCAATTCGCCTTCGAGCAGGGCATCGCCCATAACCACGCCAAGCCCGAAGACCTGTTCGCCAAAGGGGCCGACCTGGAGGTGCAGATCTAGGGCAGGGGAAATTCCCCCAGCAGGCGGCCGTAGCCGGGGATCGGATCGGTGATGCCGAGGGTGGCGAGAGCATGCCAAAGGGTCGCCTGGAAATTGCTCACCACATGCACGCCGAAGGCGTCCTCGAGAGGTTGAATGACGTCGACCACGTCCCAATGGGGGCAGGGCAGGAGCAGGGTATCGGCCTCGGGGTGGGCTTGGAGCATCTTTCGCCCCAGGTCCCATGCCGTGATCGGCGCGCAAGACGCCAGCGCCACCCGTGTCGATCCCAGGCCCATGGCGCCCGCCGCCGTGAAGCCCAGCTCTTCGATCATCGCCTCATGGCGCGGGTTCTCCTCCGCGCCGAAGGGATGGGCGGTGGCGATCTTCCGCGAACCGAGCGCCTTGTAGGCTAATGCCTGGGCGGTGGCGTCGCTCAACACCGGCACGCCCAGTTCATGGGAGAGCTCGGCCAGCAGGGCCTCGGCCCCGGCCATGCCGCGCCTCAGGATGACCGGCCGGCCGCCGAGAACCACCAGGTCCACGCCCGCCCGCGCGAGATCGCGCCCCGCCTTCACCACGTCATCGAAGATCCGGTCCAATTCCGCCGTGTTGCCGCCGCGCCCGCCTTGGCGCTGGATGGTGAGGCAGGCGAGGCTGAGCCCCTCGGGCGCCATGCGGTAAAAGGCGGCCGGAACCACCTCGGTCACGAAGGCGACGGCGGCGTAGCCGATGCGCGCCCTGAATCCCAAGGGGCGCTCGAAATCTCGGGCATTGTGGTCCACGGTTTCCCCCAAGCTCCGCCGACTATACTTCACTTCAAGGCCCCGAACGCCAATAATGGCGCCAACGACGAGGGGGAATGCCATGACCGATAGAACGGATCCGCCCAGGCTGCGCCCGCCAAGGCACGACGGCCGCGTCCCTGAACTGAAGGCGCCACCCGGGGCGTGCGACACCCATTTCCATATCTACGAGGCCGATATTCCGCTCAAGCCCGAGCGCCGCTACACGCCGGTGGAGGCGGGGCTGGAGAATTACCGGCGCATGGCGGCGCGGCTGGGGCTCCAACGCGGCGTCGTCATCACCGGAAGCGGCATGACCTCCAACGCACCGTCGCTCGCCGCCATAGCCGCCATGGGCGGCGCCTTCAAGGGCCTCGCCTTGATGAAGCCGGACACCCCCGACGCGGAGATCGAGGCCCTGACCGAGGGGGGCATGACGGGATTCCGCATCTCCACGCGATCGGTGGGCGGCCTTGGCCCCGACCACCTGTTGGGCCTTGCCGAGCGGGTCAAGGATTTCGGCTGGCACGTGGAAATCCATCTCAACAACATTGAAGAAGTCGTCGCCCTGCTGCCCATGCTGCGGCAACTGCCAATCCCCTACAGCATCGACCATATCGGCTATCTGCACCACGACCGCCGTCCGGGGACGGCGGAATTCGAAGCCGTGAAAGGGCTCCTGGAGAGCGAAGAGAACGCCTATCTCAACATCTATGCCTGGTACGACCTCACCAATGAGGGACCCCCGGCCTACGCCGATATGGCCGACATCGTCGGGCCCCTGGTGGCGGCCCGGCCCGACCGCATCATCTGGGGCACCAACTGGCCCCACCCGACCTTCGAGGTGCCGGTGCCCGACGACGCGGATCTGCTTGATTTTCTCCTCTTAGCGGTGCCCGACGAGGGCCACCGGCGCCAAATTCTGGTGGACAACCCGGCCCGGCTCTACGGCTGGGACTAGCCCATCGGGATCCAGGGCCAGGATGGCGAGGGTGCGAAGATGCATGGGGTCCGTCTTCGGCGGCTGGGCGCCCTAATGTCCGCCGTGCTTCTCGATATAGCGCTGGTGGTAATCCTCGGCCCGCCAGAAGGTGGCGGCCGGCGCGATCTGGGTGACGATAGGGTCGCGGAAACGGCCCGAGGCATCCAACCGGTCCCGCACCGCGCGCGCGGTCTGCAACTGCGCCTCGTCGAAAGTGAAAACGGCCGACCGGTACTGATCGCCCACGTCGGGGCCCTGGCGGTCGAGCTGGGTCGGGTCGTGAAGGGAAAAGAAGGCTTCGCAGAGCTGTTCGAAGGTGACCGCGCCGGGGTCGAAATCGACCAGCGCCACCTCGGCATGGCCGGTGCCGTGGGTGCAAATGTCTTGGTAGGTGGGATGATCCGTGGTGCCGCCGGAATAGCCCACGGTCACCTCCTTCACCCCCGGAACCCGGCGGAAGGCGGTTTCCACGCCCCAGAAACAACCCGCACCGAACATCGCTTTTTCCATGGCTTCACCTTGTTCTCAAGAGAGGTCGAGGGCCGCCCGGCCGGGATGGGGATAGTGGACGCCCACGCCCTTTTGTTCGGCGCGGCCGAAAATCTCTATGGCCGCAGCTAAATCCGCCAGCCCCACGCCCATCCATTTGAACAGCGTGAGGTCCAACCCGGCCGGCCTGGGGTCGCCGGTGCTGACCAGGTCGGACAGCACCCGCACGTCGCCCCAATCGCCGGGGCCGGCGTCATAGAAAGACTGCAACTCGCGGGACAGTTCCCGGCACTGGTCGAGGTTGTCCACCACCACGCGGTCGCAGCGGACCAGGATATCGTCGCCGATCTCGGCGCAGGACGGAATGATGGCGCCGGCGGCGTTGATGTGGCTGCCCGGCGCCACCATGGAAGAAAACAGGAAGGGCTCCTTGGCCCGGGTCACCGTGGTGATGATCGGGGCATCGATGACGGCGTCTTCGACGCTGGCGGCTACCACCACCTCGAAATCGAACCGTTCACGCACGGTTTCGGCGAAACGCGCCCGGTTGGCGGCGGTCGGGCTGAACACCCGGAGCCTCTTCAGGGGCCGCACCGCGTTGACCGCGGCGACCTGGGTGATGGCCTGTTTGCCGGTGCCGACCAGCCCCATATCGTCGGCGCCTTCGGTGGCCAGCCAGCGGGTGGCGACGGCGGCCAAGGCGGCGGTGCGCATCTGGCCCAAGGCCACGGCCTCGATGATGGCCCTGAGCTGGCCGTCATCGGTGCCGTGAAGCAGCACCAACGGCGCCGATTTGCCGCCCACGTTGCTCCACACCTTGGCCCCCGCGAAGCCCACGCCGGTGAACTGCGCGCCGGTGATGTTGAGAGAGCCGCCTGGCCACACCGACTGTCCCTTGTGGAGGTTCTTGGCCTGGCCTTCGGCTTCGAGCCTGAGCCCGGATTCCAACGCCGCGATGACGCCGGAAAGATTGATCAGGGAGACCACATCGGCCTCGGTCAGCCAAAGAAAGGTCTTGGGGGCGTCGTCGGCCATGGGGCCCTCCTCGCAGGGGGTGTCTCAAGGCCCTTTATATCACAGCCTGGCGTCCGGGGGTCGCGCCGGGCCGCCGGCCGGGGCGCCGTCCGGACCATTGCCGACACGCCTCCGGGCAAATGGTTCAAAATGGCCCGAGTGTGCTTTAAAGTCGCTTGGGATTTGTTCCGGCGAGCGGAGACGGAAATATGGCGGTTTTGCCTCAACAACGGTTGTTGCTTGAACTACTGGTGATGTCGGGGGATATCGCTGTCAACGAGGAAGACGGGGATTCGACGCTGTGGCGGACCCTCAAGGAATGCGAAGACAACGGTTGGACGAAGTTGGCGACGGTGAGCCAGGGGTTCCATTCCGTCACCATCACCAAGGCGGGCCGCAAGGCCATCGCCAAGGCCCTCGAGTCCCAGGGGGATTGTTGATCGCGGCGGCGGCGGCGGTGAGGATGCGGGCGCTGGCGGTGGGGCTCGCCATCTTCGGCGTGCTCGGCGGGTGCACATCCCTGGTTCAGGAGGAGCCCCGCCATGAGGAGATGAAACAGAAGGGGCTGGGTTCCATGATGGGTCTGCCGGCGGGCCCCTATGGGCGGGCGTCCCCGGGTTTCGGCTCCGGCGGCTTGATGGGGCCGGGCCTCTCCATGGTGCGTCCCGGCCTGAGGGGCGGCACCAATCTCACCAGGGAACAGGTCGGCGCCTATTTCCTCGATCATCTGGCCCGGCGCGGGGATGCCAGGCTTAGGCTCGGCCCGGTGAGGGACAAGGACAGCAACACCATCAGTGTCGATATCGTCACGGCCCATGGGGTGCTGATCTTCCGCTACCAGGTCGACCGTCACACGGGGATTGCCCGCCGCGTCCAGTGAGCGCCCCAGCGGGCGGTCCCAGCGAGCGGCCCCCCAGTGAACGACCAAGGAGGGCGCGCGCAAAAACGCCCCCGGGCATGCTGGGGGCGCTTTCGTTACGCGTCGGCGAAACGCAGGCTTGGCGCCTCAGCCCTTGCAGTCGATCTTCTTGGCTTCCTCGCCGGCGCCTGGGTAAGTAAAGGTGCAGGTCATGCCGACCTTGATGGCCTTGCGCTTGGCCTTCTTGCCGTTGACGGTGACCTTGGTGCGCGAACCCGACACCTTGGCCTTCACCTTCTTGCCCTTGTACATGATGAAGATGCGCCGGCCGCCCTTCTTGGTGGCGGTCACCTTGCCGGTGTGCTTGACCAGGGCGATCTTGACTATCCTGGCCACGCCTCTGTACTTCATCAGGCTGTCGAGCTTGGCCAGAACCGATTTCGGGGTGGCCGCCATCTTGTTGACGATCTCCTGGATTTCCAAGCCCGTGACCAGGTTGACCTCGCGCTTTTGCTTCTTGGCGTCGGCCAGGAATTTCTTGTCCCTGGCCATGGCGTTGAACGCCTTGCGCAGGGCCTTGACCCGGGCCGCCGGCACCTTGGGCGCCAGGGCAAAGGGCCGGCCCATGGCCTTGGCGGCGAACAGCAGGGTGAAATGCGCCCTGACCTCTTCGACCGTCAGTCCGGGCTGCACCCGATCCTTGGTGATGAAATCGAAGATCATGGGCACGCCCAATT